>Ga0209378_1001400_pt1 | contig 17239 bp, 16 predicted proteins | sample GraSoiAngelo_156_FD_186170 | JGI IMG/M metagenome (GOLD analysis project Ga0209378, IMG submission 186170) | Grasslands soil microbial communities from the Angelo Coastal Reserve, California, USA - 14_1009_13_40cm (SPAdes) (version 2) | ecosystem: Environmental > Terrestrial > Soil > Grasslands ... | reverse complement strand
TTCTACGCCTCGCGGTGCGCGGCAGCGCCCCCGACCACGGCCGCGACGACCGCCTCGACACCCACGCCGAGCGATACCGGCGCCAAGGCGACGTCCGGTCCACACACCTATGCGGTACAGGTCCTCGCCGTGAAGAGTGCGGCGCAAGTGGACGAGATGCTCACCCGGCTCAAGGTCATGGGCTTCGACGCGCGCGTCGTGCGCGACTCGACCGGCTTCTTCAAGGTGCGCGTCGGCCATTACGCGACGCGGGATGAGGCGGTCCGGTCCCAGCGTCGACTCAAGCAGAAAGTCGGCGGGCAGCCATTCGTCGTGGACGAGCCATGACCGCGGTGACGCCTCCAGCTCCTGAGACGCCGCTGATGCAGCAATACCGCGACATTAAGGCCCACCATCCCGAAACCATCCTGTTTTTTCGGATGGGCGACTTCTATGAGATGTTCGAGGACGATGCCAGGCTCGCCGCGCGCGAGCTCGGGCTGACGCTCACCTCCCGCAACAACGGGGGCGCGGCTGCGATCCCGCTCGCCGGGGTGCCCGTCAAAGCGGCCACGGAGTACCTGCGGCGGCTCATCGCGAAAGGACACCGCGTCGCGATTGCCGAGCAGATCGAAGACCCCAAGCTCGCCAAAGGCGTGGTGCGTCGCGCCGTCGTCGAGACCGTCACGCCGGGCACCGTGCTCACCGATGATTGGCTGGTCCGCAACCGGAATAACTACATCGTCGCGGTCGATCCCCGGGCCACCACCGCCGGGCTCGCCATTCTCGATGTCACCACCGGCGAGCTCATTTTCGAGGTCGTGCCGACCGTCGAGATCGAGCCGGCACTCGGCCGCTATGATGCGCGCGAGCTGGTGCTGCCGGCAGATAGCGCGGTGGCCACGCCGGCCGCAACCGTCACCACGCGCGACGCGTGGGAGTTCGATGCTGAGCTCGCGCGAGAAGACCTGATGCGCACCTACGGCATTGCGTCCCTCGATGGGTTGGGGATCGGACCGGACGACCGGCCCGCCCTTGGAGCCGCGGGGGCACTGCTGCGCTACGCGCGCGAGCTCAAACCCGGCGGTCTCCCCCATCTGGCGCACCCGACCATGGTCCGGCGCGGCGACGTGATGCCGCTCGACGAGATGACGCGCCGTAATCTCGAGCTGGTCGAGCCGCTACGCGCGGGGGCGGAAGGGGCGACGTTGCTCGAGGTGATCGACCGGACGCTGACGCCAATGGGAGGCCGGCTGCTGCGTCGCTGGCTCCTCGCGCCGCTCGTGGATCCCGCCGCGATCAACCCCCGGCTCGACGCGGTGCAGGTGCTCGTCGCCGATGGCCGGGGCCGCGAACGGTTGCGCGAAGCGCTGGATGGGGTGCGCGACCTCGAGCGCCTGGCTGGGCGGGCCGCGCTCGGCCGCGCCACGCCGCGCGAAATGGGTGCGCTGCGCGACTCGATCCTGCGGTTGCCAGACGTGGCCGGCGCGCTGGGCGGCGTGAACGGGCGTGATAGCTCGGACCTGCTCGAAACCGGCGCCCACGATCTTGACCTGTTGGCCGACATCGGCGACGAGCTGGGGCGAGCGCTGGTCGAGCGGCCCCCGGCCCAGGTCGAGGACGGTGATTCAATCAAGGCTGGCTACGACCGCGAGCTCGACGACGTCAAGGCGGCGCGCGACGGCGGCAAGCAGTACATCGCCGGCCTGCAGTCGCGCGAGCGCGAACGCACAGGCATCGCGTCACTCAAGGTCGGCTTCAACAAGGTCTTTGGCTACTACATCGAGGTCACCCACACGCACCGCGCGCGCATACCGTCCGACTACGAGCGGCGCCAGACGCTCACCGGCGCCGAGCGCTACGTCACGCCCGAGCTGAAGGAGTACGAAGCCAAGGTGCTCGGCGCCGAAGAGCGCATCGCGGCCCGCGAAGCGGAAGTGTTGGACCAGCTGCGGCATCGAGTGGGCGACGCGATTGCCCGGGTGCAAGCGACGGCGGGCCACCTGGCCCGATTCGACGCCTGGGCGGCACTGGCGGACGTCGCGGTGCGCGAGCGCTATGTCCGGCCGGAGGTGACGAGCGACTTCACCCTCGAGCTCGAGGGGAGCCGCCATCCGGTCGTGGAGCGCATGATGGCGCGCGAGGCCTTCATCCCAAACGACGTGCTGCTGGACGAAGGGGGCCGCGTCGTGCTGCTCACCGGCCCCAACATGGCCGGCAAGTCCACGTTATTGCGACAGGTCGGGCTCTGCGTCGTGCTCGCCCAGATCGGCTCGTTCGTCCCGTGCCAGCGCGCGCGGATCGGCGTGGTCGATCGCGTCTTCACGCGCGTCGGCGCGTCCGACAACCTGGTCCGCGGCCAGTCGACGTTCATGGTCGAGATGAGCGATCGCGTGGGCGGTCACGGAGTGCCTGCACAACACGATCGGCTGCAAGACGATCTTCGCGACGCATTATCACGAGCTGACCCAGCTCACCGAGGAGCTCGAGCACGTCCGCAACTTCAACGTGGCGGTCCGTGAAGTCGGGGACGAAATCGTCTTCCTGCACCGGCTGGAGCCGGGCGGCGCGGATCGCTCGTACGGCATTCATGTGGGGCGGCTCGCCGGGCTGCCCGATCCCGTCGTGACGCGGGCCTGGCAGGTTCTCAAGCTGCTCGAGGCGGGCCATCATGTGGCAAAGCAGCGCCCGCCATCATCCCCGGATGCCACGCAGCTGGGACTGTTCGCCGCGGCGCCGGACCCACTGCTCTTGGAGTTGGATGGTCTCGACGTCAACTCGCTGTCGCCGCTCGATGCGTTGAACCGCTTGGCCGCCTGGCAGAAGCGTCGTAAAGGAGGCTCCTGAGGTGCGCGTTACCCTGCTCATCGCAATAGCCATCGCCGCGTGCCGTGGGTCGCCACGGCAAACGGAGGCGCAGGGTGGCGGAGCGCCCCCACCTGAATCGGAGGCGCCGGTCGCACTCAACCCAGAGGTGCCGATCGCTTATCCGCCGGCGTTGTTCGAGCAGAAGGTCGAAGGGGATGTCACGCTGCGGTTGTACGTCGATTCGACGGGCAAGCTGGTTCCGGAATCGACGCGCGTCGCGGACCCGAGCGGCTACACCGCGTTGGACTCGGCGGCGCTGGCCGGCGCCAGGACGCTCCGATTCGCGCCTGCGAAGCGGCACGGCGTGCCGGTCGCGACCGAGTTCCTGCAGCCCGTCGAATTCCGTCAGGTGGGGACAACGCGCACGGGAGCGGTCACGCTCCCCCAGGCTCCTGCTCCCACTCACGCGACGATCCCACCACCGGCAGCAGCACCTCCACCCCCGCCACGGCCGAGACCGCGGCCGCCCGTTGTCCGGGATACGACACGAGCGGATACTACGAAGGTTCGCGCGCCGACTGATACGACGCGCCCGCCGCGCCCGCCTCCCCAACCCCCGCCCGACACCACCAAGGCGCGACCGGATACGAGTGCCTCAGCACATTAAGCCGTACGAGAACGTCCTCGAGACGATCGGCTGGACACCCCTGATCCGAATCAATAAGGTCACGCGCGGCGTCCGCACGCCCGTATACGCGAAGGCCGAGTTCTTCAATCCCGGCGGATCGGTGAAGGATCGCATCGGCCTGGCGATGATTGAGGCGGCGGAGCGCGCGGGAAAGCTCAAGCCGGGCGGGTTGATCGTCGAAGCGACGTCGGGCAACACAGGCGTGGGCCTGGCGATCGCGGCGGCCGTCAAAGGCTATCGCTGCATTTTCACGATGCCGGACAAGATGTCGCAGGAAAAGGCGCGGCTGCTGCGCGCCCTGGGTGCCGAGGTCATCATCACACCCACCGCCGTGCCTCCGGATCACCCCGACAACTACATCATGAAAGGCCGCGCCATCGCCGCGGCGCACGACAACGCCATTTTCGCCGACCAGCATTACAACCCCGTGAATCCCGACGTGCATTACCACACGACCGGGCCTGAAATCTGGGACCAGACGGACGGGAAGGTGACCCATTTCGTGTGCGCACCCGGCACGGGCGGCACCGTCAGCGGCGCCGGCAAATACCTGAAAGAGAAGAATCCCAAGATCCGCGTCGTTGCCGGTGATCCGGCCGGATCGATCTACACCGAGTTTGCCAAGACCCAGAAGAAGGGCGAGGGCCAACCATATAAGGTCGAGGGGATCGGCGGCGACAAGATTCCCACCTCGCTTCACTGGGATGTCATCGACGAGTGGGTCGTGGTCAGCGACAAAGACGCGATGCAGATGGCGCGCCGGCTGTCGAAAGAGGAGGGACTCTTCGTCGGGGGATCGACCGGTGTGAACGTCGTGGCCGCACTCGACATCGCGCGCCGGCTCGACGACGCCAAGGCGCTCGTGGTGACCGTGCTGGCCGACACCGGTGAGCGTTACCTCAGCAAGGTCTACAACGAGGAGTGGCTACGCGAGAATCAGCTGATCGACGACGCGCGGCCGACCGTCGCGAAGCTCGTGTCCGCCAAGACGGGCGACGCTCCGCCCCTGATCCACGTCACGCCAGAAGCGTCCGTGCGCCAGGCGCTGAATCTCATGACGACCTACAACGTGTCGCAGCTTCCGGTGCTGGAGGATGATGACGGCGTCGGCGCCGTCTCGGAGCAGGCGCTCATGGCGCGCGCGATCGGCCAGCCAAAGATCCTGGATACCGCGGTCCGAGACGTGATGGACCCCCCCTTCCCGGTCGTCGACGGCGAGTCCCCTGTGTCGTTGCTCACGACCCTGCTCTCCCGCACCACGCCCGCGGCACTCGTGCGACGGAACGGCAAGGTCGTCGGTATCGTGACGCGCTACGACTTGCTGCACCAGCTGGCGGGCATTCGCTGATGCGGGTCACGGTCCTGACGGGCGGCGCGACCCCTGAGCGCGCCGTGGCCTTCGCGAGCGCCTCCCAGATCGTGGCCGCCCTGCGCAGCCGCACGCATGAGGTGCGGGTCGTCGATCTCGCCGGCGGCCTGCTGGATGAGCGCGCCGAGCGAGAGTTGCTGGGCGGCGCGGTCGGCCTCACGCCCCCCAGCGTGGAGGCGTTGGCCGAGCGTGAGCGGCAGATGCTGTCCGAGGGACTAGGGGAGCTCGCCCAGGTGCGGGACGCCGAGGTGCTGTTTCTGGCGGTCCATGGCGGCGCCCTGGAAGGGGGCACGCTGCAGGCGGTGCTCGACGTGATCGGCGTACCCTATACCGGCAGCGGTCCCTTGGCGAGCGCGCTGGCGATGGACAAGGACCTCTCCAAGCGGCTGTTCCGCGCCGCCGGTGTCCCGGTCCCCGCCTGGTTCATGGCCCCCCCTCTGGCCGCCGAAGATGTGACCACCGCGTTGGGCTGGCCGGTCATAATCAAACCGTCGAAGCAAGGCTCGTCGGTCGGATTGACCCTGGTGAAGCGAGCCCAGGATTTGGGCGACGCGGTGAAGCTGGCGGCCCGTTATGACGACGAGGTGATGGCGGAACAGTTCATTCCGGGGATCGAGCTGACGGTGGGCGTACTGGGGGACGTGCCGCTGCCGGTAGGGCAGATCGTTCCGAAGCACGAGCTATTCGACTACGAGACCAAGTACACGCCGGGAATGTCGGAGGAGACCTTCCCCGCCAGGATCGCCACCGCGCTCGCCCGACAATTGCAGGAGTACGCCCTGATGGCGCACCGCGCCTTGAAGCTCAGCGGCTACTCGCGGATCGACTTCCGGGTGAGCCCCGAGGGAGACATCTTCTGTTTGGAAGCGAACTCCCTGCCGGGAATGACCCGCACCAGTCTGTTCCCTCAGGCCGCGCAGGCGGCGGGCATCCCCTTCCCGGAGCTGTGCGAGCGTATCGCAAGCCTGGCCCGGAACAACAGGACCGCAAAGGGGGGATAAAAACTAGACGCCTCAAAGGACACGTAGGAGCATAGATGGGCCCGCAGCGGATGTACGGTTTGACTCCCTGGGTACGACGACTACTCGTCGCCAACCTGCTCGTATTTCTCGTTCAGAGCACGTTGTTGACATCCCCGAGCTTTGCCGGCGCGTTCGGGTTTTCCCCCGCGCGTGCCTGGCAATATCCGTGGACGTTCGTCACCTACATGTTCCTGCACGCAGGTATTCCGCACATCCTGTTCAACATGCTGGTGCTGTTCGTCTTCGGCTCGTCGGTCGAGGACAGGATGGGTGGTCGCCTGTTCCTGCTGTTTTATCTCCTCTGCGGTATCGGGGGAGCCGCATCGTCGTTCATCTTGCGGCAGCTGGTGCCCGTGTCGCAGATCATCGGCGCGTCGGGTGCCGTCCTCGGCGTCGCGGTCGCCTTCGCCTGGTACTGGCCCGACCATCCGGTGTTCGTCTTCCCCCTGCCCGACCCCGTGCCGGCCAAGTGGCTCGTCACGTTCCTCGTCGCGCTGGATCTCGTGCTCGCGTTGATCGGCGCGAGCGACGGCATCGCGCACCTCGCGCATCTCGGCGGTGTGGGAGCCGCGCTGCTGTATCTCAAGGGCCAGGATCTGTGGGCGACACGCGGCGAGCGGCGCGACCGGCGGCTGTCCGAGTCCAGCGTGCTCGTGTCGCAGCCGCCCCGCGCCAGCCGGAGCGGCGGCACCTCCCCCACGGCGCAGCGGACGAAGTCTCGAGGGAGGAGCGAGCCCGACGCGCGGGCGAACGCCGAGATCGATCGCGTGCTCGACAAGATCATCGCGAGCGGCGTAGAGAGCCTCACACCCGCCGAGCGCAAGTTTCTCACCGAGATCAGCCGCCGGTTGCGCACACCCCCAAAGGGCTAGGAGGCGAGTTGTCAAGTCGGGCGTGGTGACGCCGCGCTTGTCACGCAGCGGCCCGGTTCCCAAATTGGTTCCGGCAACCGCGCAATGCTCGTCAATCTCGTTCCGGAATTCCTCGCGACGCTCTCCGCGTCAGATCGTTCCGCGGCATACCACGAGTATCTCGATCGCCACCGTCCGGTGTTGAGCGCCTACTGGCAGAACTACGTCCTCGATCCCGCGTCGCCGCACGCCGAGCCGATCATCGCGACGGCGATGCGCGCCGACCGCTCCGATCTACGGCGCATGCTCGAGGACGTGGACGTCGTCGCGATCGCCGAGGACGCCCTGCGCCGCGCTGCGGAGCTGCTGGAAGCCGACTGTCCGGTCGATCTCTACCTCATGGTCGGTGTCGGCGCCGCGAATGCGGGCGAGCTGGTCGTGGGCGGGCGCGGGATCGCGTTCGTCTGCCTCGAGCACTTTACGGGCCGGGCCAATGCGCAGACCTACGGCATGGGCCTCGCCCCTGCGCTGCTGCCGCTCTGGATCGCGCACGAAGTCGCGCACGCGCTGCGCTACACGTCCCCCACGAGCCGCGCGGCGATGCGCCGTATCGTGGCCGAGCTGGGAAGCTACTACGACGCCTGGGAGATGGGCTCGCGCGCGACGTTGCGCGAGTTGGTCGTCAACGAAGGTGTGGCGATCGCCGCCTCGCAGGCCGTCGCGCCGGGCTTCGAGCCCTGGGAGTACTTCGGCTACAACCGGCGCCAGTATCGGAGACTGCGCGAGCTGGACGCTTTTCTGCGGCGTGCCTCCGCCAGCGACCTCGACTCGACCGGTCTCGGTCTGCGGTTGCGCTATCTGTCGGGCGGGATGAGTCCGGCGGCGCGGTTGCTCGCCGGCAAAGTGCTTCCCGAGCGCTCAGGCTATTACCTCGGGCTCCGGCTGGTGGAGAACTACCTGGCGGAGCACGGCGCGGCATCGACCGTGCGGGCGGCGGTCGAAGAACTGCGGCAAGCTGATGATCGCGCTACGGGGATCCAGACGGCGTGACTACCCGCGGCAAACGATCGGCGTCGTCGACACCCCGGCCGGTGTCCGCCGCCCCTGTCGTTCGGGAGCGGCGCCGGAACCGGCCCCTGCGTGAGGTTCTGGACGAGCTGCTCAGTCACACGCGGGACATCGCGCGCCGCGCCAAAACCATGACGCCGGCGGAGCTCGATTACGCTCAGCAGCGGCTGGAGTGGCTGGCGGACGAGGTCTGGCGGTTGTCGACCGGCGAGGCTCCTCCCCCCGAGTAGATTACCGGGACCATGGGAACGCGCGGCGAATTCAAGGTAGCAATCACCAAGGAAGACCTCGTCTTTGCGGCGGCGCATTTCATCACATTCGCCGGCCACCGTTGCGAGAAGCTTCATGGGCACAATTACCGCGCCAGCCTGGTTGTCGAGGGCGGGCTCGAGAAAGACAGCTGGTTCGTCGTCGATTTCTCCGCGGTGAAGAAGGTGATGCGCAGCCTCACCGCCGAGCTCGATCATCGCGTGCTCCTGCCGCGCGACAATCCCCAGCTCAAGATCTCCGAGGAGAACGGGAGCCTGCGCGTCGCGTTTGCCGGGCAGCCGCGCTATGTGTTCCCCGCGGGCGACTGCGTGATCCTGCCGATCCCGAATACGACGGTGGAGATGCTGGCGCAGTATCTCGCGGCCCGGGTGCGTGCCGAGCTCGGTGCCTTCCATCTCAAGACCATCGAGGTCGAAGTGGAGGAAAACTTCGGCCAGTCAGCGAGCTACCGTGAAACCCTCGACTAAGCTGTCACCATCCGAGATTGCCGAACGATTGAAGAGCCTGCCGGGTTGGCGCCTCGAGAACGGCGCGATCCTGCGCGAGTACACCACGGACGGCTGGCCGACGACGTTGATGCTCGTGAACGCCATCGGGTTTTTCGCGGAGGCCGCCGATCACCACCCCGATCTCGCGATAAGCTGGGGTAAGGTGCAGGTCAAGCTGTGGACGCATAGCGCGGGCGGCATCACGGCGAGTGACGTGGAGCTGGCACAGCTCATCGAGCGGACCGCGCTGTGGCGGCCACAAGCGGGGAGCAGCGCGCTGCGCGGCACGACCAAGAAATTTGTCGGATCGTGACGATCGCCGTACCTCTCGTCCCCGTCCCCGATCGCTTCGGCACCTGCGTCCGCTTCAGCGGACATCCCCACCTGCTCTTCCTCGACAGCTCGGCTCAGGGTGCGCTGAGCCGCTACTCGTTTTTGACGGCGGATCCGGTGGCCGTCGCGCGCACGCCCGACGCCGCGCGCGACATGCTGCGGAGCCAGCGCCAGGCGCCGTTACCCGGGCTCCCGCCGTTCCAGGGCGGGATCGCGGGCTACATCGGCTACGATTGGGGTGCGGAGCTGGAGCGCGTGGCGCGGCCGGCGGCCGACCGGTACACGCCACGAATTGCCGACGTGGCGTTGGCGCTCTACGACTGGGTCATTGCCTGGGATCATCTGGAGCAGACGGCGTGGGTCATCGCGACCGGGAGCGAGGCGGAGGCGGGAGCGCGTGCTGCGTGGGTGCGTGCGCGACTCGCCGCCCCGGCATCGGCGATTCGCGATCCCGCGGCGTCCAGCCCGGCGCCGCCGCAATCCAACTTCGCCCCGTCAGAGTTTGAGGCCGCCGTCTCGCGCGTGCGCGACTACATCGCCGCCGGGGACGTCTATCAGGTCAATCTCTCGCAGCGTTTCCACGCGCCGTTCTCCGGCTCGGCGCTCGCGCTCTATCGCCGCTTACGCGGGCGCAATCCTGCACCGTTCGGCGCGTATCTGGAGTTCGGCGACGCACACATCGCCAGCATCTCCCCGGAGCGCTTTCTGCGGCTCGATGCCACCACGCGCGTCGCCGAGGCGCGGCCCATCAAGGGGACGCGCCCGCGCGGCAGCTCCCCGGCGACAGACCGCGCGCTCGCCGGCGAGTTGGTGACAAGCGAGAAAGACCGCGCCGAGAACGTGATGATCGTGGATCTGTTGCGAAATGATCTGGGGAAGGTATGCCGGCCGGGGTCGGTCCAGGTTCCCCGGCTGTTTGCGCTCGAGTCACACCCCACGGTCCATCATCTCGTTTCCACCGTCACCGGCGAGCTCGCCGGCGGGGCCGACGCTTTCGATTTGTTGCGCGCGGCGTTCCCGGGTGGATCGGTCACGGGCGCGCCAAAGATTCGGGCGATGCAGATCATCGCGGAGCTGGAGCGTGCACCGCGCGGTCTGTACTGCGGCGCGATCGGCTATGTCTCGGCGACCGGCGCGATGGACTTCAACATTCCCATCCGCACAATCGTGGTACACGGCGGCAACGCCACCTTTCATGCGGGCGCGGGAATCGTGTGGGATTCCGAGCCGGCGGCGGAGTACCAGGAGACACTTGCCAAGGCGCGGACCATGATCGAGGCGCTCACTTCCCCACGCAGAACGCCGCGAACACGCGGTCGAGCACATCCTCTGGCGTAACGGTCCCGATTAAGTCGTCGAGCGCGAGGACGGCAGCGCGCAGGTGGGTCGCCGTCGCCGCCGCATCCACTCCGCCCGTCCGCGCCGCCCAGAACGCGTCCAGCTCGGCCAGGGCACGCTCCAGCGCGCTGCGATGGCGCGCGCGCGTGACGACGGGCTCGACGTCACCGAGCGCCAAGAGGCGGCCGAACGCGACTTCGGCCAGCTGGCGGCGTAGCTCCGGGAGACCTTCCCCTGTCACCGCTGACACAGGGCAGGGGGACGAGTGACGAGGGACGGGTAGCAGATCGGCTTTCGTTCGCACTCGGACTACCGGTGCAGTGCATGCCGCGATAAACGATTCCCCGTCCCCCGTCCCCCGTCCCTTCTCCCCTTCCTCGCAGAATAGGACCAGATCCGCCGCCCCGAGATACTTCTTGCTTACTTCGATGCCAAGGCGTTCGACGCGCTCGTCGCTGTCTCGCAATCCGGCGGTGTCCACGAGCCGGAAGGGGAAACCCTCGATCACGGCCTGCGCCTCGATCGCGTCGCGCGTCGTCCCCGGAATCTCCGTGACGATCGCGCGCTCGGTGCCGAGCAGCGCGTTGAAGAGCGACGACTTCCCGGCGTTGGGGGGGCCCGCGATCACGAGCAAAGCGCCCTCACGCAGCCGCTCGCCCTCCGGGGCGGTTCGAAGCAGATCGGCGACGCGCCCGCGCACCGCGGACCATGCACCGCGCACGCGCTCGGGGCTTACCGGTCCCTCATCCTCCTCAGGGAAATCGATGTCGTAGGCGATCAGCGCCTCGAGCTCGAGAATCGCAGCGCGGAGCGCCGCCAGGCGGTCCGACAGCCCGCGCTCCAGCTGCTGCAGCGCGCGGCGGCGTTGCGCGGGGGAACCGGCGTCGATGAGATCGGCCGTCGCCTCGGCTTGGAGGAGATCCATCTTGCCGTTGAGGACGGCACGCCTGGTGAATTCCCCCGGCGTCCCTGGTCGCGCCCCCGCCGCGACCAGCGCCGCGACCGCGGCCGCCGGTACGATCAGTCCGCCATGGGTCGAGATCTCGACGAGATCATCGCCCGTGTAGGAGTGCGGCGCGGGAAAGCAGGCGGCGAGGCAATCGTCGATGGGCTCGCGGGACTCGGGATGCCGCAGACGCGCGCGGAAGACCGTGCGTGGCGGTGTGGGGTGGAACGGTTCGAGGCAGCGGGCGGCGATGGCGATACATCCGGCGCCCGAAAGACGAATCAGGGCAAGTGCGCTGCGACCCGGCGGCGTCGCGAGCGCGACGATGGGGTCAGAAAGCAGTCTAGGTCTTGACTGGTGTGGGCCGCACCCCGGCCACCGGCGCTTCGCGCAGCCGGCGCTTCGCGATCAAGTACTGCTGCGGGATGCTGAAGATGTTCTGCGCGGCGTAATAGAGGTTCAGCCCCGACGCGAAGTTCAGGAACAGTACCGTCATGAAGATCGGCATGAAGTACACCATCATCTTGGTCTGCGGATTCGGCGGCACCCCGATCTGCCCGACCTTGGACAACCCGAACATCGACAAACCCAGCAAGATGGGAATGATCCTGAACGGATCGGGGCGCGACAGATCGGGAAGCCAGAGGAACGGCACGCCCCGGAAAACGATCGTGTTCGCGAAGACGAAGAACAGCGCGAGCAGCACCGGCCAGGGCAGCAGCATCGGCAGGCAGCCGCCGAACGGATTGACCTTGTGGTCCTTGTAGATGCGCAGCATTTCGCGCTGCAGCCGCTCCGGATCGTTCTTGTACTTCTCCTGTGTTTCCTTGAGCAGCGGCGCCACCGCCTGCATCCGAATCCCCGACTCCATCGCCTTCTGGTTCAAGGGCCACAACAGCAGGCGGACCACGATGCCGAAGAGAATCAGCGCCCAGCCATAGGCGAGGTGCAGCTGCCCGTGCATCCACAGCAGGATGCTGGTGACGAACACCGAGACCGGGCGAACGATCGGCCGGAAAATCCCGCCGTACGGATTCGCGTCGTCCAGGCCGTGGCCCATGCGCCCCAATTGCCGATAGTCGAGGGGACCGGCGTACACCGAGTACCGGAACGTCCCGGCGGCCGGCACCGGCATCGTGATCAGGACGGTCGCGCGCGAGGCGGCCTTGCCGTTGCGCGGGCCGCCGATGGCGATCGCGCCGCCGAACGTCGGTTGCCCTTCCTCCAACGCGAGTGCCGCGGTGAGAAAGTATTTCGACTTCACACCGACCCACTCGAAGGGCCCGTTGAGCAGCGCGCGCTGATCGGGACGAATGCTGGAGAAATCGGTGCGCTCGGTCTTGGAGGCCTTCGTGACCACCGAGTAATGGCGGTAGTCGTCTAGCGAATCCTTCTCGACCGAACGCAGACCACTCGCTAGATCGATGAGCAGCACCGCGCCACCGCTCCCCAGCCCCGTCACCGATCCATGGACCTCGAAGCGGTACTCGTCCGGCACCAAGCTGTACTCGAGCGTCACATGCGACCCGCGCCGCTCGGCGTCGAAGCGCAACGGCGTCGCAGCTTGCCCCACCTGCACGACGAGCCCGGGGGCGTCGGGACTTGGCCGGAAGTCCCAATCGTCGAGCGACACGGTATCGCCGCTCGGCAGAACCAGGCGATGGCGTAGGAACGCGTCGCCCTTGGGCACGAGCTGTACCGGCCGAGCCGAGTCTCCGGGTGCGAACGATTGGTATTGCAAAAGCTCGGCGGACCTGAGAAGGCCGCCGCGAGTACTGAACCCGAGGCGATACAGCGGCGACGTCACTGAAACGATGCGGCCGGTGTCCGCCGTTGGGCCGTCGGGCGGTTGGGCGGTTGGTTGACTCGGGACGGCAGGGCGCGCCGTCGAGTCCCGCACCACCGCGCTATCCGCCGAACCGCTCAACCGCCCAGCCGTCGGCTTTTTCGGCGGCCAGATGAGCGATGGTGCGATCGCCACCATCAGCATCAGCACAAACGCGAGGAGCAGCCGGTTCCTATCCATTAGGGCACCGGGTCATAGCCGCCGGCGTGGAACGGATGGCATTTGAGAATCCGCTTGACCCCCAGCCAGGAGCCTTTGAGCGCGCCGTAGCGCTCGACGGCCTCGTAGGTGTAGCGCGAGCACGACGGCTCGAACCGACACTGCGTGAAGACGAGATGCGCCAGCGTGAGTTGGTAGCCACGAATGAGAGCCATTACGACGACGCGCGGTAATCGTTGCAGCGTCACGTCAGCGTCTCCACCGCGCCCGTCAATTCGGCGCGCAGCACTGCAAATGAGGCGGTGTAGGCCGAACGCTTCGCGCGAATCACGAGATCGACTGCCGGCAGGGTCCCCAGCACGTCGCGCCGCAGGATCTCACGCAGCCGGCGACGCAGCCGATTGCGCGCGACCGCGGAAGACTGGTGACGCGGCACGATGAGGCCGAGACGCGCGTGACCCAAAAGGCTGTGACACCAGGCCACATCGAGATGCGGTGTGCGCCGACGGCGGCCTGCTTCCCAGCAGGACGTGAGTTCCGAGCCGCGCGTGATGCGCACGCGGCGCGGGTACCGCTCGCGCGTTTACCGGCTCCGGTGTTTGGATGGAGAACGAACGGTGAGACGCTTGCGACCCTTCTTGCGCCGGCGGGACAGCGTCGCGCGGCCCCACACGGTTTTCATCCGCGCGCGAAATCCATGCCTATTGATGCGCCGCCGATTGCGCGGCCGGTACGTCGGACCCATAAATTTCCTCGAGTAAGGCCGGGAAAGTTACCCGGCTCGCGACGCGCCGGTCAAGGTTGACTTTTCCACATGCTGCCCGTACTTTCGGGCCGCCCTTGCTGGACGTCCTTCCTAAAATCCGAAGATCGTAATGGAGCAATCGGTAAACGAAGCTTGGAAGCGCCTCCTCGACGAAGCTCGACGTGAACTTCCCGAGGCGACGGTGCGCACGTGGCTCGAGCCGTCCCAGCCCATCGCACTCGACGACGGTCGTCTGATCCTCGGTGCGCCCGATCAGTTCGCCGCTGAATGGAATGAATCCAAACACTCGGGGCTCTTGGCCCGCGTCGCCGAGCGCGTGCTGGGCCGGCCGACGACGGTGGTCTTCCGCGTGCAGGAAGACCGGCAGCGGCGGCCGCAGATGGATTTCTTCGTCGCGCCGCGCGAGAGCACGGCGACGGCGACAGCGACGAACATCGGGACCACACCGCTCAACGAACGGTACAGTTTCCAGACCTTCGTCATCGGAAAGTCGAACGAGCTCGCGGCGGCCGCGGCGCACGCCGTCGCCGAAGCGCCGGGGAAGACGTACAATCCGCTGTTCATTTACGGCGCGACGGGACTCGGCAAGACGCACCTGATGCAGGCGATCGCGCACGCGGTGCTCGAGAAAAACCCCGAGACCAGGCTGCAGTACTTTGGCGCCGAGCAGTTCATCAACGACGTGATCGAATCGATTCACGCGCGCACGATGTCCGAGTTCCGGCGGCGCTATCGCAACGACGTGGACCTCCTGCTCGTCGACGATGTGCATTTCCTCGAAGGCAAGGAAATGACGCAGGAGGAGTTCTTCCACACCTTCAACGCGCTGTTCGAGGCGCACAAGCAGATCGTGCTCACCTCGGACCGGCCCCCGAAGGAGATTCCGGGCCTCGAAGACCGGCTGATCTCGCGTTTCGAGTGGGGCATGGTCGCCGACATCGGGCATCCCGATCTCGAGCACCGCATCGCGATTCTGCGCAAGAAGGCGGAGCAGGACCATCTCGAGCTCACGATTCCGGATGATGTGCTGCGGTTCATCGCCGAGCATATCCGCTCGAGCGTGCGCGAGCTGGAGGGGTGTATCATCAAGCTGCTGCTGTTCGCCTCGCTCAAGAACCGCGAGGTCACGATCGAGCTGGCGCGCGAAGCGCTCTCGGACAAGATCCGCCAAGGTGAGGAAGGACCCGGGTACGGCAGCTCGAGTGGGTCGGCGCCGAGCATCGATCGCGTGCAGGAGGTGGTGGCGCGCCGCTGGGGCGTCACGCCGGAGGGTTTGCGCTCGAAGGCACGGACCAAGACACTCACCATTCCCCGCCAGGTGGCGATGTACCTCGCACGCGACATGCTGGGTATGCAGCTGGTCGAGATTGGGCAGGCGTTCGGCGGGCGCGATCATTCCACGGTGATTCACAGCGTGGATAAGGTGGAGCGCCAGATGATGCGCGACCGCACATTCAAGGAGCGCGTCGAAATGGCGCGCCAGGAATTGTCCGCACTGTAACTAACAAAGGGACGTGGGAAAAGGCGTGGCGTGTGGGTTCTGGGGAAACCCCGAGCGCTATCCGCAAAGCGCCAACAGTCCCAACAGTGCACCAACATCATGTGATGTACGACAGGTGATTTACTGGTTGCGCTTTAGCGACATCGCCCACATATCCCCGATGTCTACTACTACTACTAGTAGTTCTATATAGAGAAGCAGTAGTAAAGACTTTCCTCATTTGGAGACGAAGCGCCCGGCATGAAGTTCACGATCACGCGAGAACAGTTGCAGGAAGGCTTGGCCGCGGTGGCTGCTGCCATCCCGGCCAAGACCACGCTCCCCGTACTTGCCAACGTCCTCGTCGAGGCCTCCAAGCAGGGTGGCGGCCTGCGCCTGTCGGGAACGGATCTCGACATCGCGGTGAGCACCACCGTCCCGGCCGAGGTCGACGCCGACGGCGCCGTGACGCTGCCCGCGAAAAAGCTCATCGACATCGCGCGCGAGCTGCCGTCAGGTCCGGTGCGCGTCACGGCGGCGGGCGAAGCCCGCGTCTCGATCGAGTCGGGCCGCTCCAAGTTCAAGCTGCTGGGCCTGCCGCGCGAAGAGTTTCCATCCTTCCCGGCCGTCAAATTCGAGAAGGCCTGGAAGGCGGCGGCCGGCGTGGTGCACAAGCTCGTCGGCCATGTGGCGTTCGCCGCGTCGACCGAAGAGAGCCGGCCGATCCTGAACGGCGTGCTCTGGGAGCTGCGGCCCGACCGCATGCGCATGGTGGCGACCAATGGCCATCGGCTGGCCAAGATGGACGTTCCGGCAACGGGCGGCTCTACGGCCGACCTCATTGTGCCGCCCAAGGCGCTAGAGCAGATCCGCCGGCTTTACGCGGGCGACGCCGAGATCGAGCTCGCCAAGAGCGATAACCATATCGGTTTCCGCGCCGGCGGCACGTTGGTGTATTCCCGCTTGATCGAGGGACCGTATCCCAACTACGAGCAGGTGATCCCGCGCGAGAACGACAAGCAGGCGACGGTCGACAAGGCGGCGATGGCCGCGGCGCTGCGCCGCATGAGCGTCGTCGCGAGCGATCAGACGCATCGCATCCGGCTCGCGTTCGCAGGCGGCAACGTGAAATTCTCGGTGCAGACGCCCGATCTGGGTGAGGCGCAAGACGAGCTCGCCGTCACCTACGAAGGCGAGCCGCTCGAGATCGGCTTCAACGCGATGTATCTGCTCGAGATCCTCAAGTACATGCCCACGGACGAAGTGCGCATCACCTTTAAGGCCCCCGAGCGCGCCGCGACGATCGAGCCGGTCGGCTGGAATGATCCAGCGTCTTACATGGCGCTCGTGATGCCGTTACGGCTTGTGGACTAGCGAATCGATCACCGTATCCGCGGGAATCACGGGAAGGATGGGAGGCTCGATCTCGGGAATTTCCGGGATCGAGTCTTCGTTAATGGGCGGGACCGGTGTCTTGCCACCGTAATAGCGCGCCAGAATCAGGTCGCGCCGCGCGAGCATACGTGCCGGCCGGAATGCCGGGTTCGACGCGCGCGGCTGCGGCAATGTCGCGGCGAGTGCAGCAGCCTGCGCGTCGGTGAGTTGCGGCGGCGCCACACCAAAGTAGGCTACACTCGCCGCGTTCACTCCCCAGATGCCCGGTCCAAACTCCGCCACATCGAGGTAGAGCGTCATGATCCGGTCTTTGTTCAGCGCGAGCTCGAGCCGAAGCGCGGTCACGGCTTCCTTGAGCTTGCGGAAGATCGAGCGTGACGGGGACAGATAGAGATTCTTGGCGAGCTGCTGTGTAATCGTGCTCGCACCGCGG
>Ga0209378_1001398_pt1 | contig 17243 bp, 6 predicted proteins | sample GraSoiAngelo_156_FD_186170 | JGI IMG/M metagenome (GOLD analysis project Ga0209378, IMG submission 186170) | Grasslands soil microbial communities from the Angelo Coastal Reserve, California, USA - 14_1009_13_40cm (SPAdes) (version 2) | ecosystem: Environmental > Terrestrial > Soil > Grasslands ... | reverse complement strand
GCTTGAACTGAACGCCGACCACGCTCACGTTGTCCGTGGCGGTTGCGGAGACCGTGATGGTGCCGGAGACCGAGCTATTCGCCGCCGGGGTGGTGATGGAGACCGCCGGCGGGGTGGTGTCTGGAGGCGGCGCGGTGGTAAACACCGCGTCGGGCGAGACCGCGAGATTGCCGGCGGCGTCTTTGGACTTCACGCGGTAGTGATAAAGGGTGCCGGCTGTCAGACCATTCAGCGTGACGGTATGCGCCGTCACCCTGCTGGCGTCCAGCGCTGACGCGCTGCCGTAGCCGGTGCTGAGGCCGTACTCGACCTGCGAGTCGGCGAGTTCGTCCGTGGTCCAGGAGATCGCGGCCGTATCCACGCTGAGGGCGGAGGCGGTCGCGCCGGAGAGCACGGGCGGGGTGAGGTCGTTGTTCACGGTGACGGTGACCGCGGCTGAGGCCGTGTTCCCGGCGGCGTCACGGGCCGCGGCGGTGAGGGTGTGAGCACCGTTGGGCACTCCGGTGGTGTCCCAGGCGAGGCGATATGGCGCCGTCGTATTCTCGGAGCCGAGGCTGGCCCCGTCCAGCTTGAACTGCACCCCCACCACGCCCACGTCGTCTGTGGCGCCGGCCGCCACGGTGACCGTGCCGGCCAGTGCCGTTCCGGCGGTGGGCGCGGTGATAGAGACCGTCGGCGGCGTGGTGTCTTGCACTGCCAGCGTTGTGGCCGCTGCCGGGAATGACTTACCGGACGTGTTGCCGGCCGCATCGAAGGCCGCGACGGTGTACGTGTAGACGGTGACCGGCGAGAGCCCTGTATCCTGATAGCTACTCCCGCTTGCGATCCCGATTTGTACGCCGTTTCTGAAGACCTGGTATCCGGTCACTCCGACGTTGTCGGCGGCAGGTGACCAGGCCAGAGTGATCTGTGATGCACTGTCCGCCGTCGCGGTCAGGCCGGTGGGTAGGGACGGGGGAAGGGTGTCAGGATTGGAGACCGTTACGCTCACAGGCAGCGAGGTCGATGTGTTCCCGGCGGCGTCACGGGCCACGGCGGTGAGGGTGTGAGAGCCGTTGAGCACTCCGGTGGTGTCCCAGGTGAATGCGTAGGGGAACGCCGTGAGCTCAGATCCGATGTTGCTGTTGTCGAGTTTGAATTGCACCCCCATCACGCCGACGTTGTCTGTGGCAGTCGCGATGACCGTGATGGTGCCGGAGACTGAGCTGTTCGCCGCGGGGGTGCTTATGGATACTGCCGGTGGAGTGGTGTCTGGAGCCGGCGCGGTGGTCAACACCGCGTCAGGCGAGACCGCGAGATTGCCTGCGGCGTCTTTGGACTTTGCACGATAGTGATAAAGGGTCCCGGCGGCCAGACTGTTCAGCGTGACGGTGTGCGCCGTCACTAGGCCGGACACGACCGGTATCGCGCTGCCGTAACCGGTGGTGAGGCCGTATTCGACCTGGGAGTCGGCCGGTTCGTCCGTCGTCCACGTGATCGTGGCGGCATTCGGACCGACGGAGGACGCGGTTACGGTGGAGAGCACAGGGGGCGTGACGTCGTTGTTCACGGTGACGGTGACCGCGGCTGATGTCGCGGTATTCCCGGCGGCATCGCGGGCCACGGCGGTGAGGGCATGAGAGCCGTTGCCGACGGTGGTCGTGTCCCACGCGATGGAATAGGTGCTGGATGTTTCCTCCAGGCCGAGGTTCGTGCCGTCGAGTTTAAACTGCACCCCGACCACACTCACGTTGTCAGCAGCACTGGCCGAAACAGGGACGGTACCGGAAACGGTGGCGCCATTGCCCGGTGAGGCGATCGACACGGTGGGCGGGGTGGTGTCGGCCGGTGCCACGCCCATTCCAGCAAGGGTTATGGGATACACGACTGCCGCCGCACTGATGCTCAGCGTCCCGGTAGCATTGCCCCCCACCACCGGCGCAAACGCCACGAACACGTCGCAATGCGTGCCCGGGGCCATCACCCCGTTCCAGCTGCCGTTGGCCACGCAATAGTTTTGGGAGATCGCAAACGGTCCGGTGCTGGTGACGCTGCTGACCGACACACCCACCGAGCCCGTGTTGGTGACCTGAACGTTTTGCCCCGCGCTGGTGGTCCCGATCGTCACCGAGCCGAACGCAAGGCTGGCCAGGGAGACCGAGACAGAGGTCACCGGGGCGACGCCGGTACCGGCCAGGGTGACTGGGTAGACGCTGCCTGCCCCGCTGATGCTCAGCGTCCCCGTCGCGCTGTCCGCCGCTACTGGAGCAAAGACCACGTAGAGGTCGCAGTGCGTGCCGGGGGCCATGACACCGTTCCAGCTGCCATTGGCCACGCAATAGTTTTGGGAGATGGCAAAGGGGCCGATGCTGGTGACGCTGCTGAGCGACGCGCCCACGGAGCCCGTGTTGGTGACCTGGACGTTGTGCGCAGCGCTGGTGGTTCCGACCGTCACCGAGTCGAACGCAATGCTGGTCGGCGACACCGAGACAGACGGGAGGTTGGACACCGTAATCGTGACCGGCGCCGATGTCGCCGCGTTGCCCGCCGCGTCTCTGGCCACCGCGGTCAGGGTGTGCGCCGCATTGGTAGCTGCGGTGGTGTCCCAGGAGATGGCATAGGGCGCGATCGTTTGCTCGGCGCTGAGGTTGGCTCCGTCGAGTTTGTACTGCACTCCAACCACGCCGACGTTGTCGGAGGCGGTGGCGGAAACGGTGATCGTGCCGGAGACGACAGCCGACGCGGCCGGAGAGGCGATCGATATGGTCGGCGCGGTGGTGTCCACAGCGATCGTAGTAAAGGTCGAATCTGCCGACACGGCGAGATTCCCGCTCGCATCCTGCGATCTCACCCGGTAGTGATAGAGTGTGCCAGCGCTGAGTCCGGTGAGCGCCCGCACATGCGCTGTGACCAGGTTGGAGTCGGGCGCGCTCAGGGTTCCGTACGCGGTGGTGAGGCCGTACTCGGCCTGCGCGTCGGCCGGCTCGTTGGTGGTCCAGGTGATGGTGGCAGTGGTTGAGGTCAGGGAAGAGACCGTGACCGAGGAGATGACCGGCGGGGTGGTATCGGCGGCGGCGGCGCCGGAGCCGGTGACGGAACGCGCAGCGGTACTGGCGTTGGAGTTGAAGAGGACGGTGTTGGCGAAACTGCCGGCGGCGGGAGGACTGAAGCGGGCGACGACAGTCTGGCTGGTCCCGGGGGAGAGGGTGAACGCGCCGCCGGAGACGATGCTGAAGGGAGTGGCGCTCGCGACGGTGCCGGTGAGGGCGGCGCCGCCGGTGTTGGTCACGGTGAAGGAGCGATCGGCCGAGGCGCCGACTGAGACGGATCCAAAGTCGGTGGTGATCTGGGGGGTAACAGCAAGGGAGGGCGTCGCACTCGAGACGCCGCTGAGGGCGCTGGCCGTGGCCGCGGTCAGGGCGTCGATATCGGCGCCGAGGTCCCGGCCGTCGGTGGCGGTGTTTTTGTAGGGGCTGGAGGGGGCGAGGTGGTAGTCGCCGCCGGCCAGGTTGAGAAACCCGACCAGATCAAGGGAGGCGGGGAAGAAGTTATCGGACGGATAGGTGGCCGCGGCCCCCCCGGCCGGGGCGTTGCGGACAAAGACGGCGCCAGGGGCGTACAGGTTGAGGGTGAGGATAGCGTTGCCCCAGGTTCCGGGGCCGGTGACCCCAGCCGGGCCGTTGGGGGTGATGGTGTTGGTGAAAGAAAACCCGGTATCCGGCTGGATGGTGGCGGTGGTTTCTGACGCGACCAGCGGGTTCTCAGTTTGAAATGCGGTGTTATGGTCGATGATGACGTCGGCGGCGCCGTTGCTCAACTGGAAGAGGCGCCCGGTGCGGTCGGCGCCGGCCCACTGGGCACCGCCGATGTCGTCGAAGAGGTTGTTCTGGATGAGCAGGCGCTGGGCTTGCTGGCTGAGGAACAGATAGTCCCGACCCAGGATTTCGATGCCCCCGGTGGCATGGCGGACGATATTGTGGGTGAAGGTGACGTCGGCGACAATGGCCCACGGGGAGGACCCGGTCTGGTTGCGCACGGTGAACAAGACAGCGGCGCCATGCTGATCGGCGCCGACCCAGTTGTGCTCAAAGATGTTGCCGTCCAGCAGGACCCGCTGGGCGTTTTTGAGTTCGAAGAGGTTCTTGACGGTCCAGGCGACCCCAGCGTAGGAGGGGTCGCCGACTTTCCAGGTCAGGGGTTTGAAGAAGTAGTTGCCGCGGACCTCGATGTCGGCGGGGACGAGGTTGAGGATGGAGGGGCCGTCACCGCCAAACATCACGTTCTCGCCCGACGCTTCCAGGTAGTTGTTGACGATTTTGAAGGGGCCGGTGCCGCTCCAGCTGGCGATGGCCTGGGCGTCGGCGCCGACTTCCGTGAAGCCCCAGAGCGCGGAATCGATCACGGCGGTGGCCGCGGAGTTCATGGCGATGCCGCGGCGGCCGCCGACGGTGGGATCCCCGTGGATGAAACAGCGGTCGAAGATCAGATCGTGGGGGAGGGCCGCGGCAGAGGTTTCGCCGGCCCCGAGTTCGATCAGACTATAGACAAAAGCGCCCGGGGTGGGAGCGAACTCGATGCCGATGAACCGGAAGTGATGCGCGCCCGAGGCGGTCCGCAGCGCGCCGCCGACGCCGGCCCCGACGACGATCTTGGGCAGCGCCGGCCCCGCATAGGCGCCGGTAATGCGGGTCCCCGGCGGCGGGAGGGTGCTATCCGCGGCACTGGTGCGCACGATGATCCACCCGGTGCCGCTCTTGTTGGGGAGCGTGAACGGGCCCGAGAACGTCGCCCCGGCCTGCAGGGTGATGACATCCCCTCCGACGGCGGCGTTCAGGGCCGCCTGGAGATCGCCGCCGGCAGGCACCGCCAGCGTCCGGCCCGTCGGGGGGACGTAGGTCGTATCGAGAATGACGCGTGGACGCTCCGGAAGGGCAGCGGCCCGTGCGGTGGTGGGCATGGGACCAGCAAGCGTGGCCGCGAGAGAAAGCACCAGCACGGCCAGGACTGCGCGGTTCAAATATCCCCGAACTCGAAACATGGCGATCTCCCCGGTGCGGAAGACCGCCAGTTCCGAATATCCCCTTCTTCGGCAGCCCGGCTGTCAGGTTCATCACCTGACCCGTGGCTTTGCGTCCCCGCCTCACGGCGGGTTTGCCCTTGTCGGAAAGGGGTCTCCGCGACGTATGCTTTTCTGAATCTCTACACGGCTCTCTGTACTCCCTCGAATCCGTCGAATCTGTTGTCACTCCAACTCACCGCAGAGCCCGCGCTGTCCAGGGGCATCGCGGTTCCTTTGGAGAACCTTCCTGAAATGATCACGTTGGTCACAGTAGCGCCGCGGCTTATCAGCGCAGTCCCGACGGTAAGCGGGTAGGCGGGGGCGAGCCCGCTGATGTAGAGCAGGCGTCCGTTCTTATAGTAGCGGACGGTCCCCGCCACCACGGCAATGCGGAAGACGTCGCCGCGCACATAGGTGGTAGTGGTACGGGTCAGCCCGAGTTCTCGAACCTGAGCGACGCCACCGGACCGTAGGCGGATGGCAAACTGGATCTCGTTCCGGTTCGCACCAGGGCGTCCACTGCGCCAGCCGATCAGTCGCACGCTGCTCGTCTCGGAGGCAGTGAACTCGAGGTACCCATCACCGGAGATGATCTGCTGCTGCGAGACAGCACCGGCGTCGGCGCATCCGTCGCAGCCGGAGATCTTTCGCAGCGAGCTGCCGTTGGATGTCACATTCACAAGGCTGCTCCAGACGACACTCTGCCTCTGGGCCGGGACTGCTGCGGTCCAGGTGCTTGCGGGGCCAGGACCCGGGGCGACTGGGCCTCCCGAGGCCACGCCGGCGCCCTCGGCGGGAGCTGTCCCACCTGGAGCACTTCCTGAACTCTGGCTCGGAGGGGAAAATCCTCCGCCTGACTCAAATCCGGAGCCGCCGCCCGAGGACCCTCCACCACCTGAAGCAGTTCCCGAGCCTCCTTGGGTCGAGGTCGCGGTTGTGGGTGGCGGAGTCCCCGGATCTTGGGGCGGGGACGGGTCGGTGGGCACCGCTGCAGTCGTGAGGGTCGTGAAGGTGAAGTCGGCGGATTGGGTCTGATTCCCCGCCGCATCCGAAGACTTGACGCGGTAGTGGTGGAGTGCGCCAGCAGCGAGACCGTTCAGTGTCACGGTGTGCATGGTGACCCTGTTCGCATCGAGCGGCGTTGCGCTCCCGTAGCTTACCGTCCGACCATACTCGACGACCGAGTCGGCCGCCTCGTCTGTCGTCCAGATGATGGTGGCGCCGGACGAGGTGATCGACCCCGCCGTCACGGAGGAGATGACCGGCGGTGTGGTGTCGGGAGCGGCGTTGCTGACGGTGACGCTGACGGCAGCGGAGGTAGTCCGGTTGCCTGCGCCATCGCGTGCGACTGCCGTGAGGGTGTGGCTGCCACTGGTGGCGCTCGTTGTGTTCCAGGAGACGGCATACGGGACGGCGGTAACCTCGGCCGCAAGGGGAACACCATCCAGCATGAACTGCACTCCGACGACGCCGGTATTGTCAGAGGCGTTGGCGGAGATGGGGACGGTACCCGAAACGGTCGCCCCGGATGCCGGTGTGGTCAGCCCGACGAGAGGGGGCGTGACATCGCCGGTGGATGGAGTCGTGACAGTCAAGTCGGATGTCGCAGCCAGATTGCCCGCGGCGTCCCTGGACATTACCCGGTAATGGTAGAGCGTCCCAGCCGTCAGACCGCTGAGGCTGGCCGCGTGCGTAGTGACCAGCGTGGCATCGCGCGGCGTGCTGGAACCGTACGCGGTGGTGAGGCCGTACTCGGCCTGCGCGTCGGCCGGCTCATTGGTGGTCCAGGTGATGGTGGCAGTGGTTGCGGTCAGGGAAGAGACCGTGACCGAGGAGATGACCGGCGGGGTGGTATCGGCGGCGGCGGCGCCGGAGCCGGTGACGGAACGCGCAGCGGTACTGGCGTTGGAGTTGAAGAGGACGGTGTTGGCGAAACTGCCGGCGGCGGGAGGACTGAAGCGGGCGACGACAGTCTGGCTGGTCCCGGGGGAGAGGGTGAACGCGCCGCCGGAGACGATGCTGAAGGGAGTGGCGCTCGCGACGGTGCCGGTGAGGGCGGCGCCGCCGGTGTTGGTCACGGTGAAGGAGCGATCGGCCGAGGCGCCGACTGAGACGGATCCAAAGTCGGTGGTGATCTGGGGGGTAACAGCAAGGGAGGGCGTCGCACTCGAGACGCCGCTGAGGGCGCTGGCCGTGGCCGCGGTCAGGGCGTCGATATCGGCGCCGAGGTCCCGGCCGTCGGTGGCGGTGTTTTTGTAGGGGCTGGAGGGGGCGAGGTGGTAGTCGCCGCCGGCCAGGTTGAGAAACCCGACCAGATCAAGGGAGGCGGGGAAGAAGTTATCGGACGGATAGGTGGCCGCGGCCCCCCCGGCCGGGGCGTTGCGGACAAAGACGGCGCCAGGGGCGTACAGGTTGAGGGTGAGGATAGCGTTGCCCCAGGTTCCGGGGCCGGTGACCCCAGCCGGGCCGTTGGGGGTGATGGTGTTGGTGAAAGAAAACCCGGTATCCGGCTGGATGGTGGCGGTGGTTTCTGACGCGACCAGCGGGTTCTCAGTTTGAAATGCGGTGTTATGGTCGATGATGACGTCGGCGGCGCCGTTGCTCAACTGGAAGAGGCGCCCGGTGCGGTCGGCGCCGGCCCACTGGGCACCGCCGATGTCGTCGAAGAGGTTGTTCTGGATGAGCAGGCGCTGGGCTTGCTGGCTGAGGAACAGATAGTCCCGACCCAGGATTTCGATGCCCCCGGTGGCATGGCGGACGATATTGTGGGTGAAGGTGACGTCGGCGACAATGGCCCACGGGGAGGACCCGGTCTGGTTGCGCACGGTGAACAAGACAGCGGCGCCATGCTGATCGGCGCCGACCCAGTTGTGCTCAAAGATGTTGCCGTCCAGCAGGACCCGCTGGGCGTTTTTGAGTTCGAAGAGGTTCTTGACGGTCCAGGCGACCCCAGCGTAGGAGGGGTCGCCGACTTTCCAGGTCAGGGGTTTGAAGAAGTAGTTGCCGCGGACCTCGATGTCGGCGGGGACGAGGTTGAGGATGGAGGGGCCGTCACCGCCAAACATCACGTTCTCGCCCGACGCTTCCAGGTAGTTGTTGACGATTTTGAAGGGGCCGGTGCCGCTCCAGCTGGCGATGGCCTGGGCGTCGGCGCCGACTTCCGTGAAGCCCCAGAGCGCGGAATCGATCACGGCGGTGGCCGCGGAGTTCATGGCGATGCCGCGGCGGCCGCCGACGGTGGGATCCCCGTGGATGAAACAGCGGTCGAAGATCAGATCGTGGGGGAGGGCCGCGGCAGAGGTTTCGCCGGCCCCGAGTTCGATCAGACTATAGACAAAAGCGCCCGGGGTGGGAGCGAACTCGATGCCGATGAACCGGAAGTGATGCGCGCCCGAGGCGGTCCGCAGCGCGCCGCCGACGCCGGCCCCGACGACGATCTTGGGCAGCGCCGGCCCCGCATAGGCGCCGGTAATGCGGGTCCCCGGCGGCGGGAGGGTGCTATCCGCGGCACTGGTGCGCACGATGATCCACCCGGTGCCGCTCTTGTTGGGGAGCGTGAACGGGCCCGAGAACGTCGCCCCGGCCTGCAGGGTGATGACATCCCCTCCGACGGCGGCGTTCAGGGCCGCCTGGAGATCGCCGCCGGCAGGCACCGCCAGCGTCCGGCCCGTCGGGGGGACGTAGGTCGTATCGAGAATGACGCGTGGACGCTCCGGAAGCACGGAAGCGTTCGCCGCGGGCAGGAGAGCGGGCCGCGAAAGCATCGCGACCGCGACGATCAACAGCGCGGGTAGCGTGCGGACGCGTATGGCTTGGCCAGCAACAAACATGGCGGTCTCCCCGGTGCGGAAGACCGCCAGCTCCGAATATCCCCTTCTTCGGCAGCCCGGCTGTCAGGTTCATCACCTGACCCGTGGCTTTGCGGACCGCCTTCACAGGCGGGGTGCCTTTATCGGATGGGGTCTATCCGCGGTATGCTAGCTGAAACTTCACGATTCAAGTAAGGTGAATTCCAGCCGATATTTAAGGGTTTCTCCTATATTGGACCACGGGGCTTACCTTACGTCAAGGGAAGCGGTTGTTCGCTATACGGGTGATCTTCTCTCTTATCTCGCTCAAATTAGCGACGCGGATGCTTACGAACCGCACACGCGTTTGGTATGCTGCCTGGGGGATAACCCTCCCTCGTCAGCGCTGGTTTTTCTGCGGTGTCATTTTCTGATGCGGATGGCATCGAGGTTGAAGTACTGCTGGTCCGCATAGACCCGCAGGACGTGCAGACCCATCGTCAGCCCCACCCCGCTCGCCCCCACCCATTGGAAGGTGTGCCAACTCCCCGTATTCGGAACAGACAGCGAGCCAGTCACGTTCTGTCCGTCGAGCGCCATGCGAAACCGGCTTGCACTGAACTGGCTGCTGACCAGCACCTCGATCCGATATACTCCCGTCGCCGTGACGTTGATTGTATACTCCAGCCATTCCCCAGTCTGGAAGTTATTGATAACGTAGCGGCCGTTGTCGGCAATGATATCGACGTCGACATCCATGCGGTATTGCCCGCCCTGGTTACCCGGCGTGGTGTCATGGTACGCGACACCCTCCCCTCCGACGTCGAAGTTCTCGGCCTGGACCACCCCAGGTATGGCCCAGGGCGCCCCTCCATAGGGCGACCGACTCCCCGCCGGCGTGGTGGTGGCCGATGCCGGCGACGACGGTGCCGATGTATTGCCGGCCGCATCAAACGCTGCCACCACGTAGCCATAGGTCGTCGCTGGCGACAGTCCCGCATCCTGATAGCCAGTCGTGCTTCTGACGATCCCGATGAGGGTGCCATTTCTGAAGACGTTGTACCCGGAGACCGCCACATTGTCGGTCGACGGCGACCAGGCCAGGGTGATCTGCGAGGAACTGATGACGGTGGCGGTCAGGCCGGATGGGATTGACGGCGGCGTGGTGTCCGCCGCAGCCGCGCCTGTGCCGGACAGCATCACCGGATACACGCTGCCCGCCACGCTGATGTTCAGCCTGCCGGTCGCCGCGCCGCCCACCGCCGGGGCAAAGACCACGAACATGTCGCAGTGTGTGCCTGGAGGGATGACGCCGTTCCAGGTGTTCGTCGCCAGGCAATGGTTCTGGGTGATCACGAACGGGCCGGTAATGGCGACGCTGCTGAGCGTCACCCCGGCCGCGCTGGGATTGAAAGCCTGAATATCCGCCGCCGGGCTGGTCGTGCCTACCGTCACTAGACCGAAAGCGACGTTACTTGGGGAGACTGAGACTGGGGAGGGAGCAGGGCCGCCCCCGGTTCCACCCCCGCTGAGGGCGCTGGCCGTGGCCGCCGTCAAGGCATCGATATCGGCGCCGGGATCTTTGCCGTCGGTAGCGGCGTTCTTGTAGGGGCTCGTGGGGGCGAGGTGGTAGTCCCCCCCGGCGAGGTTGGCGAAGCCGACCGAATCGAGCGAGGCCGGGAAAAAGTTGCCTGCCGGGTAGCTCCCCGCCGTACCCCCGATCATCGCATCGTTGGTAAAGACCGCGCCGGGGAAGTAGGTATTCAACCACGTGGTCCAGTTGCCGGCGGCGCTGTTGGTGATGCTGTTGGTATACCGGAATCCAGTGCCCGGCCAATAACTGGCGATATGGGTCATGGCGTAGAGAGGAAGCGCAGTCTGGAAGGTCGTGTTATGGTCGATGGTCAGGTCGGCGGGTCCATCCCAGACGTTAAAGAGCATACCCGTGTAGACCCCATACACCGAATCGGGGAACTCGCCGATGTTGAGAAAGAGATTGTGCTGGATAAGGACACGTTGGAGTTGCTGGCTGGGGTAGAGGTTGTCCCAGCCCATGAGTTGGACGCCGGCGGTGGAGTGCCGCACGATGTTGTGGATGAAGGTGACGTCCTGCACTGTGGACCAGGGGGCGGCTCCGGTCTGATTGCGGGGGGTGAAGAGGATCGCGAAGCCGCCCTGATCCGCCTGAGTCCAGTTGTACTCAAAGATGTTGCCATCGATCACGACGCGCTGCGCGTTCTTGAGCTCGAAGAGGTTTTTGACCACCCAGCGGGTGCCCGCATAGGAGGGATCGTCGGCCTTCCAGGACAGGGGCTTGGTGAAGTAGTTGCCCCTGACCTCGATGTCGGAGGCCACCAGCCCCGACGTGCTGGGATCCCAGCCGCCGAAGAGGACGTTCTCCCCGGAGGCCTGGAGGTAGTTATTCACGATTTTGAAGGGTCCCCACCCATCGTAGGCGTCGATGGCCTGCGCGTCGGCGCTGCGGTGATGGATGTCGGTGATGGCAGAATCCACAACCGCAATCCTGCTGCCGTTCGCCTGGATCCCATGCCGGACGTCGCCCGTGGGAGTGCCGTGAATCCAGGATCGATCCACGACGATGTTGTCCGCGCCTCCCAGCTCCACGATGCTGCCGGTGGTGGCGCTGGTGAGCTCCAGGCCAATCAGGCGGACATGCGACCCACCCTGCAGGACGACACTTCCCCCGCCGTCGAGCTTGGCCATGAGGGGCGCGTGAGCAGGGGTGGCGCGGGTCCCGGGCGGGGGGAGGCTGGCCCACGCTGAGGAGCGCACGGTCACCCACCCGGTGCGGCGGGGCAGCGAGAAGGATCCGAGGAATGCCGCGCCGGCCTGCAGTTCGACGACATCGCCCGATTGGGCTGCATTCAGCGCACCCTGCACATCACCGCCGGCGGGGACGGTGAGAATGCGTCCGGTGGGCGGGATCACAGTGGTGTCGAGGTACACGCGGGGGAGTTCGGGGAGGGTGGCGGCCCGGACGACGGCGGGCGCGGGGATAGACACCGTCGCCGCAGCCATCACCAGAATCAGCACGGCAGGCACGCACCGGCGAATACCAGATGCTCGAACACAAAACATGGCGGTCTCCTCGGTGCGGAAGACCGCCAAGTCCGAACTTCCCCTTCTTCGGCAGCCCGGCTGTCAGGTTTCCCACCTGACCCGCGGCTTTGCGTCCCCGCCTCACGACGGGTTTGCCTTTATCGGATGGGGTCGTTCCGCAAGCCTTTTGAGTCGTCTCAAAGGCGGCTCGTGACCAATCGTATCGGGTCTTTCCCTCTCTTACATCCCTCGAATTACCTACAAACAGCAGTTCAATGGCCGCGAGTTAGGAAGACGTCCCGCCAGGGCTTTTTCATGTCCGCTTGGAGGGTTAACCCCCAGTGTCTGGGGGGAAAAATTTATTGATCTTGGCGCCGGTCTGACGCCGGATTCTCTTCCGGCGATGGGAAAAGGGGGATCCCGCGATGGCCAGACGTAAGGGTGTCATCGACAAGGCCGGCACGTCTGTCGGCGTGCCGGAGACGATGACAGATGCAGAGAGGGATGGGATCAGGTCGCACGCGCAACTAGACGCAAACATCATCATCCGCAACGCCCCGGATCCGGTGTTCGTCGCCGATCTCGAAGGGAAGATTCTGCAGGCCAACGATGCGGTGTATGAACTGCTGGGGTTCCGGCCGGCCGAACTCATTGAGCAGTCGCTGTCGCGTTTCATCTCGGCTCATGAGACGCAAGAGTTCCTGGCGGCGTTGCGAGAGGTGGTGGAGCGTGGCGTCACGCGCAACGTCGTGCTTAGCCCACGCAGCGCGATGGGCGAGGTCATCCCGACGACGCTGAACGCGTCCGCGCTGCGGGACGGTGATGGGAACGTGATCGGCGCGATCGGCATCCTGCGGGACATGCGCGAGCTGGACAAGGCGCGCGCCTACGCAGAGAGCCTGATCAAAAACGCTCCAGACCCGGTGTTCGTCTCCGACCTGGAAGGCAAGATCCTCCAGGTCAACGACGCCTGCTCCGAGCTGCTGGGGTTCCGGCCGGATGAACTGATCGAGCAGTCGCTGTCGCGGTTTATCTCCCCTCAGGAGACGCAGGAGTTTGTCGCCGCCCTGCGGGAGGTCGTGGAGCGTGGGGTCACGCGCAACGTCCGCCTGAACCCCCGCAGCGCCAGCGGCGAGGTCATTCCCACGACCCTCAACGCCAGCAACCTACGCGACCTGGATGGCCGCGTGATCGGCGCGATCGGCATCCTGCGGGATATGCGCGAGTACGAGCAGGTGGTGCGCGATCTGGTGAAGTCGCGCACCGAGCTGCAAGAGAAGGTCCTGGAGCTGGAAAAGTTCGAGGAAGTCGTGGTCGGCCGTGAGCTGAAGATGATCGCGCTGGAGAAGGAGCTGGAGCAGGTGCGGGCGGACGTCGCGCGCCTGCGAACCGAGCGAGGCGCGTCCTGATGTCCACCGCGCAGGTGGCCCCGTCTGTCCGGGCGGCGGCGACCGGCCCCGCTGAACCGCGCGACGCCGAGCTACGGCTCGAGGTCGATCGGCTGCGCCGGCTGGTGCAGACCCTGGACCAGCGGCTGCGGCTGCGCGAGGACCACCGCCGCGCGATGCTGCACATCCTGCAGGACCAGCACCAGTCCAATCTCCGGCTGGAGCACGCGCGCAAGGCGTTGATCCACATCATGGACGATCTGCGCAAGACCACGGAGGAAATCGCCCGGCGCGAGCAGGAGCTGCGTGACAAACAGGAGCAACTGGTCCAGGCCGGCAAGCTGGCCACGCTCGGCGAACTGACCACCGGCATTGCCCACGAGCTGAACAACCCGCTGAACAACATCGGGCTCTTCCTGGGGAACATCATCGACCTCGTGGAACTGGGCCGGCTGGACAAGGGGCGCGTGCTGGCCGACCTCCATGCCGCGGTGCAACAAGTACGCAAGGCCACGGAGATCATCTCGCACCTGCGTACCTTCGGCCGCCTCGCTCCGGTCGGGTACGAAGAGGTGGCGATCAACGAGGTTGTGCTGCGTGCGCTGGATCTCCTCCGCGAGCAGCTGCGGCTGCGGGATATTACCATTGACCTCGACCTGAGTACTGCCAATCCCGTGGTCACGGGCAGCCCCATCCAGCTCGAGCAGGTGTTCATGAACGTGCTCGCCAACGCCCGGGATGCGCTGGCCAGCGCGCCCGTCAAGGTGCTCCGCATCCGCAGCGCGGTCAGCCAGGAGCGCGTGGACCTCACGTTCTCCGACACCGGCCCGGGGATCCCGAAGGGGTTGGAGCAGCGGATCTTCGACCCGTTCTTCACGACCAAGGAAGTCGGGCACGGGACGGGGTTGGGCCTCTCCATCGCCTACGGGATCATCAAAGATCATCAAGGCACCATCGAGGCGAGCAGCCCTCCAGGCGAGGGCGCCACATTCATGATTCAGTTGCCATTGGCGCGGCAATGATCGTGGCTCCTGAACGGGTCTCCACAAAACTGATCCTCCTGGTCGACGACGACCCCGTGCTGCTGCAGGCGCTGCCGGAGGCGTTGCGGCTGCGGATGGAGGAGGTGAACGTGGAGACCTGCGACTCCGCGGAGCGGGCGCTGCAGCGCATCACAGAGGTCGACTACGAGGCTATCGTCACGGACATCAAGATGCCCGGGACCGACGGCTTGGCCCTGCTGGCGCAGATCAAGGCCTTGCGGCCGGACACGCCGACGCTGCTGATCACCGGGCACGGCGAGCACGATCTGGCCGTGCAGGCGTTGCGCGGCGGCGCCTACGACTTCATCCAGAAGCCCATTGACCGCGAGTACTTTGTGGCCTCGCTCATCCGGGCCATGCAGGCCAGGCAGTACAAGCGCCAGCTGGATGACCAGCAGCACACGCTGGAGCGGCACGCCAGCGATCTGGAACGGACCATCCAGGAGCGCACCCGCGAACTGCAGTTCCTGGCCGATGCCAGCCGCATCCTCACCGCCTCGCTGGATTCTGAGGCCACGCTGAAGAGCATCGCGCGGCTGGCGGTCCCGCGGCTCGCCGACATGTGTATGACCTTCCTGGCCGAATCCGACGGTCAGGTGCGCCGCGTGGAAGTTGTGCATTCGGATCCTGCCAAAGAACAGCGGCTGCGCAAGCTGTTGGAGCGGTATCCATTCAACGCGGTCGTCTCCGAGCCCACGGCCACGGTGCTGCGGACCGGCCAGGCGTTACTCGTGCCGGAGATTTCTGAGGAATGGGCCCGCGGATTGGGGCCCCACACCGAGGAGCTCAGTGTGGCTCGCACGCTGGGCTCGGTCTCGCTGATCATTGTCCCGCTCGTGGCGCGCGGCCGCACGCTGGGTGTCATCGCGTTTCTCACCGCCGAGTCCAACCGCCAGTACACGCGCGACGACCTGGCCCTGGTGGAGGAACTGGCGCGCCGGGCGGCGCTGGCGATCGATAACGCCCGGTTGTACGAGCAGGAGCGGCGCATCGCCGAAACGCTGCAGCGCAGCCTGCTGCCGCAACGCCTTCCGCCGATTCCCGGCCTCGCCTCCGCCGCCCGGTATCTGGCGGCGAGCCCGGAGGCGGTGGGCGGCGACTGGTACGATCTCTTCGTGCTGCCGCGTGGCACGGTCGGGCTGGTCATGGGTGACGTCGCCGGGCGGGGGGTGCGCGTGGCCGCCTTGATGGCCGAGCTCCGCAGCGCCCTACGGGCGTACGCGGTGGAAGGATACAGCCCTGCCGAGGTGGTGCAGCGGCTGGCCATGTTGATCGAGCCAGGGGAGATGGCGACGCTGGTCTACCTCATCTTCGATCCGGCCACCCAGACGGTGCGTTTCACCAACGCCGGCCACCCCCCGCCGCTGGCCGTGGCCCCTGACGGCCGCGCGGCGTACCTGGAGGGTGGGGCGCCGCCGCTGGGGGCGCTGCGGATGCCGTCGTACCATGAGCAATCAGCGCAGCTATGGCCCGGCAGTACACTCCTCCTCTACACTGACGGACTGATCGAGGTGCGCGGCGCGTCGATCGACGATGGTCTGGCGCGCCTGCATCGCGCCGCCGCCGCAGATCCCAATGAGGATCTGGACGAGCTGGTGGACCGCGTGCTGGGCGAGGTGACCCGCGGTCGTCCCGGCGGGGACGACATCGCGCTCCTGGCCCTGCGTGCGGAAATCCCCGACCCGACCCGGTTCCATGTCCGGCTCCCGGCGGTGCCCTCGTCGCTGCCGATGCTGCGGCATACGTTGCGCCGGTGGATGGAGGCGGCGCAGACGAACGACGAGGATGCCTATGAGATCCTGGTGGCCTGCTGCGAAGCGTGCAGCAACGTGATCGAGCACGCCTATGGAGCCGCAGATGGCGACGTCGAAGTTCGTGGCCACATGACCGAGCATGAGGTGGAAATGACCGTGCGCGACTGGGGACGTTGGCGCCCGCCACGCGGGATGAACCGCGGCCGCGGTTTGCGGCTGATCGAGGAACTGATGCGCCATGTGACGGTGACGCCACGGCCCGACGGCACCACGGTCCACATGCAACGAACACGAAGGCAGGTGACGACATGACGGTGACGGCAATGGTCAAGGTGATCGAACGGAACGGGGTGCCGGTCGCGGCACCGGAGGGCGAGATCGACCTGGCCAATGTGGCGGATTGCCGGGCTCAGCTCATCTCGGTCGTCCCCAACACCGCGCCCGGCCTGATTCTCGATCTGTCGCAGACGACGTACCTGGACAGCCGCGGTGTCCACCTCATTCTGGAGTTGGCCGAACGCCTGCGGACCAGCCAGCAACAGATGGCCCTGGTCCTACCGGAACGCTCGGTGATTCGTCGCGTCCTGTTGCTGACACAGGTGGACAAGACCGTTCCCCTCTGCCGGACGCTGGACGAGGCGCTGCAGCAGTTCCGGTCGTGAGGGCGCGGACACGAGGGGGCGCGGTAGCGCCCAACCTTATTCCCCTCTCCCGGTGGGAGAGGGATCCAGGGTGAGGTCGCGCCCAGCCATCTGAGGGGGCACCCAACCCCATCGTTCCCGCTCCAGGGGGAGCCCGTGCGCTGTGGCCGTTTCGTGTCGGCGGCAGGGACGGGTGCCCGGCATCCCGTATGAAGAGCCCGTACGTTCCCACGAAGGACCGACAACTCACACCGGGTCCGACTGCACGGGGAGGGAAGGCCATGGGACGGATTTCTGCATGGGTGCTGCTGGCCGCATCTGTGCTGGTCGCAGTCCCCGGAGCGGCGGTGCAGGCGCAGCCTCCCCCCAAGACGCTGCACATCGCCGTGGGGATTGATGCCGACACGTTGGATCCCGCCGGTCAGACGACGACAACCGTGGCCAACATGGTGGATTACATCTACGAAACACTGCTGCGCCCCGACTACGCGGGGGGCACGGTCGCGCCTCAGCTGGCCACGAGCTGGACGG
>Ga0209378_1001395_pt1 | contig 17252 bp, 16 predicted proteins | sample GraSoiAngelo_156_FD_186170 | JGI IMG/M metagenome (GOLD analysis project Ga0209378, IMG submission 186170) | Grasslands soil microbial communities from the Angelo Coastal Reserve, California, USA - 14_1009_13_40cm (SPAdes) (version 2) | ecosystem: Environmental > Terrestrial > Soil > Grasslands ... | reverse complement strand
GTGACCGACTGCGACGACGGACGCGTGGTCCGGGTTCACGCCACGGCGAAGGGGCTTCGCGCCCTCGACCGCGGTCGTGCCATGCGCATCGAGGCGATCGAACGCCTCGTCGCCGATCTCGATGAAGGCAGTCTTGGCACGCTCGACCGCGCGGTCGCCGTGATCGAAGACATGCTCGGCACGCGCGCGGCTCCCTGGAGGTCGCGGCCGAAGTCGAAATAGGACGGTACGCTCTAGTCCAGGGGAGGCCCGGTGCAGCTTCACATCTACGACACGCTCCAGCGCCGCGTCGTCCCGCTGACCACCGAGCGGCCCGACGAAGTGCGCATGTACACGTGCGGGCCGACGGTGTACCGACCCGTCCATCTCGGCAACCTGCGCTCGTACCTGCTCGCTGACTGGCTGCGCCGCACGCTCCTGTACTTCGGCAACGCGGTGACCGCAGTGAAGAACGTGACCGACGTCGGGCACATGCGGCAAGACGTCGTCGATCGCGGTGAAGACAAGGTCATCGCCGCCGCGCTCGCCGAGGGCAAGACGCCAAAGGAAATCGCGGAGTTCTATGAGGTGGCCTTCCATGAGGATGAGCGGCGCCTTGGGATCCTTCCCGCCGCGCACTTCCCGCGCGCCACCGACCACGTGCCCGAGATGATCGCGATCATCGAGAAGCTCGTAGCGAATGGGCTCGCGTACGAGATCGACGGCGCCGTCTACTTCGCGGTGAAGCGCTTTCCCGGCTACGGGAAGCTCTCCGGAAACGTCGGCGAGGCGCTGAAGCAGGGCGTGCGCGGCGAGCTGGATCCGGCGAAGCGCGATCCGGTCGACTTCGCGCTCTGGAAGAAGGCCGAGCCGGGCCGGGCGCTCGCGTGGCCGTCGCCGTGGGGAGCCGGCTTCCCTGGATGGCACATCGAGTGTTCGGCCATGAGCACGAAATACCTCGGCGAGCGCTTCGATCTGCATACCGGCGGCGTCGACAACATCTTCCCGCACCACGAAGACGAGATCGCGCAGTCCGAGGGAGCGTTCGGCCACCCGTCCGTGCGGCACTGGGTGCACGGACAGCACCTCCTCGCCGATGGCGTGAAGATGGCGAAGTCAGCGCGTAACACGATGACTGTCGACGAGATGATCGAGCTCGGGATCGATCCGCTCGCGTTCCGCTATCAGGCGCTGCTCACGCACTACCGCACGCGTATGCACTTCTCGCTCGGCGCGCTACGTCAGGCCGCCGAGGCCCTCGATCATCTGCGGCAGCGGGTGCGCCGTTGGTCGCAGCTGCCTGAGGGCGACGCGGCCAACGACACCCTTCGGGTCGGGTGGCTTGAGCTGTTCCGCCGCGAGCTCGCGAACGATCTGAACCTACCAGCCGCGCTCGGCTGGCTACACCGCTGCGCGGTCGATCCGGACATCTCGGACGCCGCGCGCCTCGATGTCTTTCTCGAGGCCGACAAGGTCCTCGGTCTCGATCTCGCAGCGGTCGCGAGCGAGCACGCCATGGCGCCGCGCGAGGTACTGGCATCTTTCGAGGAGCATCTCGCGGCCCGCGCAACGCGCGACTATCAGCGCGCCGATGGGCTCCGCGGAACAGTCGACGGCTACCGGGTCGAGGATCAGACCGCGGATCGCGCGCTCGTGTCTCGCGCCGACCGGCGAGTGGCCGGACGCAGTCGCCGGACGATCTCGTCTGCGAAGGAGCTCCCCGACCACCGCAACGCGCCGGAGGCGCGCCTCTGGTCGGTCGCCATCGTCACGCGCGACTACCCCGCCGATCTCGCGCGCTGTCTCGCCGGCGTGCTGCGCTTCGTGCCGCGCGACGCCGAGGTGCTCGTTCTGGACTCGGGTTCCGGGGCCGAAGTGCAGGAGCGCCTCGCGCGCCTCGCCGCGCAGGACGATCGCGTCCACGCTTTCTTCGCGGACCGCGAGCTCGGGGAGGGCGCCGCGCGCAACGCGCTCCTCCGCGTCGCCCGGGGGAGGCTCGTCCTCGAGCTCGATTGCTCAGTCGAGTTGACGGGCGATCTCTTTGCGCGCCTCGAGCGCGCGCTCGCCGATCCCGCGGTTGGGCTAGCGGGTCCCTGGGGGCTCCGCACGACCGACCTCAAACACTTCGACGAGGTGATGGACGGCGAGACGGATGCGATGCAGGGTTACTGCGCGGCGGCGCGGCGCGAGGTCCTCCTTGAGATCGGCGGCTTCGACGAGCGCTACCGCTTCTACCGGAATCTCGACATCGCGGTCTCCCTCGCGATCCGGGAGAAGAAGTACCGCGTCGTCGCGCTCGGCGCCGAATGCGCGCGCCGCCACGAGCATCGGATCTGGGAGTCGCTCTCCGACGATGAGCGCCTCAAGCGCAGCCGCCGGAACTTCGACCGCATGTACAAGCGCTTCCACGGTCGCGCCGTACTCGTCGGGGGGCCGGGGGCGCGGGGCCCCTCCGACTGATGAGCCGAGGCCGTCTGCTCCTGGTGGGCTCGGGCGAGTTCACACCGCTCATGGCAGAGCTGGACCGTGAGATCCTCGCGGGCATCCGCAAAGAGCGGCCACGCGTCGCGATCATTCCCACCGCGTCTGGGCTCGAGGACACGCCGCAGAGCTGGTCGGAGATGGGCATTGCGCACTTCGCGGCTCTCGGCGCCGAAGCGCGTCCGGTGATGGTCCTCCAGCGAGAGGACGCGCATGCCGAACGCTGGATCGACGCGCTAGCCGACGTCGACTGGATGTACTTCTCAGGCGGCCGGCCGCAGCACGCGATCGGCGTCCTCGAGCGGACGCCGTTCTGGGCCGAGGTCGCGCGCCGGCACCGCGACGGTGCGGTGCTCGCCGGCTCGAGCGCGGGGGCGATGATGCTCGGAGAGAAAAGTTACGCGCCCGACGACTTCGACGAGAACGGCATGCCGCGTCGGATCGGGATGCGCGACGGCCTCGGTATCCTGCCCGGCCACTTCGTCATCCCGCATTTCGATCTCTTGACGCGCTTTCCATCCGCACGGGTCGAGGCCTGGATCGCCCTCTGGCCCTCGGGCTGCCGCGGCCTCGGCATCGACGAGGACACGGCGGTGGTGGAGGATGGATCGGACTGGACGGTCCGCGGGAAGGGCCGCGCCGTGACGATGACCTCCTTCGCCGAGCAGCAGGTCCACGTCGCCGGCGAGCGCTTCGATGGGATTCGCGTCCGCATATAGCTCCCACGCACATGCGCTCGCCTGTGTGTCACTCCGACCGGACTATGGTCGTACGGTCAGTGCGTCGGTAGCGTTCCTATGGCTTGGTGTCCTGGTCGGTCATTCCCGGCGCGCTCACCCACCGCAGCGCTCTCGTCCGCTTGGTGACGGCGGCCGCGGTGGGCAGCGGTGCATTCGTGATCGCCTGGAGCTTGAGCTACGCGTGGCTGCCGGAGGGCGCCACGCGCTTCACCCTCGGCCTCGTCCCGGAGCTCGATGCGCGTGCGCACGCGGCCGGAGTCGCGACGACGCTCTTCGTGTGGAATGCGGCATTCGGATTCGGCGTGATCGCGGTCGCGAGCCTCTTCAGCATCGGACCGATCTCTCTCGCGTACCTCGCGCCGTGGACGTGGCTCGTCCGCTTCGGGATCGCCCTCGGGACGAACTCGTTCGCGCTGTTCGTTCCCGGCGCGCGGATCCCGCCACTCGACCTTCGCGTTCTCGCCTCACATGCCGGCGTCCCGGAGCTGCTTGCGTACATCGTTCTCGCGACGGTTCTCGCGAACGCGTCGCTCTGGCGTCAGCGGCGGCTGACCGATCGTAATCTCGTGCGGGTCCGCCACCTGCGTGACATCCGTCTCACGCGACTCGAGCTGTCGCTCGTCGCGGTCGCGTTTGCGCTCCTCGCCGGAGCCGCTCTGATAGAAACGGCGCAGATCGCCGCGCTGCAGTCGGTCCAGCACCGCTAATACACTCGACCACGTGCGGGACCGCGAGCGCCGCCGCGTCGTTGTGACCGGCATCGGCATGATCAGCCCCCTCGGATCCTCGGTGCAGAAGACGTGGGACGGCATCGTCGCGGGCAAGAGCGGCATCGGCCCGATCACGCGCTTCGATGCGACGGGCCTCGAAACGACGATCGCGGGAGAGGTCCGCGACTTCGATCCACTCGAGCACATGGATCGCAAAGAGGTGCGGCGCGCGGACCGTTTCGCGCAGTTCGCGGTCGCGGTCGCCGCCCAGGCTCTCGCCGACGCGCGCCTCGAGGTGACGCCGGAGCTGGCTCCGCGTCTGGGCGTGGCCTTTGGTTCGGGTATCGGTGGCGTCGAGACGCTCGTGGACAACATCCTCTCTCATGACAAGGACCCGCGGAAGGTCTCTCCCTTCCTGATCCCGATGATGATCATCGACATGGCGGCGGGCGAGATCGCGATGAAGTACGGCGCGAAAGGCCCGAACATGGGCCATGTCTCGGCCTGCGCGTCGAGCGCGAACGCGATCGGCGAAGCCGCCGAGATCATCCGCCGCGGGCAGGCCGACGTCATGCTCGCCGGCGGGGCCGAGGCTGGTCTCATCAAGGTCGCGATCGGCGCGTTCAACCAGGCTCGCGCGCTCTCCACGCGGAACGACGCTCCCGAGAAGGCGTCGCGTCCGTTCGACAGGGAGCGCGATGGGTTCGTTTTCAGCGAAGGCGCGGGTTGCCTCGTGCTCGAAGGTCTCGATTTCGCGCGTGCACGCGGCGCGACGATCCTTGCCGAACTGCTTGGCTACGGCCAATCGGCTGACGCCTATCACGTGACCGCGCCGCCTCCCGGCGGTGAAGGCGCCGTGCGCGCGATGCAGATGGCCATCACCGACGCCGACGTGCCTTCCGAGCGGATCGGTTACGTCAACGCGCACGGCACGTCGACGCAGGCGAACGACGGTGCCGAGACCGCCGCGCTCAAAACGGTGTTCGGGGCGCATGCCCGGAAGCTCGCGGTGTCGTCCACAAAGTCCATGACCGGGCACACGCTCGGGGCCGCCGGCGCGATCGAGGCCGGCCTCTGCATCCTCGCGATGCGCGATGGCGTGCTTCCGCCGACCATCAACCAGGACGTGCCCGATCCGGAGTGCGATCTCGACTATGTGCCGAACCACTCGCGGAAGGTGCGGGTCGATGTGACGCTCTCAAATTCGATGGGCTTCGGTGGACACAACGTCGCGCTCGTGATCGGTCGGGATATCGCCTAGTGCCAGACCCGAAACGGATCCGCGCCGAGGCGAACGCGCTCGTGGGCGAGCTGCTCGAACGTCTTGCGCACGAGGACGTCCGCGAGCTCGAGGTGAAACGTGGTGGCGTGCGCGTGCGCGTGGCGAAGGACGGCACGGTCGCCGCGGGTGCAGCGGCAACGCTGCCGCCCTCGGCGCAATCGGGTGCGCGGGGGGACGGGGGCGTGTCCCCCCCGATCGCTGCGGATCTGCCGACCGTGAACGCGCCGCTCACGGGCGTCTTCTACCGTTCGCCGTCACCGCAGGCCCAGCCCTACGTCCAGGTGGGCTCGAACGTGGCGGCCGGCGAGGTCATCGGACTGATCGAGGCGATGAAGCTTTTCAACGAGATCCGCTCCACGGCGGGAGGCAAAGTGCGGCGGATCTTCATCGAGAACGGCCAGCTCGTACGCGCGCATCAGCCGCTCATCGAGCTCGAACCCCCATGACCGATCCGCGCTGCGTGATCTGCGGCAAGCCCCTCGAGGCCGGTGCTATTCGTGTCCGCTACGAGGCTCTCGTCTACTTCTTCGACAGCGAGCGCTGCAAGCGGATCTTCCAGGAGAATCCGGACCGCTATCTCGATGCCGCTGGCGGAGTGCTGCCGGAGCCGCGTTAGATGGAGTGGTTCTTCACGCTCGTGCTCGTGGTGATCCTCTTCGGCCCGATCGTCTGGGCATTCACGCTCGGTCGGCGAGCCGGAGCTCCGGATCAGGAGGACAAGTTCAACTCGGCGACCTTCGGTTGGCTGATCCGCAAGATCACGAAGACCTGGAGGAGTGGCTAGCGACTGGTCGAGCGTGAGAGCGCGCTCATGATCACGTCGCGAATGAGTCCGGCCGGCATCCGGTCGCTGACGTAGGCGAGCGCGCTCATGAGCGGGGCGGGATCGCTCGCGCGGACCTGCACCGCGTAGACGACCGTCGGCACGCGCCCAGCGAGCTCGTCGACCGCGCTCGCGTCGGCCTTTCCGTACGAGCTCAGGATCGCGAAGGGCGCGTCGGCCTCGACGTCGGAAGGATCCTCGACCCGGAACAGCGAGAACGGGAGCTCCACCGAGCGGAGCAGCCGGAACACGCTGCCGTAGGGATCGACTACCGGGACCGCGACGTCGAGTGCCATCGCCACGGCAAGAGATTCGACTGCGCCGCCGCTTCCCGGAACACCTGAACGGGGGAGAACCGCGTTAGGCTCGGATGGCCATGCGATACAGGCCTGCCACCGTGGGCGTGGGCATCGCAGTGTCGATCCTCATCGTCGTCGCGGTCGTCGCGCTCTACAGCACTCGGTCCCCCGCGCCGGCCACGAGCGCGAGCCCCTCCGTGACGGCGAGTCCTTCGCCGACGGCCGTCGCCGTTTCCCCAAGTCCATCGCCGCAGCCGAGTCCAACCGCAACGCCGAACGCCCCCGGCGACGCGACGGTCAGCGTGACCAAGGTCACGATCCCGGCTGAGTTCCGCTACGTCGTGGTCGGCTCAGGCGACGACTTCCGCGTGCTCGTGCTGGACCTCGGCGCGGCCCGCGCGGCGGAGGTAGCGAGCGCGCACGTCGTGCGCGTGCAGAGCGCGCCGGCGCAGACCAGCGCGGCGGTCTCAGCCTCGGCCGACGGCCGGGTCCTGCTCCTTTCATTGGACGTACCGGAAGCGCAAAGCAGCCTCTACGTGCTCCGCCCCGAGGCCGGCTCGTCCAAGCTGCTACTCAAAGGCGCGCCGCGGCAGGCGCTCGTCTCACCGGACGGGACGCGCTTCGCGGTGGCCCGCGCCGACGACAACCCCACGATGACCGGACTCTGGGTCGGATCGACAGACGACGGCTCGATGAGGCGGCTCATCGCCGACCACCCACAGTTCGTGGGCTCGCCGCCGGTCCCGTTCGCGTTCTCGCCGGGCGGCACGCTCCTCGTGTTCGGGCTCGGCCTCGGCGAAACCGGATATCAGGCGACGCTCGTCCCGGTGAGCTCGGCCGAGGCGCGGATCGACCGCTCGGCGGCCGGGCTGAAGATCGTCGGCGGGGACATCACCGCGATGGGGCCGGGCGCGGGCGCGCAATTCGTGAGCGAGCGCGAAGCCCTCGTCTGGAGTTCGCGCAGCGCGTTCGGCGGAGAGACGGTCGCATACACGTTCGATGTCACCTCGAAGAAGAGGACCGATGTCTACCGGCCGAGCGGCGCGGATTCCTTTCTGGGGTCTGCGGGCTGGCGGCCACGGGCCGACCAGTTCGCCACTATCGAGGGTCCGACTTGTTGCGGTGTGAACCTGCCTCAGGTGGTGTGGCTGCGATCTCGAACCAGTTCCGTCCGGAAGCTCGGCGAGTATTCCTTCCTCGTCGATACGTGGTGGTCGCGAGACGGTTCGAGGCTCTTCGGGCAGATGGGCGGCGACGACTCGACGAGCGCGATCCTGGATCTGCTCACAGCGAAGCCGGTGCTGCAGTTCTGCCTTCGCGGCGGAACGCCGGGCTCGTGTACCTAGCGACGAAGCTACGCGATCGCGGCGTCGGTGATGAAGAACGACGTGAACGCCAGTACGCGAAGTCTCGCGCCGGCGCACAAGCGCGCCGGTCAAAGCCCGAGGACAGTCACGGCCACGAGGCCGATGGAGAGCGCGGACGCCATGACCGCGGTGCCGATCCCGACGATCTGCGAAACGCGGCCATTTGCCTGATCGCCCATCAGCGAGCGATCGCCCGCGAGCCGGAGGATGAACACGAGCACGATCGGCAGGAGCAGGCCGTTCACGTTCTGCGACACGAGGATGAGTGGGATGAGCGGCACGCTCGGCGAGAGCACGACGATCGCCCCGATGACGAGCAGCAGCGTGAAGAGACCCATGAAGACCGGTGCCTCGCGGAAGTCCTTGCTGATGCCCGACTCCCACCCGAACGCCTCGCAGATCGCGTAGCTCGTCGATAGCGGCATGACCGTCGCCGCGAGGAGCGACGCGCCGAAGAGTCCCACGCCGAAGAGCAGGGTCGCCTGACCGCCGGCGAGCGGCCCCAGCGCCTGCGCCGCATCGGACGCCGAAGTCACGAGGATGTGCGCGGGGAACAGCACCGCCCCGGCGACCACCACGATGAAGAAACCGTTGATGCCGGTGAGCAACGCGCCCAGGTACACGTCCACGCGCGCGAAGCGGTAGAGCTCGCGGTCGATGCCTTTATCCACTATCGAGGCCTGGATATAGAACTGCATGTACGGCGTGATCGTCGTGCCGACGAGCGCGAGGGCCGCGATGAGCGCGGCCTGACCCGGCGAGAGCGTCGGCACGGCGAGGCCGTGCAGGACCGCATCCCAGTCCGGCCGGACGATGAACGCGCTCGCCGGATAGGCGACGAACGCGAGGAGCAGCACGAAGAGCGCGCGCTCGACCACGCGGTAGCTGAAGAAGACGACCAACGCCCAGATCGCGATCGCGGCCGCGGGGACGGAGACGATCCGCTCCACGCCGAGGAGCTCGAGGCTCGCCGCGACGCCCGCGAACTCCGCAACGACGTTCGATCCGTTCGCGATGAGGAGTGCGACCATCGCGACGATCGTCCAGCGCACGCCGAACCGCTCGCGGATGAGGTCCGATAGTCCCTTGCCGGTGACCGCACCCATGCGCGCGCACATCTCCTGGATGACGACCAGGCCCGCGGTCGAGAGCAGCAGGAGCCAGAGCAGTGCGTACCCGTAATGGGCGCCGACCGCCGTGTACGTGGTGACGCCGCCGGCGTCGTTGCCGGCGAAGCCGGTGATGATCCCCGGCCCCATCACTGCGAGGAAACCGAGGACGGCGGTGCGGCGGAAGCGCGCGCGCCGGCGGACCGCGGAGGCGGTCCTGATCACCGAGCGATCGACCTAAGGGACCTCTTCTTCCAGCCACGGGGGAGCATGAGCTCGACGACGTCGTCGATGGTCACGGTGCCCAGGAGCTTGCCACGGGCGTTCACGACCGGGAGCGCGAGCAGGTCGTACTTGGCGATGAGCGCGGCGACTTCCTCCTTCGGCGTCTCCGCGTCGATCTTCAGCACGTGGGGATCCATGATCTCGGTGACCTTCGTCTCGGGCGCCGCGACGACGAGGTCGCGCAGCGAGAGCACGCCTTCAAGCTTCCCGTCACCGTCCACGACGTAGAGGTAGTAGGTGAGCTCGGGGTCGGGCTTCTTCTCTCGCAGCTCGTCGATCGCCTGAGCCGCGGTGAGGCCGCCCGGCAGCGCGATGAGGTCCTTGGTCATGATCCCGCCTGCGGAGTCCTCGTGGTACGTGAGCAGCTCCTCGACGTCCTCGGCTTCTTCTTTTTCCATGAGCTCGACGAGCTCTTCGCGCCGCTCCTCGGGGAGGTCCTGCAGGAGGTCCGCGGCCTCGTCGGGGTCCATCTCCTCGAGGATGTCGGCGGCACGCTCCTCGGGCAGGTCGCTGACGATCGCGGCCTGCATCTCCGGCTCGACCTCGGCCATGGTCTCGGCCGCTGTCTCGAGGTCCAGCTGCTGGAAGACCGCGACCCGCTCGTCCGCGGTCATCTCTTCGACGATGTCCGCGATGTCCGCGGGATGGAGCAGCGCAAGCTTCCCGTGCGGGACCGTTAGGCGCACCGGCGCTCCGGTCGTCTCGAGACGCTCGACGAGGTGCCAGGGGATGATCCCGCGCGGCAGCCGGCGCCCTGCGAGCCCGGCCACGCGCTCGGCCACGCTCTCCGCACCGACCCTCCGCAGAAGGCCGCGCAGGCCCACGTCCGCGCCGACGAGGCGTAGCTGGCCCTCGTGCTCCGCCAGCTGCAGGTCGTTCACACGTACGACCTTGGCGCCGTGGGTGTCGACGATCTGCTTGTCGAGGAGGTCGCGAGCGAGACGGAGCGCCTCGGGCGGAAGGTTCGCGTCGGCGGTGTTTTCGAGGCGGGCGCGGAGGCGGAAGTGTCCGATCTCTTGCGCGAGGTCGGCCCAGCGCACGACCTTCTCACCGTTCGGCGTGGCAAGGATCGCCCACTGCGCGGCCGGGAACTGCCCCTGCGGGACGACCGCGATGTCCGCGAGCTTACCCACCTCGTTGCCGTTCGGCTCGATGACCCTGCGGTGCTGTATCTCCGACAGGTACGGCATCGGGCGAAAGCGTACTCGGCGGCGATTCGAAGGGGCAGAGGAAGGGCCAAGGGATAGGCGCCCGGGGCGCGAAGCGACACGCGGAGCGGAGCGCGAAGCGATGACCCTTAGACCGCTACAATTCGTACATCCCAGAGCGCCCAGCCGGGCGTACCCTCATGCGCTGGAGGAAGATCCGTGCCACCGACAAGCGAAGCCAGCCTTCGCGCGCGCGCTCTCGCCGACCAGGCCATCGTGGCCGCCCTCGAGGCGGACTGGCCGCGCGCCGCGGAGCTGAACCAGAAGATCGTCGAGGCCTCACCGGACGACGTCGAAGGGCGCAATCGACTGGGTCGCGTCTACATCGAGCTGGGCAGGCTCGAGGAGGCCAAAGCCGCCTTCGCCGAGGTCCTCAGGATCGAGCCCCATAACTCGATCGCCCTGCGCAACCAGGGCCGCGTGGCCGCCCTCCTCGAGCACAAGGGCAAGCCGAATCCGACCACCACCAAGACGCAGCCTCGGCTCTTCATAGAGGATATGGGGAAGACCGGGATCCTCCGCATCATCAACCCAGCGCCAACGCACGTGCTCGCCAAATACAGCCCGGGGGCCGAGTGCGAGCTTCGCGAGCAGGAGGGCCTTCTCGCCGTGCACGCGCGCGACGGAGAGCTCGTCGGGTTCCTCGAGCCAAAGGTCGGCCGACGCCTGATAGATCTCCTCCGGACCGGAAACCAGTACGTGGCAGCACTCGTGAGCACCGACCCACAGAACCCCCGGATCGCGATCCGGGAGATCTTCTCAAGCGCTGAGAACGCGAGCCGTATCTCCTTCCCCGGCCACCACCGTCCCGCCGAGACGAAGGAGCGCGCCTACGTGCGCGGCACATTCTTCCGGTACGGCGGCGCAGACGAGGAAGGCGAGGTCGAGGAAGTGGAGGAGGCCGAGGAGCCGACCGGCGAGGAGGTCCTCGAAGAGGCGGAGTCCACCGACGAGCCGCTCGCTGTGGAGACCGAGGACGACGACGATACGGAGGACGAAGCCGAGGAGTGAGGAGTCGAGGGGGCTTCCGTCGAGGGGCTCCGCCCCCCGTCCCCCGGCTGCTCCCGCTTTTCCTAGCCATCGCGTTCGCCGCGTCCTGCACGGAGGCGGTCCCGCCGAAGCCGTCGCCTTCGCGTGACGTCGACGCCGCGCCCAAGCTTGCCCGCGACGCGAGCGCGATCCTTCTGCAATTCTCCGCCTACGACTACGGGCTCGCCGGCGCGCTCGGCGGAGAAAAGACCCGCCTTGTGGCGCCGGTCCGCTACGGCACGATCGTCCGTGCGTCGGCGAAGTCGATCTCCGCGTTCACCAGCAACGTCCTCGCCGCGACCCTCGATCGGTCGGGGCCCATCAGGGAGAGGCTCGTGCCGCTCGCCGATGGTCTCGCCGATCTCGCGAAGGACGCCGGGGCTTACGCCGACGGCGGCGATCCGGCGACGTTCGCCCGGGTCATCTCCGGCGTGACCGCCGGCTGGGAGCGACTGCGTGACCTGTCGGCGGTGGTCGCGAAAGACGACGCGCTCCAGAACACGATCGCGCGCGGTACGTCTTTCGTCGTGACCCCGAAGTCGGCGACGCGCGCGACCGTGACCGCCGGTCCGTACGCGAGCCTCACCGATGCGTCGCAAGCGCTCCGCGCGATGGGCTCGCCACTGAACGCCACGGTAACGCAGGCTTCCCCCTTCGTCGTCCGCCTCGGCCCCTACGTCGACCGGCCTGCGGCGGACACGGCGTCTGCCGAGCTGGCCAAGCAGGGCGTCACCTCGGTCGTCACCGACGCGGAGTCCTACACGTTCACGAGGAGCGGCCCGGTCCCGGACGCCGAACTCTGGCGCGAGCCGTCGCGCGTGCAGGAGATACGCGGCACATCGCGCAAGCTCGCGGTGAGCGGCGACGGGTCGTGGCTCGTCGCCGGCGGCGACGACGGCTATGCGGCCCTCTTCGACCCGTCGGGCGCGCTTCGCGCGCTTCCTCAGTCGTACGCTGGAATGAGCGTTCTGGCCTTCGCCGACGACGCGCGCTTCTTCGCCGCCGGTGGACAAGTGGTGAATTTCCTCGCGGTGCCATCAGGCCAGGTCGTTGGCTCTGGCATGCGCTTCACCGGAGCGGCCACGCAGATCATGTTCGTGCCGACGACCCGCGCCTTCGTCGCCGCATCGCGGGGGCCGACCGGTGACGCGGCGGGCGGTCCGGGGCTTATCGGGGGCCGCGCCCCTGACGGCGCGCCGCTTGGCGGTCCGTTTCCGATCCTGACCCCCGCGGCGGGCGCGCAGATCGCGTCGAGCGACGCGGGCGACGTGTACATCGGGACGACGAGCGGTGGTGCCTACGACATCGAAGTCCTCCGCCCGGGTAGGGACGCTGACCCCCGGCCCGTGGCGCGGATCACCGGGGTAGGGCGCGCGCTGGCGGTCGATCGCGCGGCGAAGCTTGCGGCAGTCATCACCGATCGGGGCACCTTCCGCTTCGCGCTCGCCGATCCAAAGTCCCTAGTGCGCATCGCCGGCGCGGTACGGGACATCGCTTTCGCGCCCGACGGGACGCTTTACGTCATGGACCAGGCCTCACTCGCCGCGATCGGCGCTGACGGCGCGGTGAAGTGGACCGCTCCGCTCGTGGATGGCCGGCGGCTCGTCGCGGCGAGACGCGCGGTGGTGCTCGACGGCGGCGATCGGCTCCTCGCCTTCGCGCCGACGGATGGCGCGGCCGACGAGCTTGGCGCGGGCGGGACGATCACCGACATGACCATGTCGCGCGACGGTCGCGTGATCGGGGCCATCGTGGACACCAGGAGGGCCGTACTCTTCACGTTGCCTTGAGCCAACCAGAGCGCGTCCGCTCCATGGTCCCGCTCGAGACGCTTCCTCTTCCACGTCCGCTCGATCGCCTCGGCGCCGCTTTCCCGGCGACGCTCGCCGAGGTCTATGCGAACGCATACTCCCCACGCCGCGGCGTGGTCCTCGATCCGCTCGCACATCCGTGGTCGGCGGCCGATGCCGCCGAGCGCGTTGACCGTCGCGGGGTCGCTCGCTCGCGTGAGCCGCTCGGCGAATGGGCGCGGCACGTGATTGCAGAGGCGCCCGCCGCGGACGAGATCCTCGCGGCGCTCGATCGCATCGGCGAGAGCGTGCTCGTTGGCACACCACACCGGGTCGCGATGCGCGAGCTCTACGGATCGACGTGCGCGACGTGCCGCGGGCCGGTGATCGTCGAGGCGTTCCTCTGGGAACGCGATGCCACCGCGCCGACCAAAAAGGCGTTCCGCTGCGGCATCTGCGCGCGCGAGGGGCGCGCGCTGCTCATCGAAGCGACGAGCGATGACGACGCCGTCGCCAGCCAGCGGCTCGAGCCGCGCGGGATGGCCTACTGGCAGCTCGTCGAGCGTTTCGGTCCCGATCCCGCGGCGCAGGCCCTTGGGGAGAGCGTCGCCGCGCTCTACACACCCCGCAATCTCACGGCGTTCGTCGCCACGCTGCGCGCTATCGAGACCACAGTCGAGGGGGGTAGAACTTCCCTCGGACCCCCCACCAGAGACTTCCTCAAGCTCTGCGCGCTCGAGGTGCTGGTCTCGGGTAGTCGCCTCAACGCCCTCGCCGGACACGGCGCGCCACTTCGCATCGAAAAGGGCCGCGCGCGCCGACCGCACGCCTCGCAGTCACGCGAAGTCAACGTCTGGCTCGAGTTCGAGCGGACTGTCCGCGAGCTCGTCGCGTGGCTCCAGTCACAGGGGGCTTTGCCGCCCGCGGCCCCCCGGCGGGTGTTGGACCTCGATCCCGGTGACGCCGACCTCGTCCTCTTTCAGGCGCCGGTCGAGGACCGCCTGGGTGGCTGGAGCGCTGTCGCGGGCGTCGTGCTACTTGGGGGCCGGGGGGCGAAGCCCCCCGATTCTGGCGAGGGCCGGGTCGTCGCGGGCGAACGACTGCTACGAGCGGTGCGCGCCGCCCTCGTCGACGGCTACAGGCGCTCACGACCTGAAGCACCGGCGGTGGTCTATGTGCCGCACGCCGATCTTTCGAGTGTCGCCGCGGTTGCGCTCGGCGCGGCCGGTGCCGGATACCGCCTGCGCGGGATCACGTACCAGCGCGACGCGCTCGCCACGGCCGCGGCCGGCGGCTCGGGCGCGGCCGCGATCTGCGACTTCGATCGCGACGTTCCGCTCCTCCGAGACCACGGGGTCGCCGACGCGGTCGCCATTGAAGACGCGATGCGCGCCGGCGTGCGCGACGCGATAAGCGCCCGCGGCGAGCCGGTGGCGACTGACCGCGCGGGCGTCGCCGCTCTCGAGTCCCTGGCCGCGCGGAAGCTGCTCGCTTCCCTCACGCTCTCACGCGCAGGCGGCGTCTCGGAGCTCGAGGTCTTTCTCGATCACTTCCGCTCGGCGCTCGCGGATGCGCGGCGGTCCGGCATCGTGACGGTCTCGCTCGACGGGCCGTCTGCGGAGCACGCGCCGGACACCACCCTCTACACGCTCGCGTCGCCAGCTGAGACGACGCCGCTCGACGACCGGCTGGAATGGGGAGTCTGGGGACTCCTCTCGTCGTCGCGCGAGATCGAGACGCGCACGCTCGTGCGCCGCGCGTACGGCCTCTTCCGCGACATCGAAACGCCGGATCGCGAGATTGTCGAGCGAAGCCTGGCCGCGTACGGACGGCAGGGTGACGACGGACGCTGGCGCCTGCGCGAGGAGGACGGTCTGGTGCGTCGCCAGGCGGACCAAACGCTCCTGGCCGCGCAGCTCGTCGACGCCGGCCATCGACTCGGCTTCAAGGTGCATGTCGGCCGCGATCTGGAACGCCGTCCCTTGCCTGCGACACACATCGAACACGGCACCGTGCTCGCCGATCTCATGACCGACGCCGAGCGTGCGATCCCGGTTTCGCGCGCGTCGCGGGTCTCGACCGACGCGCTGAATTACGTCGACTGCGTCTGGTACGACCGCAGCCGCATGGTCTTCGTATGGCAGCTCGAGTGGACGGCGCGGATGCATCGGAGCCTCGTCGCCCTCGGCGAGGCCATACCCGATGAGGATCGTGTGTTCCGTTTCCTCGCCATCGCCGACGAGCGCCGGCCGCTCGCCGAGTTCAAGCTCCGCCGGTCGCCGGCCCTCGCCGACCTCGTTCGACGGCGGGGCTGGCGATTCGTAAAGTGGGCTCCATTACGGAGGTGGGCCACAAAACCGGACGTGGCGCTGGACTTGCTCGAACCGGTCCTAGGCCTTTCTCCCGAGGTGGAACAAATGGGCCATCAGCTAGCGTTCAAGTTTTAGAGGTGTAGGAAATGGCCAAACCGCAAGTCGTAAGCGATCAGAACTTCGAGGCCGAGGTCATCAAATCGGATACCCCGGTGCTGGTCGACTTCTGGGCGGTCTGGTGCGGCCCCTGCCGCATGGTCGCTCCGGTGCTGGAAGAGATCGCGAGCGAGCAGGGCGACAAGGTCAAGATTGCCAAGCTCGATGTCGACGCCAACCCGATCACCGCCGGCCGCTTCGGCGTCCGGGCGATCCCCACGATGATCCTGTTCAAGAACGGCCGCGAGGCGCAGCGCGTAGTGGGATACGTGCCGAAGGACAAGCTGCTCCTGCAGATCCAGCCGCATTTTGTGGTGGCGGCACCCGAGAAGACCACGAGCCCGACCCCGGCCATGCAAAAGCCCCCGACGCCAACGACGCCCACCGACACGACCGCGACGAAGCCCACGCCGCCAGAACCGACCGCGCCCACGCGTACGAGCTAGCAGCCGCCGCGCCGTGACCGTCGTTCTACGCCCGCGTGCGTCGCTCTACCACGCTGAGGGCGGTTGGTTCTCCGCAAACTGGCATTTCAGCTTCGATCAGTACTGGGACGACGCGAACATGGGCCTCGGCGACCTGCGCGTGTTCAACGACGACCGCCTTGTGCCGGGCGCCGCGTGGCCGATGCACCCGCATCGCGACATCGAGGGCATCACCTACGTCGCCGAGGGGACCTTCGAGCACGCCGACTCGCGCGGCAACGGCGGCATCCTTCCGCCGGGCTCGGTGCAGCGTGCGACCCTCGGGTCAGGCATGCAGCACTCGGAGCGCAACGGCTCGAAGGCCGAACCGATGCGCTTTATCCAGATGTGGATCATGCCCTCGCGGCGCGGCCTCGAGCCGAGCATCGAGCAACGTGAGTTCAGCCCTGAGTCACGCCGCAATCGGTTGAAGCCACTCCTCGTGCCGGCACCCGGCTACGCGAACGACGGCGCTCCGCGCGCCACGGACGCGGTGACCGTGCACCAGGACGCCGCGGTGTACGCGGCGCTCCTCGATCCGCGCACGAAGGTGCGGCACGAGTTCCGACCCGGGTTCGGTGGATATCTTTTCGTCGTGCACGGCTCGCTCGCGACGCCCGAGCTTGACGAAGGCGGAGCGGCGAAGATCTGGAGCGAGCCGGCGATCGAGATCGAAGCGGGCGACGAGGGCGCCGAAGTGCTGCTCGTCGAGACCAAAGTGGATTCGAAATCCCCCTGACACCGCTTCTCGCCATCGACCTTTCTCACGTTGCTTCGGCGTACGCGTTCCCGGCACGTACGAGGCAATGTCCGAGCCCCGTCTGGTGATTCCGGTGGGCCGTGCGCGACCAGCGGCTCGCCGTATCCGAACGGCTACGCCTCAGGCGAAGGCGCCGCGAGCATCCTCCCGTCGACGTATTCGTTCCCGGTTGTCCGCCGCGCCCCGAGGCGATCATCCAGAGCTGCTGCTGCCGGTGGGCCGCCTCGACGGATTTGTCGCGAAGGTGTCTGGGACCGAATTGCTCCTCACCGAAACGCGCGAGCCGAGATTCGGTGATCCCTGACCCGTAGCGTCCCACTATCGCGTCGCGTTTCTTCCTACACGAGCGAGGATCAGGAGGTCACATGCGTCAAGCTGACTACCAGGCAAGCGTCGATCCGGCGGGGAATGCGACGTTCGGCCCCGGACTGGTCTTCGAGGGCAAGCTGAGCTTCAAG
>Ga0209378_1001393_pt1 | contig 17264 bp, 9 predicted proteins | sample GraSoiAngelo_156_FD_186170 | JGI IMG/M metagenome (GOLD analysis project Ga0209378, IMG submission 186170) | Grasslands soil microbial communities from the Angelo Coastal Reserve, California, USA - 14_1009_13_40cm (SPAdes) (version 2) | ecosystem: Environmental > Terrestrial > Soil > Grasslands ... | reverse complement strand
CAATCTTATTGGGGAAACATGCGATATTAGAAGCAGATATTTAGGGCATAGCACTGCGTGCGAGTAAGTGCCTGCACTAAAAAGACTTACGGGAAAAGGATTGCGCTAACTCGTAAACTGGGGCTAGCGCCAGTTTGGGAGAATTTGCTCAATGAAGTGCTCAACGAAGATTAGTCCTTCCTAACGCCGAAGGGGTGAGTTGGCGGTCGACTACCGCTGAGAATGCGTTCGTGAACAGGTTACTCGTCCCTTGGCGACCGATCGTTACCTATCCGCCGCGCGCGGCAGTGCGCTCAGTCCGCAATCTCACAGCGCGTGCTTGTACAAAGCTACTAGCTTGCCCCAAGCGTGCTCGGCGTCCTGTTTGTTCTCGGCCGCCCTGCTGTCGGGCACGCACCAACCGTGCAGCGCATTGGGGTAGACTTCGATTTCCGCGCGGACCTTCGCGGCAGCGAACGCCTCCCGGAGCTTGTTCTTGACCTCGGGCTCGCGCTTGTCGTCATCGGCCGCGATGGCAAAATACAGACGTGCCTTGATCTTCGGTGCCAGCAGATGCGGGCTATTCGGCTTGTCCGTGGCCAGAAAACCACCGTGGAACGAAGCTCCGGCACCCACACGCTCGGGCAATGCGGCCGCGGTCCTCATAATGTACGGACCACCCAAACAGTAGCCGTGCGTCCCGATCTTCTTTTTCTGGTTCACCTGCGGTTGCGAATCGAGGAACGCAACGTAAGCGGCAGCGTCTCTCTCCGCGGCCCCGGGCCCGAGGAACGATGCCACCGTGCGCCACCGTGCGCGCATAGTTCTTTCTGTCGGCCGGATTGTTGGCATAATCGAACGACGCGTCGAACACGGGAGCCCGGTGCGCCCGGTAGAAGAGATTGGGGACGAGCACAGAGTATCCTTCGGCAGCGATGCGCTTTCCGAGATCACGAATCACGGGACGCAGGCCCGGCGAATCATGCCACAGCAATACTCCAGGATGGGAACCTCGCGCCGGATGAATGAAAACCGCGTCGCAAATGCCGTCCGGCGTCTTGACGTCGGTGTCCATGTCGATCACCCGCTGTTCTCGATCCGAGGCCGTGCCGGTCGCAGCGGCGGTTAATCCAGCCGCGAATGCGATGAAATTGCGCCGTGACAGGCCGGGTGACGTAGCGTCATTGGGTCTTCGATCTTTCTTGTCGTTCGGCATAGGCGGTTTTCGGCTTTCGGGATGGCCTTGTCACGACATGGTAGCGCGGGCAACTGACGCACGATCTTTTGGCGGGGGCATCTGGTCCTTAGTTCGCGGTTGCGCGTCCCGGCAGGGGTGCGCCGGCAGTCGGCCGTGAATGTCGCGCCCGGAAGAAGGCAAAGTGATCCAGGACCTTCTCCTGGAACTCTTCGAGATAAAGATAGATGGCCGGAGTGATGAAAAGGGTGATGAACTGCGACACAATCAGCCCGCCGACCACAACGAGTCCCAGCGGCCGGCGTGAAGCGCCATCCGCCCCGTAGCCAAGGGCGATCGGCAGCGCGCCCATGAGTGCGGCCATGGTGGTCATCATGATGGGCCGAAAGCGCTCCATGCTGGCGTCGTGAATCGCCTGGTCGTCCGAGACACCGTGCTCGACACGCTGTTGCGCGAAGTCCACGATCATGATTCCGTTTTTCTTCACGATGCCCATGAGCATGAACATGCCGATAAACGCGTATAAGGAAGCCTCGGCGCCGAACAACCACAGCGTCAAGAGCCCGCCTACGAGCGCAACCGGCAACGAGGAGAGCACAGTAATCGGATGCAGGTAGCTCTCGTACAAAATGGCCAAAATCACGTACATGACAAAGACTGCGAGGAACATCAGGATGGTGAGGCTCGATACCGTGTCTCGGAACGTAAGCGCCTCGCCCCGGAACTCGCCGCGAATTCCTGGTGGCAAGACTCGCTTCGCAGCCTTCTCGACGAAATCAGTGGCCTGCCCGATGGAATAGCCGGGCTTCAGGTTGAAGAACAGCGTGGCGCTCGTGAATTGGTTGATGTGATTGACGGACTGTGGGCCCAAGATCGGACGCCAGGTCGCTAGGGCGTTGAGCGGAACCATGCGCGAGCCGTCGTCGCTCTTGATGTACAGCAGATGCAGATCCTGAGGCCCGGAACGCTGGTCGTCAGCAACCTCCAGGATCACCTGGTATTGGTCGGTGGGCTTCTTGATGAGATAGACGTAGTTCTGCGAGTACGCTTGGTGCAGAAGACTAAGAATCCGAGTCTCGGAGACTCCGTAGGTCTTTGCCTGCTCGCGGAGGATGTCGACCCGCAGATTCGGGGTATGGTTGAACAGGTCGGAGTTGACGAAGAGGAATCCCGGGAACTCGAACATTTTGCGCATCAGGGTTCCGGCGCTGGCATAGACCTCGTTCGGATCGATCCCGGAAATCGAATAAGCAAACTGGCCCTGCAGCTGTGCCGTGGCCCCGGTGCTAATCTGCAATACGGGCTGGGGCTTCAAAAACGTCGTCAGGCCGGGGACGTTGGAGTTCAACTGCCCCATCAATTGCCCGGCCACGGCTTGAATAGGCGGACGCTTATCGGGTGGTTTCAGAAAGGCGAGCACCAGCCCTTGGTTGGCGGGGAAAAATGCATTGTTGCCGCTCATGGTGAAGGTCATGTCCACGGCGGGGTTGGTATGGAGGACCTCCTCCACCTGCATCTGGTGGGTATGCATTTCGTAGTGCGACGTGCCCTCCTGAGCAACGAAAACGCCGAGGGCGAAGGAGCTGTCGCCGATGGGAAGGAAGGCCTTGGGAACGGTATAGAAAAAGTAGACAGTTCCCAGCAGGCACACCACCCAAATCGCCAGGGAAATCCAGCGATACCGAAGAAAAAACCACAACGAACGCCCGTAGACCGATAGCACCCTTTTTTCTGTCCCGCCGATGACGCGCTCGATCCAGTTCTTTTTCGCGCGCGCTCCGCGTTCCTGGAGCAGGCCGGAGCACATGAGCGGTGTAAGTGTCAGCGAAACGATGCCGCTGGCAAAAATCGAAACGATGATGGTGATCGAGAACTCTCGAAAGATGCGCCCAACCAGGCCGCCCATAAAAACAAGCGGAAGGAATACAGCGGCTAGGGAAACGGTCATGGCCAGAATCGTGAAGCTGATTTCCTTAGCGGATTGCAGAGAGGCTTCCAGGGCCCCCAGGCCGCTCTCCATGAGGCGAACGGTATTCTCCAGGAAGACGATGGCGTCATCGACCAGGAATCCGATGGCCAGTGTCAGGGCCATCAGGGACAAGTTGTCCAGGCTGTAGCCCAGGATGTCCATGACCACGAAGGTGAGCAGGAGCGAGAGCGGCAGCGCCACAACCGGAATCAAGGTGTCGCGCGCGCGGCCGAGAAAAAAGAAAATCACCAGGACAACCAAGGCGAACGCGACGAGCAGCGTCGCCTGGACATCCTTGACGCTGTTCACGATGCCTTGAGAACGGTCATAAATGGGAACGATTCCAACAGAACTGGGGAGTTGCGCTTGCACGGCGGGAAGGAGGTCGCGGATGGATTTGGCCACCTCGACGGCGTTTGATCCCGCACGCCGGAAAACCGCAACGACGACCGTAGCGGCCGGAACCTCGTGTCCGCGGTACCAAAAGCGCATGCTGATGCGTTCGTCCTGCAATCCATTTTCTACCCTGGCGATGTCTTTCAAGTAGACCGGACCGCCGTTGCCTTGGCGGACGATTAAATCCTCGTACTCGCTGGCTTCGCTCAACTGTCCTTCGGGCTGCAGCAGAAAGGTGTGATGTTCGCCGTCAAATTGGCCGGCGCCGGTGTAGCTGGTTCCGTTCTTCAACGCCGCGGCCAGCTCATCGATGGTCAAATTGCGCGCGGCCATCGCGGAAGGGTCCGCCTTGATGCGAACGGCGGACTGAGCGCCATAGACGGCGACCTGGCTCACGCCAGGGAGAATGCTAATGCGCTCGCCGACTTGCGTATTGGCGTAGTCGAAGAGCTGGCCCTGCGTGGCGCTGTCGCTAGTGATCCCCACATACATGATGGGCTGGTCGTTCGGATTGGTTTTGGTGAAGGTGGGCGGGCTCGGTAAATCCACGGGAAGCTGCGCCGTCGCGCGCGTAATGGCCGCCTGAACGTCAGTTGCCGCGGCATCCACGCTCTTCGAGAGATCGAACTGCAAGACGAAGCTCGAGTGCCCCTGTCCACTGTTGGAGGTCACCAACTGAAGGCCGGGAATCTGCATGAACTGACGCTCGAGCGGAGTGGCCACGTTGTTCGCCATGGTCTCTGGCGTTGCGCCGGGATAGCCGACGTTTACCTGAATGACGGGATAGTCGACCGCGGGCAGATCGTTGACCGGCAAGGCAAAATAAGCGAGTACGCCAAAAACGATGGCCGAGACCGTAAGCACTGCGGTCATCACCGGGCGGCGAATAAATGGTTCAGAGAGATTCATCGATCTTGTTCTCGTTACCCAGGTGGGCCGTAAAGCCTCGGCGTTTTTAGGCCGAGGATATAAGGCCCCTCCTCTTTCTTTTCCTTCCGAACTCCTCTATATTTCTGTCCGAACGACCTATGGGCGGGCAGCCCAAAAGTGAAGCCTCTTCGTGGTCCTCCGCTGAAGTAGGGCGGTTGTGGGAGGAACCCACCGAAGCCATCTCGGAAAAACAAACCGAGAGGCCGCAGGAATCCTCGCCGCTTGCGGCGGGGAGGATGTCAATTTGCCTTCGCGGGCGCACCTGGCTGCGTGCCCGCTGCGGGGTTAGCGCCGCCGGTATCCACACGCACCTTGCCGTTCGGAGCTACGGCCATCTGGCCGGCGACGATGACATTCTCTCCCGGGGCTACACCTTGGCTAACCACGATGTTGTGGCCTTGCTGCTGGCCCAAGGTCACAAGCCGTAGGTCTGCGGTGTTGTCGGGTTTCACCACGTAGACGAATGGACCATTCTGGCTGATTTGCGTGGCTTGGTTGGGGATCAGTACCGCTCCCTTTTGCGTTGCCAGCACAAGCCTGACGTTGACAAATTGCCCGGGCCAGAAATGGTGATCGGGGTTGGAGATGGTGGCGCGCAAAAAGACCGTGCCGGTGCCGTTCTGGACGGTGTTATCGAGAAATGTGAGCTTACCGCCGCGGACATGCTCTTCCGGATCGGAAGGCAGCCTCACGAAGGTCTTTAGCGTTCCGCGAGTCATCTCTTTTTGCACATTGGGGAGATCGCGCTCGGTTATCGTGAAGTCCGCATAAATCGGATCCAGGCGCTGGATTAGCAATAACGCGGTTGTGTTCGCCTGCACCACGTTTCCGACGTCAACGAGTCGTGCGCCCGCACGCCCCTCGATGGGCGAGTGAATATCGCAATATTCCAGGTTGAGCTGGGCGGTTTCAAGCGCCCCTTCCGACGATTCCACCTGTGCCTGATCGACCTCGACGGTGCTCCTTTTGGTGTCGTAATCCTGCTTTGCGATGACCTTCGAGTTGAATAGCTCCGAGCTGCGAGCGAACTCCACCTTGGCGAGTTCCAGCGCCGCTTTTGCCTGCGCCAGAGCGCCCTTTGCCGAATCGAGCTGGGCCTGATACGGACGCGGATCAATCACAAAGAGCAACTGCCCCTTGGTCAAATCCGCGCCATCCTGGAATTGCCTCTCCGTAATGCGTCCGCCGACTTGCGGGGTTACGGTAACGGACTCGAAAGCGTAGCTCTTGCCGATCTCGTCGAGGTAAACGGGCACATCTTGGGCTTGCGCCTTGGCCACACTCACGAGGGGCGGCGGCGGCATCTGGGAACCAGCAGCCTGGGGATTCGCTCGGTTACAGCCCGACGCAGCCATTTGCAAGACAAACAGCGGCAGGACATACAAAAATCGGAGCTGCCACTTCATCCTCGCCCTCCCCTAGTCTTTCTAAACGCTACAGCCCAACGGGTATTGCGGGCCAGGCGCAAAAGCCCCGTGGTCGACACCACGCCCTGCCAGTATCTCTGAAGTTTGTCGCGCCTGGTTGTGTGCATAAAGCGAGGGGACATCCGAGACTACCTTAGACGCATAGGGCGGGAATGCGTTACCCTTGAGGGCCGTAAAGCCTCGGCTTTTGAAGCCGGGGATATAAGGCCCTCTTGTTTTTTTGAATGTGGCAACACCAAAATGCTCTCGTGTAAACGACCTATGGGCGGACAGCCCAAAGTAAAGCCTCTTCGTGGTCCTCCGCTGAAGTAGAGCGGTTGTGGGAGGAACCCACCGAAGCCATCTCGGGAAAACGAACCGAGAGGCCGTAGGAATCCTCGCCGCTTGCGGCGGTGAGGATGGCAATTTCCGCAAGTTCCATTCTGGGCATGCGGCAAGCCGCGCCCTAGGGGCTCAGTATGCATTGTACCCCGGCGCCGGTGGCTTCGGGCCACGGTTTCAAACATGGACCGGTGATGGGCGAAATGGTCTTTATGTCCGGATTGCCGGCATTACTGGCCAGCTGTGCCCATTTTTGTGGCGTCGCGAGCCTCACCCAGGCACTAAGCCCCATTGTCAATGCGGTTGCGGCTCCGGCAGTCTCGGCAGTGTCCGCCTCGATGACGCTGCCATTGATCGCAGGCACTACCGCCGGAACCCTCATGTTCTCCAACACACCGTTGCTGTTGCCCGCAGGCAGCAGCGAACCTGAAATCGCGTTCAATGGACATTTCATGGCAATAACGTCATTGGGCTGGTTGTTCCCCTTCGGAACGCAACTTTGGACCGGCGATTTCGGCTCCACGCCAAACCTGCAAGGTCCGATAGACAGCGCCCTGACCAAGGCCGGGTATGCGGTCGTGTTTGGTGGCGGCGACGCCGACGTGGATTTGGGCTCGACGGGTACGCTGCACGCAACTACGTTGGTTATTCCGGTCAATAAGCCCTTCCGCGCAGCGCAAATCTCGGTTGCGGCGATCACGTGCCAGGGCGCGAATTCATCGAGTTTCGACATCAGTAGTTGCACGGCGCAGATCATCGATTTTGCCGGAAACGACCGCCCGTGGATCACCTCGGATGGAGCGCGCGTGTACATTTCCTACCACGATTCGAAGAACTCGTCGCTGATCCGTGTGCAGCGTTCTGATGACGAAGGCTTTACCTGGACACGCGTGGGCGATGCGATCACCGGTGCCGGGCCGACGACTGGAAGCGCCACATTTAACAACACCGCGGGACCAGTCGTCGCCGATCCGGTTAGCCATAACGTATACTCGATCTTCGCCTCCGGTGAGGTGGGCATCCTCAAAGCTAAGACGACTGACTTTAACAACATATTTGTGTCCCGCAGTACGGACGCAGGCAAGCATTGGACACCTGTTCTAGTCTTTGCAGGACCTCTGCTCAGCACGAACGCGAATGTATTTCCGGCGGTGGCAGTTGATCCGGCGAACGGCAACGTCTATGCCACTTGGTCGAACGCGAGCGGCGCCGGAACCAACGTGTACTTTTCGCATTCAGCCGATGCGGGTGCGAGCTGGTCAGCGCCAGTTATCGTCAATATTGCGCCGGCAAACACAGCGGTGTTCCCATGGATTGCCGCCCACTCTGGCGCTGTTGACGTCGTCTATTACGGCACCACGGACGCGAACGTGGCCGGGGCGGCGTGGAACGTCTACCTAGCGCAGACGACCGACAACGGAGCGAGCTTTACGCAAAGCCTCGTCAGCAAAAAACCGAACCATGTGGGCGTCATCTGCACTGAAGGCACAGCCTGCGCTCCGGGAACACGCAACCTGCTTGACTTATTGGAGGTAGGCATCGATCCGATTAAAGAGCTGGCAGCCGTCGTGTATGTGAACGACACGCTTACAAAGGACGGCTTAGGTAATCCACTGCCTCAGACGGTGTTGGCACAACAGCAGTAGCGTGCAGCTTACCGGGCGTCGATTTCTCTCTACTCGTTCGCCGCGCGGAATACGTGTGACGTTGGTCGAGAGGGATAACGACGATCGACGGGAATCCGGGAATCCTGACCGACTCTTAGCCTAGAATCGCTGCCCTACGAGCTGCCGCAGTAAAACCACGCCAGCCGCTATGCGACCTCAACCCTTTCGACAGCATCTTCCTGATCCTCCGGCGGGTTGTGTCGGCACCAAGGTTGTTCCCACGCTGCTTCCCGAGTTCCGCCGAGGGTAAAGCCTTAGCGACATACCTACCCACTGCCTTACACGACCTTTGCAGAAAGCCTATTCCTGCTCCGTTAAAGTGCCACAGCGTTGGCCGAGGAGCGACAGCTCCCGCTGCGTCAATGCTGCCGTTAGTTGTCAGGTAGTATCGAGGCCCGCGGCCTTTGCCAGTTTCCGCTGGCGGTCGTCGAAGGTCCAAAATTGCTTTGTTTTGAGTTCGAGAGCGCAGGCAACGTGGAGGCTGTCGAGCGTGCGGATGCCGAGTTTGGGCCCGTACCGACGGCCGAAATCGGCACATCCCTCTAAGGCATTTTCGGGAACTGAGATGGTTTGCCAGATTCGGGCAGCGCGGTCATCATCGAAGTCGCGATGGAGCCGGTGTGCTTCAGCAGTGGTCATTTGCCGACGAAACACCAGCTGTGCGATCGCATGCGTCCATTCCGCAATGTGAAGCTCGGTAATTGGTGGGCGCTCGCCGCCGCGCAAGATGTGGTCGGCTGTGATCGAGTGAGTATCTTTCACATAAAGCGAGACGAAAAAGCTAGTATCGGCGTAAATCGTCAATAGCGTCCCCGCTCTTCGATCACAAGATCGGCGCCGGGTAAGACGCGGTTACCAAAAATGTTCTCCCGGCGCGCTGCGAAATCCGGCAGTTCCCCGGCTGCTTCCTGCTGTGCCGCGGGGACGATACGGGCGATCACTTTGTCCCGCTCTCGAAGTTCTACGGTCTTGCCAGCACGCAGCCAAGCCTTGAGCTTGCGAGTGTTGCGAAGTTGACGTATGTTCACGTTCGGCATACTTACAATGTGACACATCGCGTGTCACATTGTCCAGTGGCATTGCATCCGTTCCAATGGTGTCACCTGTTTAGCTCGACTTCTGAAGGACGGTACCTCTAGAGAGATCCCCTTCGGCAAAGGACCGATTCGTCCGCCCCGGGGGCTTTACCATGTGCGCCGTAAAGCCTCGGCGTTTTTAGGCCGAGGATATAAGGCCCCTCTTTCTTTTCCTTCCGAACTCCTCTGTCCGAACGACCTATAGACGGGCAGCCCAAAAGTAAAGCCTCTTCGTGGTCCAAGTAGAGCGGTTGTGGGAGGAACCCACCGAAGCCATCTCGGGAAAACAAACCGAGAGGCCGTAGGAATCCTCGCCGCTTGCGGCGGGGAGGATGTTCAAGAATTCCTCTTTATCCTCGCTTGCGTGGCAAATGAAGACATCCCAGCGTGGCCGCGGATTCCAGTCTGCTCCAAGGCCGCTCCGTAGGGGCGGTATGGAGGTCGCAGGGCCGTAAGATATGCCGTGAAGTTAGCGCGGGGCGCCAACAGTCCGTGGGAAGCAGCGCCATGCTTTGGTCGGGCGTCGTATCTCAGCTTCTCGCCCAAAGTGAAAGCTCAGGCTGAGGCCGTAAAACCTGGCCGAACGGGGTCCGCCGGGGTAACCTCGTTGTGGGGGGCAGAGGTTTTGCAGACCGCCAATGGCTGAAGGTCCAATCTGCACGTTCTGCATGTGAAGCCTGTTTGTAAAGCCGTCGAGGTGCAGGCGTCCGCCCCAGAGTTGCAAGAGCGGCAGACTCGACTGCGTGAGAAACAATGTTTTAACCCTGTCGATCGGCGAGAGGTTCTCTAGCCTCTGATCACGCTCGTAAGCCCGCGCGAACAGATAACTGAAATGGCCAGTGGATTTTCCAGGGTCTTCGGACAGCACAAAGGACGCGGCGGTTGACGGGACAGGCACAGTTTGAACCCCGGTGATAATTGGTGCAACGCGTTCTTCCCCAGGGACAATCTGTGGCGTCGGTGTTTGCGCCACCGCCACAAAGCTGCTCAGAACGACGGTGAGCAGCAGAATGAGCCCCTCGCGCATCACCGCCTGCAGTAGCGCCGCTACCCATTCACGGTCGCATGAGAAACAGGAGCTGAATCTTCCCCTACCTATAGGGGTTTCGACGCTCGAATCCATGCAGCGCTCCGCCAAACCTCATTTGAACTGGTATTCCTTCATCGGTCCGTTGGCCTTCTTAAACGCAATCGCGGGAAAAATGTACGCCCTTGCATTCGCATCCCAGCGATAACCCGCTCGAAACCGCCAGAACCCCCCTGAAGCTGTAGGCCATTCAATCAGCAAGTGAGGATGCCTAGGATCAATTTTCATTGAGATCTTCGCAAGATCGAAGGACCATAGCTTGCGGGGCGGCCGAGCACTCTCAATGGTCAACTTTCGCTGAATCCAGCACCCGGTTCGACCAAAGAGCCGGTGGTCTGACCCTTCGTGCGGACAACCTCGCCCCGGCCACGAGAGACAAACTGCCAAAGCGATTAGTAAACCTGTTGAACCTTTCTTCCAGTCGCGCACCACTGCCTTCATTGATCTCACACTCCTCGAAGCGTAAGCGAAGGACTTCTGACGCGCGATGGACCAAGAGTGCCAATAAATCAGTACCGGAGTTGTGGTAGTACCGACGCCTCACGGAATCGAAGTCGGTCCGCATGCCATTCTCGTGGGCCATGACTGCGAAGCTCGAAAAAACCCCTTTTTTTTTGGGACCCCTTTTACAATCATCGGCGACTGAGAAACTGTTGCAAGGACCGTGAAAACCATCCTTCCGTGGGTGTGCTCGTGGGCTTCACAGCTAAGCCCCTACCCTACCCAGCTGGAATCGGATATCTGATATCTGATAGTAAAGACCAGTGGTTAGTGGCTGTTGGGACTATTCTTGGGACCATCTGCCGAGTAGTTTGCGAAGACTTCCGTTCGTGTTCCCAAAAACCTGTGCCCTAGCTAGTGCAGCGTGCAATATCCGAGAGGCGGGGCTCGCCCCAGCTAGCCTGTCCTATAAGGGCCTTCGGTCGGGTAGAGCGATGGCGCGGAGCGGGCTTCGAATGATGCCGTCGTTTCCATCGCCCTCCCTAGAATGCCGTACGGCGGTTTTTCCCAGTACGGCTACAAGGCCGGTTTGTCAGACGGGGCCTTCCCCCGCGACACATAAAGCCGTGTCGCGCGGTTTGCGTCCGTCCTTCGTGCTCTCCGCTGTCATCGTCGTTACCTTCCCGCGTCCATTAGGTCGCGCGGCCGGGCCGTCCGCAAGAAAACAAGCGTCCCCTCTGCCCTGGGCTGTCCCGTTGCCTTCCACTCGCGGAGCTTGATCGGCTCGGTCAATCCCATTTCTTACTTTTCCTCCTCTACCGAATCAGAGCGCCAACCCCTTTAGGCAGCCCTCGATTTTACAGTGAGGCCACTGCGCACGGGCTGCCGCCGCTACTCTCATGAGGGTCATCGTGAACGCAGATGGTGCTCGGGGGCAAAAGGTCCTGAATTCGGTTCACAAGATTCCAAAATCATCTGTTTGTGGGCAGCGATACCCGCAAATCTCACCCCTATAGAATCAGCTATTTGCAGGCAACGGGGAGGAAGGGTTTTTGGGCAACCACTGGCGCAGGCCCCGAGGTGGCTTTCAACATCTAACTTCCCAGAACCCCGTTTCTCGGGACTTGGCCTTCAAGAACGCGCGGAAAAGCGTACGATGCGCGAGACAGAGGTCCAAATCGCAAATTCCGGCTTAAATTGAGATATGCTTTGAAGATGGCCCATCCTTCAGAGTCCGAAGTTAGGCCGGCCACCATCCTGGTAGATGTGCAGCTCCAGAAGACGCCCGCCGAACAGCGCGATGCGTCGCTTCAGGAACTGAGGCAACTCATTGAAACGCTGCGGTGGGATATCGTCGGAACGCTCGCGCAGAAACTGCAGTCCCCTACGGCCGCGTCTCTCATCGGGCCGGGAAAACTCGAAGAGCTGAGCGAGCTCGTGAAAGCGCCCTGCAAGGCCGAAAGCGTGGTATTCGATCACGAACTAACCCCCACGCAAGTCAGAAACATTAGAGAAGCGACCGGCGTGGAGGTTTACGATCGGCCGGCCGTCATCCTCGAGATTTTTCATCGGCATGCTCGCACCAAAGAAGCGCAACTTCAGGTGGAGTTGGCAAGGCTCAAGTACCTCGCGCCCCGCGAGAGCGTGTCGGGGGCCAAAGAGCGAAAAGGTGGGGGACGTGGCGGGCGAGGGGTCAGCGAGTCCTTTCACGAGATCGAGCGCCGGAAAGTGCGGGACCGAATCAGCGAGCTGCAACGAGAACTCAAAGCGGTCCATCGAGAGCAAGTGGAGCGCCGTCGCCATCGCGAAGGTTTGCCCAAGGTCGCCATCGTCGGCTACACCAACGCCGGAAAGTCTTCAGTCATGCGGGCGCTCACCGCGAGCGAAGTACTCGTGGCCGATCAGCTCTTTGCGACCCTGGATACCACCGTGCGAGCGTTGCAGCCGGAGACTCAACCTCGGATTCTCGTTTCCGACACGGTTGGTTTCATTCGAAATCTTCCCCACGATCTGGTGGCCTCATTCCGGTCGACTCTCGATGAAGCGCTGGACGCCTCCCTTCTGCTCCACATAGTGGATGCGGCGGATCCGGCGTTGCGCTCCCACATTCAGGTGACGAAAGAAGTGCTCGAAGGAATTGGGGCGGGAAAGCTCCCGTCTCTTCTGATTCTAAACAAGATCGACGCCGTCGATATTTCGCAAAAGGCATTGCTGAAAAAAGAGTTCCCCAAGGCCATTGCGATGTCCGCGCTGAACCCCAAGGACGTCGAGGCACTTCACTCCCGTCTCGTCAGTTTCTTTCTCGATAACATGGCTCAGGTGGAGCTCGTCGTTCCCTACGGCAAGGAAGCTGTGCTCGCCGACATCCGCAAGAACATCCACGTGCTCAGCGTGTCGTACGAGGAAAAGGGTGTTCGTCTCAAGATAAACGCGAACCCCGGCACCGTTACCGCCTTGAAGCGACGGCTCGCGTCGTAAGAACTCCGATGAATTTTCCGTGTATGGTGTGGCGGTATGCAGCGAGGGGAGGGCAATGGAGTGGCCGAAGACTCTTGGAATGCTCATATCGGCTATCTCGAAGATGAAGTGAAGAAGATCGACGAGGGGGGCCGATAAGTTGGAAGCAGCGATCCCAGACCTGGAAAACGAACAGAAGAAACATGCCTTGCGAGAACTCGTCAAACATCTACGAGATGAGGCGAGCGAACACCGCAAGTATCTCGCGCACGGTCACTTCTGCTTCACGTCGCACCAACTCCCGAGAAGTCCGGTTGTAGGACGTGAGTCCCGATGATGTCCTCGAACCCCGTTTCTGGATAGCTTCCGTGAAGCCGACCACTGGCCAGGAAACATCGGAACGAGGCGAGATTGGCGTTACTCAGATCGGCAGGAGATTTTCGACCTGCATTTACTTACGAAATGCCCATCGAGAAGTAGCAAAGGGTGAAATGAGCATGGTCTCGCTATACGCTTATGCTGGTGGCAGGTCGGCCCTCTCACTAATGACCGTCAACAGAAATCTTGAAGCTGCTTGGAAATACCACAACGCTACCAAGCATTCCTACGCCAGCGTCCATAACAACCTGCATTCTTTGGATTGGGAAAATAAACCCTTGCCATTCAAGGATTACACCGCGCTGTACTCGTTGCCGTTGCCCCGAGAGGTACGCCAAAGCGGCGTCGCTGCCCTTTCGGCAGTGGCTGAGAGCATCCAATCAGAAGCTGTTGCTGTGCCAGACCTGGAGGCGCTGGCCCAACTGCTGTATCTAACAGCCGGCATCACTCGGCATCGGAAGCATCCTGGCGGTGATATTTGGTTTCGCCGCAGCCTGCACAGGAGCACTCTACGAAGTCGAGGTCTACGTTGTGGGCGGTAATCTTGTCGATTTGGAAGCAGGCCTATACCACTTTTCGCCCGCGGAGTTCGCTCTGCGCAGGCTGCGTGCTGGAGACTATCGCGGTGTCCTGAGTGAGGCTGCTGGGGGTGAAGCTGCAATTGTCCATGCCCCGCTCACCATCATTTGTACCTGTACCTACTGGCGTAATGCGTGGAAATATCAGGCCCGTACCTATCGCCACTTTGGCTGGGATAATGGCACCCTTCTAGCCAATTTGCTGGCGGGCTCTGGGAATGCCTGCCAGGTTGATCTGCGGATTCTTGGACGCAGATGTGAACCGATTGCTTGATGTCGATCCCGAGCGTGAGGTCGCCTATTCTCTGGTAGCCCTCGGCCATGTCGAAGCGTTGGCGCAGCGACTACCTTCCAAGCCCTCGGCTCTCCATTCTCTCGAAACGAGACTGTCTATCCAGCCATGAGCGAAATTCACACTGCCTCCTCGCTCCGATCGGCTGAGGAGGTTGGGACTTGGCGCGGTAACGCTCCTCTAGCAAAACTACCGACGCCGGCGGGACCGGTCATTCAACTCCACCCTTATTCGGATGCGGAAATGGCTCGTGACCCGATCAAACAGGTCATCCTTCGACGTGGCTCCGCCCGCAAGTTTGGCCAAGTACCGATCGAGCTGCGACAGCTCTCCACCATTCTGGACCGGGCTACTCGTGGCATCCCAGCGGACTTCCTGGATCCCCAGGGGACTCATTTTAACGAGGTCTACTTAATTGTGAATGCAGTCGAAGGTCTCGATCCCGGGGCCTACGTATACCACCGTGACCGCCATGTGCTCGAATGCCTGAAGGCAGGAAACTTCCGCGCTCAGGCGGGTCATCTGGGGCTGGACCAGCAATTGCCAGCCGAGGCGGCCGTGGACATCTTCTTCCTGGCAGACTTGCAAATCATCTTGGGGCGCTTCGGTAATCGCGGATACCGCGCAGTGCAACTCGAGGCTGGCATCTTGAGTGGCAAAGTGTATCTCGCCGCTTACACCCAGCGCTTGAGTGCCACTGGTTTGACGTTTTACGACGATGACGTGATCCAGTTCTTTTCCCTGCACGCCCATGGCAAGAGCGTGATCATGTTGGTAGCGGTAGGCAAGAACGCTAAATCTGCTCAAGTCTAGGTATTGGTACGTCCCCTTGTCACCAGCAAAACGCCCGTGAGGTCCCGTTGGGGCAAATGCGGCGCTGCGGAGTACTATTCGTACTGCGATCTCCTCGGTGTCTAGGCTCTCATTTTCTGAACAAATACCTTCACTACTAGGTCCTGACCCAATCGGCCTTTGTATTCGCACTGTAACGATAGTCGCAACCTTCGACACCACAAAGCCAACGAACACCCGCCTGCGCCTCAATGTCCTCTCGGCGATACAACCAGCGGCCATGTATAGGGCACCTAGCAGTGTTTACGCCAGGCTCGTCCACGGCGTTCGCGTGGTCAGGCATTCCGATGAGCATGTAATATCCGTCGGTTGAACTGTATCGAACGCTGCAACCCGCGATGCCGCAATGGTACGACGCTCGGTCCCCGGTATTCGCCCTAGAGCCACCTGATTCGTACTTCATTACATGGTTGTCGCGGGAGCAAAGCGGTTTCAGGTGCCTGCTCAAAACATCCGCTGAAGTGACGGTCATAAGAATCCTCCTAAACCATGAGATCCGTGACATTCCGAGGCAGAACCTGTTCCGTCGCCATAGCCGCTTCACATTACCGTCGGAGCTGCAGCATAGCGGATTAGTTCGTTCCGGTCAGTGAATCCCAAGAAATGCAATATCCAAGCTATGCAAGCCTGGACGCTAAGTTCCGCAAGATTAGGTTTCTCCGCGATGTCGTGATCGCTGAAGCCCTGCCAGCAAGACGATAAACTGGACCCAATATTCCTACTTCCTCCCAAAAGACACGCATGAGGTTAACCTACACGTCAGATTGTGACCGCCCTAGCTGTAACAGTCTGTTCAAAACATTTCAAAATGTACCCACTCGCTTTGGCCAGATTTCGAAGGATCTAAATTACTCGTCGCTGCTGGCTTCATCACCCAAGGTCGCACGAGCTGCAAACGCGGCATTCCCGGACAATCGGAATTGCGCATGAATGCTTTGACCGCTAAGCGTTCGCAAGCAACCGCGGTGCAAATTAGACCAGCGTTTAGTACGATCCTCCCATACCGCCGCCTGCACCAGCCGCGACCATCTTCTCTTCTCCACTGAACTCGGCGATCAGGACTTCAGTTGTCAGCATCAGTGAAACGATGGATGCGGCGTTCTGAAGGGCGAGACGGGTAACTTTAGCTGGATCAATCACACCGGCTTTGACCAAGTCGCCGAACTCACCAGTCTCTGCGTTGAAGCCGAAGTTCTCATCCCTCGATTCGCGCACGCGTCCAACCACCACCGCGCCTTCATGCCCGGCGTTTAGGGCGATCTGGCGCAGGGGTTCTTCGAGCGCACGCTTCACGATGTTTACCCCAATCGCTTCATCGTCGTGGAGTTTGAGCTTCTCGAGGACGGGCAAGCAACGCAGAAGAGCAACGCCGCCGCCCGAGACAATGCCTTCCTCAACCGCTGCACGGGTGGCGTGCATGGCGTCCTCGACGCGGGCCTTCTTCTCCTTTAGCTCCGTCTCGGTCGCCGCGCCCACCTTGATTACCGCGACCCCGCCGACGAGTTTGGCTAGGCGTTCCTGGAGCTTTTCCTTATCGTAGTCCGAGGTGGTCTCTTCAACCTGCACACGGAGCTGCTTGATGCGGCCTTCGATCTCGCTGGCCTTGCCGGCGCCCGCAACGATCGTGGTGTTGTCCTTATCGATGGTCACCTTCTTGGCCTTGCCCAAGTCTTCAATCTTCACGTTCTCGAGCTTTATGCCGAGGTCCTCGGTGATGGCCTTCCCACCAGTGAGAATGGCAATGTCTTCGAGCATGGCCTTGCGGCGGTCGCCAAAGCCGGGGGCCTTGACTGCGGCGCACTGCAGTGTGCCGCGGAGCTTGTTGACCACGAGCGTCGCCAAGGCTTCGCCATCGACGTCCTCTGCGATGATCAGCAGCGGCTTGCTCATTTTGGCCGTCTGTTCGAGCAAGGGCAGCAGGTCCTTCATAGAGCTGATCTTCTTTTCGTAAATCAGGATGTGCACGTCTTCGAGGATGCACTCCATGCGTTCCGGATCGGTCACAAAGTAGGGCGAGAGGTATCCGCGGTCAAATTGCATGCCCTCGACTACTTCGAGGGTGGTCTCCATCGTCTTGGATTCCTCGACGGTAATGACGCCATCCTTGCCGACCTTCTTCATGGCTTCGGCGATGATGCTGCCCACCTGCTTGTCGGTGTTGGCACTAATGGTCCCTACCTGCGCGATCATGTCGCCCTTCACCTCGCGGGAGAGCCTCT
>Ga0209378_1001388_pt1 | contig 17298 bp, 16 predicted proteins | sample GraSoiAngelo_156_FD_186170 | JGI IMG/M metagenome (GOLD analysis project Ga0209378, IMG submission 186170) | Grasslands soil microbial communities from the Angelo Coastal Reserve, California, USA - 14_1009_13_40cm (SPAdes) (version 2) | ecosystem: Environmental > Terrestrial > Soil > Grasslands ... | reverse complement strand
GGGTGGGCTCCATCCGGGCGCGCGACTGCCGCCGCCCGCTCGACGGGAACGAGTCGAGCGACCCCTCCCGCCACACCCCACAACCCACGACCGGCTCCAAGCGGTTTGCGGCTGCGTTGATAATGTGAGGCCATGACGCCGGTGGTGGAGCTTCGGGCGGCCCGCAAGCGCTTCGGCCAGGTCGAGGCGCTGAGAGGGGTGGATCTCGCGATCGGCACGGGCGAGCTGGTGGCGCTGCTCGGCCCCAACGGGGCGGGAAAGACCACGTCGATCAGCCTGATGCTCGGCCTGCGGCGCCCGACCGGCGGCGAGGCGCGCCTCTTCGGCTTCGACCCCACGGACCAGCGCGCGCGAAGCCGTTGCGGCGTGATGCTCCAGGAGTCGGGCACGACGGGCGTGCTGACGGTCAGGGAGCTCGTGGACCTGTTCCGGTCGTACTACCCGTCGCCGCTGCCGGCGGCGACGGCGATCGCGCGGGCCGGGCTCGACGCCAAGGCGGGCGTGCGGGCCGGCACGCTCTCCGGGGGCGAGCGCCAGCGTCTTTACTTCGCGCTCGCCGTCTGTGGTGATCCCGAGGCGTTGTTTCTCGACGAGCCGACCGTCGGCCTGGACGTGGAGGGCCGCCGCGCGGTGCTCGACAGCATCCGCGCGCTCTCCGCCGCGGGCAAGACGATCGTGCTCACCACCCACTATCTCGAGGAGGCGGACCAGCTGGCGCGGCGTATTGTCGTGATCGACCGCGGAATGGTCATCGCTGACGCGACGCCGCGCGAGATCAAATCGCGGATCCCGAGCAAGCGCATCAGCTTCAACACGGGCGCGCCCGTGAGCGACGCGACCTTCCGCGGGCTTCCGGTGCAGAACCTCGAGCTCGCGGATCATCGTGTCCGCCTGCTCAGCCACGAGCCCGAGCTCGTCTTGAAGGCCTTGTTCGAGCGCGGAGTGGCGGTCCGCGACCTCGAGGTGACGGGCGCCCATGAGGTACCCGGCCGCCGCACGGCTATTGCGGATGCTCTTGATGCAAACCCGGAGCGAGCTTCTGATGCGCTGGCGGGTGCCCGCCTTCAGCGTCACCAATCTGGCGTTGCCGATCGTCTTCTTCACCTTCTTCGGCCTGCCAGTGGCGCACCTGCGCCGCGCCGACGGCGTGAGCATCGGCGCGTACCTCCTGGCATCGTTCGGCGCCTATGCCGTCGGCAACGTCATGATCTACGGGTTCGGGATCGGCGTCGCCAACGAGCGCGCCATGAAGATCGATCGCCTGATGCGAGCGAGCCCGCTGCCGCCGCTCGTGTTCATGCTGGCCAAGGTCCTGACCGCGCTCGTGTTCGCGCTCCTGGCACTGATGTTACTGATCGGCTTCGGGGCGACCGTCGGGGGCATCCATCAACCGGGGGCGGTGTGGGCGATGGTCATCGCGCGGCTCCTCGCGGGCTCACTGCCCTTCATCGCCCTCGGGTTCGCGATCGGTTACCTCTCGGGGCCCCATGCCGCGCCGGCCGTCGCCAACCTGATCTACTTGCCGCTCGCCTTCGCCTCCGGCTTCTTCGTGCCGGTCGGCCAGCTGCCCCCCTTCGTGCAGGCGATCGCGCCCTTCCTGCCCACCTATCACTACGCGCAGTTGGCGTGGAGCGCCCTCGGCGCCGGGTCGGAGACACTCGGCACGAGCCTTCTCTGGCTCGCGGGCTATACCGCCGTCTTCCTCGCGCTCGCCGTCAGGGCCTACCGGCGAGAGGAGCGCGCGAAGTTCGCGTGAGGGACGAACTTCGCGCGCTCGTGGGCTACTTGGCCTTGGCGGCCCAGTCGGCCCTGTATTCGATGCCGAGCGACTTCATCTCGGCGAGCTTCTCGCCCCAGGCGGCCTTCTGCTTCTCGGGCCCGCGCCGCTCGGTGACCTTGTCCCATTCCCTGGCGGCGCTGTCGAGGGCGTCCTTCGGATACTTGCGCTTGGCCAGCGCCTCGGTGATCTCGAACGCGAGCTTGCGCTGGTACTCATCGGCGGCCGGAATGACCGGGTCGGGCACCAGATAGGGGAAGCTCTGCTCGATGGCGTCGAGATACTTGTCGGCGTCCGGAAACAGCTTGCGGAACTTCTCCGAGCGCAGATGGCTCACGCGCCAGGGGTCCATGATCGTCTTGGCGTCCATCACGATCTTCAGGCTTTGATCCGGGAGCGAGATGAACTCCAGGACCTTCATCGTGACTTCCTTCTTCTTCGAGTACTTCGAAACGGCCATGCCGCGGCCGGGCGTGATGGCGGGCCGGTGAACGACCTTGCCGTCGATCTCGGCGCCCGGGACGATGCCGAATCCGGCCTTGCCCACGATTAGCGACTCGCCGGGATTCCCGACCCGCTTGCCAGTGCTCGTCCACGAGTGAAGTAGCGGCACCTCGCCCTTGATCAGCATCGTCTTGGGCTCCTCCGACTCGAACAGGAGCACGCCTGGCGGGTAGTACGGCATCGTCCGCACCATCTCCTCGAGCGCGCGCACCCCGGCCGCACTGTTGATGAGCGGCTTCATGTTCGCATCGAAGTAGTTACCCCCGTACGCGAAGAATCGCTGACGCCACCAGTAGTAGGAGAAGCCGCTCCCGCTCGGCTTGTACGAGGCGCCGGCGCCGAAGAGCTTCGCCTGGCTGCCGTCCCAGCCCCACCCGTGGAAGAACTCGGCGGCGTCGTCCCACTGCTTCCAGGTCTTGGGCGGCTGCAGGTCGTACTTGTACTTGGCCTTGAACTTCGCCCGGTTGTCCGGCCGCTCGAAGGCGACCTTGTTCCAGTACATGATGTGGATGTCGCCGTCGTACGGCATGCTGACCAGCTTGCCCTGATAGCGCAGCATCACCTTGGCGAACACCGGGACGATGTCGTCCATCGCGAAGTCGAGCTTCAGCTTCTCGACCCACGGCTCGAGCGGCTCGAAGTGCCGGCCGTAGTCCGGCATGTTCGAGGGCCCGAACATGACGAGGTCCCACGGGCTCCCGCCGCTGTTGAACTCGAGAAGGGTTTTGGCCACAAAGGCGTCGGCCGGGATGACCTCGGTCTCGATCTTGACGCCGAGCTTGTCGTAGAGATCCTGCTCGACCAGGGTGAGCGAATATTTCACGAACTCGGCGTTCACCACCGCGCGGATCGTCTGGCCCTCGTAGGGTCGCGCCGCCGGGACGCGGTCCGGCAGCGTGAGCCAGCCGAGCGTGATGAGGCCACCGAGCAGGAGCGCGACCGCAGTCGCGGACCAGAACCGTCTCATGGGAATCCCCCTTGTCATCGTGTGCTTAGCCCCTCGTCCCGCCGAGCGCCAGGCCCTTGACCAGATAGCGCTGGAGCATGAAGGCGACCGCGAAGGCGGGCAGCACGCCGAGCACGACTGAGGCCGACGCCTCGCCGTAGAACATGTCGGTGCCGCCTGACGTGAACGAGGTCACCAGCACCATCATGGTCTTGGTCTCGATGCCGGTGAGCACGATCGCGAAGAGGAACTCGTTCCACGTCGCGATGAATGCGAACAGGGCCACCACCGCCATCCCCGGCGCGATGATCGGAACGACCACCTGGACCAGGGCCCGGAGCCGCGAGCAGCCGTCGATCATCGCCGCCTCCTCGATCTCCACGGGGAAATCGCGGAGGAAGCCGACGAGCAGCCACACCGCGAACGGGAGGTAGAGCACGGTGTAGATGACGATCAGGGCCAGGTAGTTGTTGGTGACCCCGAGAAGCTTGTAGACGATGTAGATCGGGATGATGAGCGCGATGGCGGGCAGCATCCGCAGCGCGAGCAGGAAGATGGACAGGAGCCCGCCGCCGAAGCGCCAACGGGCGATCGAGTAGGCCGTCGGCAGGCTGACGACCAGCGCCGCGACCATGCTGAGCGTCGAGAGCACCATGCTATTGGTGAAGTACCGCGCCCCGCTCGACCGCGTGAACAGCGCGGCATAGTGCTTGAGCGACGGCTCGAGGGGGATCCACACCGGCGGGAACGCGAAGAAGTCCTCATTGCCCTTGAGCGACGTGGTCACGATCCAGAAAAAGGGGCCGAGGAAAAAGACCAGCGCGACGGCGAGCCCGAGGTAGGTCAGGCCGTGGCCGACGCGGCGCCACAGGCGGTGGCGCTTCGCGCGCTGGGTCACGACGACACTCCGCGCGAGGGCGATCGCCATCAGGCCGCCCGCGCCTCCCGGACCCGCTGCATCCAGAAGAAGACCAGCGTCAGGACCAGCACGCCGCCGACGATCACGTAGGAGAGCGCCGCCGCGTAGCTCATGCGGAAGTCCTTGAAGCCCATCAGGTACGTCGTGAACGCGACCGTCTCCGTGCTGCCGCCGGGCCCGCCAAAGGTCAGCACGAAGATCAGCCCGAACAGCTTGGTCAGATCGATGAGCCGGATCATCACGCCCACCGCCATCGTGAACTTGAGCAGCGGCAGCGTGATCGACCAGAAGCGCTGCCAGGCGCTGGCGCCGTCGGCCCTGGCCGCTTCGTAGAGTTCCGTGGGGATCGACTGCAGGCCGGCCAGCAGCACCAGCATCATGAAGGGGGTGTTGTGCCAGACGTCGACCAGCACGACGGCCAGGATCGAGACGAAGGGCGACGAGAACCAGTCGAAGTAGACGTCGAGGATCCCGAGCTGGCGCCCCAGGTTGTTGATGGCCCCGTACTTGACCCCGTACATCATCCGCCACGCCATCGCCGCCATCACCGGCGAGACCATGGCGGGGATGGCGAGCAGCGCGGTGATGATGGGCCGGCCATGGAGCACCCGACTGAGCAGCATCGCGATCCCGAGCCCGAGCAGGAGCTCGAGCACGAGCGACGGGGCGATGATCACCGCCGTGTTCCAGACAGAGCCGAGGAACCGCGGGTCTCGGAAAATCGCCTCGCCGTAGTTCTTCCCGCCGACGAACTCGTAGTCGGGGCCGACGGAGAGGTCGAAGTTCTGGAACGACAGGTAAAAGGAGTACGCGAGCGGAAACACGATAACGAGGGCGATCAGCAGGAGCGAGGGCGAGGCGAAGGCGACGGGCTCCCATTGCTTACGCTTCATGGTGAGGCCCAGCATGCGCATGGTGCCCCGGAGGAAATCACGCCCCGCTCGGCCTGTCAAGGCGCGCGGCCGGCACCGACGATCCACCAGCCGTAGAAGACCCGGCCTCTCATGCCGCCGAGGCCGGATAGAGATGGCAGGCGACGAGTCGACCGCTCTCCGGTGCCAGCGGCGGCTCGTCGCGGCGGCACCGCGCCATCACGTGCGGGCACCGCGTGTGGAATCGGCAGCCCGGCGGTGGATCGAGCGGGCTCGGAATCTCCCCGCTCAAGATGATCTCCTCCGGGCGCTCGCTCGCGTCGAGCGGCAGCGCCGCCGAGAACAGCGCCTGGGTGTACGGGTGCCTCGGGCCCCGGGCGATGTCGGCGGCCGCGCCCAGCTCGACGATCTTGCCCAGGTACATGACCGCGATCGTGTGGCTCATGTGCGCCACCGCCGCGAGGTCGTGCGCGATGAACAGGTAAGCGACGCCGAGCCGTCGCTGGAGACCGCGCAGGAGGTTCAGGATCTGGGCGCGGATCGACACGTCGAGCGCCGAGACCGGCTCGTCGAGCACGACGAGCTTCGGCGAGAGCGCGAGCGCCCGGGCGATCGCGATGCGCTGGCGCTGGCCGCCCGAGAACTCGTGCGGGAACAGCTCGGCGGCCCGCTCGGGAAGCCCGACCAGCTCGAGAAGCTCGAGCACCCGCGTCCGGAGCGCCGGGGTCGCCGGGCGCTCGTTGATGACCAGCGGCTCGCCGACGATCGCGCCCACCCGCATCCGGGGATCGAGCGACGCGTACGGATCCTGGAACACGGCCTGCACGGATCGCCGATACCGGCGCAGGCCGGCGCGATCGAGCCCCACCAGCGGCGCGCCCTCGAAGCGGATGGCGCCGCTCGTCGGCGCCTCGACGTGGAGGATCATCCGCGACGTCGTCGTCTTGCCGCACCCGGACTCGCCGACGAGACCGAGCGTCTTGCCCGCCTCGATCGCGAACGAGATGGAGTCCACGGCGCGCACGAGCCCGGCCGGCCGGCCGAAGATGCCCCGTCGCACGGGGAAGTGCTTGGTGAGCGACAGTACCTCGAGCAGCGGTGCCTGGCTCATGCCGGCGCGTCGAGCCAGCACCGGCTCGAGTGACCGGGCGCCGGTGTGAATTCCGGGGGCTCCTCGCCGCGACACCGCTCCATCGCCCGCGGGCAGCGCGGCGCGAACGCGCAGCCCGGCGCAAGCGCCGCGAGATCGGGCGGCTGACCTTCGATGGCCGTCAGCCATTCCGTCGACTCGCCGAGCCGCGGCACCGACTCGAGCAGCGCCCGCGTATACGGGTGCCGCGGCGCGTGGAAGATCGTCTCGACCGCGCCGGCCTCCACGATGCGGCCCGCGTACATCACGGCCACACGGTCGCACATCTTCGCGACGATGCCGAGGTTGTGCGTGACGAAGATCATGGCGAGACGGTGGCGCGCCTGGAGCTCCTTGAGCAGGCGCAGATACTGCGCCTGGATGGTGAGGTCGAGGCTCGTGGTCGGCTCGTCGGCGAGCAGCAGCCGGGGCGGCGCGGAGATGGCCATGGCGCCGACGACGCGCTGGCGCATTCCTCCCGAGAGCTGATGCGGGAAGGCCCGGAGCCGCGCCGCCGGCGAGGAGATCCCCACGGAGCCCAGCAGCGTAACCGCGCGGTCCCGCAGCGCGCGGCCCGAGAGCCCGTGGTAGCTGGCGAGCGGCTCGCGGATCTGCATCCCGACGGAGAAGACCGGATTCAGGCTGCTCATCGGGTCCTGCAGGATCATCGCGACTCGCCTGCCGCGGACCCGCTGCATCTCGCGCTCGCTCTTCTTCAGGAGATCCTCACCGTCCAGGAGCACCTGGCCTCCCAGAATGCGAGCCGCGGGACGGGGCACCAGTCGCAGGATCGAGAGACACGTCATGCTCTTCCCGGACCCCGACTCGCCGACGAGGCCGAGCGTCTCGCCCTCGGCCACCGCGAACGAGACGCCGTCCACCGCCTTGATCGTGCCCCAGCGCGTGACGAGATGCGTCCGGAGGTCACGGACCTCGATGACCGGCGCGGTCATGGCAGGACGCGGCCGGCGCCGAGCCCGCTCCAGAGATGGCGGAGGGGATCGACGCCGAGAGCGAGCCGCGCAAGGACGTCGCCCACGACCGGGACCAGCGCGAATCCGTGGCCGGAGAAGCTGGCAGCGACGAGCAGGCCGTCGATACCGGGAACGGGACAGCTCTCGAGCGCGAGCGCCCGCTCGGCCGGGTCGCGTCCCATGACCCGGACGCCCGCCGCGCTGGCGCCGGACGCCGCGGCGCCGACCCGGAGGCGCTCGAGCACCGTGACGCGAGTCCCGGGGTCGGCGCGGCGCAGATGAAACGCCGCGCTGAGCCCGATCAGACCTCCGCCGACGATGACGATCGACCGCGCCACGGACGCTGGCCGCGCGCTCAGAGCTGGCGAAGCTTCGGGTCGAGGGTGTCGCGCAACCAGTCGCCGAGCAGGTTGAAGGCGAGCACGACGAGGAGGATGGCGAGCCCGGGAATGAACGACACCCACCAGGCACTCGTGACGAAGTCGCGCCCCTCGGCGATCATCGAGCCCCACGCGGGCGTGGGCGGCGGAATGCCCGCGCCCAGGAACGAGAGGGAGGCCTCCACGATGATGACGTAGCCCACCTGGAGCGTGATCAGGACCACCAGCGTGTTGAGCGTGTTGGGGAACAGATGGCGGAGGATGATCCGCCGCGCCGAGGCGCCGGCGATGCGCGCCTGGGTGATGAAGTCGAGTTCCATCAGCGTGAGGACCTGACCCCGGATCACCCGCGCGTAGCGCGCCCAGAGAATCACGGCGATGGCGACCACCACGTTGACGAAGCTCGGTCCCACCGTGACGGCGAGGATCAGTGCGAGCAGGATCACGGGGAACGACATCGTGGCGTCGGTGATCCGCATGAGCACGCTGTCCACGCGTCCACCGTGGTAGCCGGCGACCAACCCCACGCCGGCGCCGAAGGCGCTGGCGAGGAGCACGGTGAGGACGCCGGCCGTCAGCGAGACGCGGGCGCCCCAGATGATCCGCGACAACAGATCCCGGCCGAGCCGGTCCGTGCCCAGGACGTGCTTCCAGGTGCCGCGCTCGTCCCATACCGGTGGCGTAAATCGCTGTCGGAGCGACTGCTCGCCTGGGTCGGCGGGGCTCAGGACATTGGCGAAGAGCGCGGCCAGGACGAACACGGCGATGATGGTCAGCGGAAACACCGGCAGCCTCCGGCCGCGCCAGCCCCCCCGCGACCTTGCCGGCAGCACCGGTAGCGATCCCGCGACCGCGCCCCGGGCGTGCTCAGCGGCCATGGTAGCCCTCTGTTCGAGCGCCGGCTTCGCCGGCGCAATCCTGTCCTGGGGGAGGCTCGGAGGGGGCCGTCGAGGCCCCCTTCGAGGGAAACTCAGCGGCCATAGCGAATGCGCGGGTCGATGAACGCGTAGACGCAGTCCACCGAGAGATTCACCACCGCGACGATCGCGGCGGTCGTCAGCACCACGGCCTGGATCACCGGGAAGTCGCGCGAGGAGATGGCCTCGTAGGCGAGCCGGCCGAGCCCCGGCCAGGCAAACACCGTCTCCACCACGATGGCGGTCGTGACCAGGATCGAGAAATAGATGCCCGCGAACGTGACGACGGGGATGAGCGCGTTCTTCAGCGCGTGGACCCAGACCACGCGGGACTCGACCACCCCTTTCACGCGCGCCAGCTTGACGTACTCGGAGTCCAGCACCTCGAGCATGCCCGAGCGCAGGAGACGCATCATCCCGGCGACCACGAACCAGCCGAGCGTGAAGCCGGGCAAGATGTAGCTGGCGAATCCGGCGATGCCGCCCGCGGGCAGCCACTGCAGCCGTCCCGCCACGACCTCGATCAGCACGATGGCCACCCAGAAGGTCGGCAGCGACTGTCCGAGCACGGCGATCACCTGCGCGGCGCGATCGATCCCGGTCCCCTTCCAGACCGCCGCCAGCACACCCAGCGGAAAGGCCAGGAGCAGACTCACGGTCATCGCGAACGCCCCCAGGCGGAGCGAGTTGGGCAGCCGCTGCGCGATCAGCTCGCCGACGGGGCGCCGCGCGCGCAGCGAGGTCCCGAAGTCGCCCGTGAGGGCGCGGCCGACGAACGAGAGGTACTGCTCCACGTACGGCCGGTCCAGGCCGAGGTACCGGCGGGCGTTGGCATAGTCCTCCTCACTGGCCGACATCGGCAGGATCAGATGGAGCGGGTCGCCGGTGGCCCTGGCCAGAATGAACACGACGACGGAGAGGATGGCCAGGGCCGCCAGCGACTGGACGAGGCGCGTGAATACGAATCGCGCCACGCGCGCTCAGCGCTTGGACGAGGCGAGCTCGTCGATGAAGAAGTCGTACATCACCGTGCCCGGATTCCACCTGCCGAGCGTCTTCGACGCGGCGTACGGCGAGTGCAGGTAGACCACCGGCACGCCGTAGTGCTCGCCGCGCAAGCGCGTGTAGACGTTCCTCATCAGCGTCGCGATCTTCTCCTTGTCGGTCTGCCGCATGACCTGCTCGATCATGCCGTCGATCTCCGGGTCGTTCACCGTGTCGCTCGCCTTCGACTTCGTGTAGGCCTGCTTCTCGAGGAACGCGTAGGTGCCGATCCAGTCGCGGTTGGCGACGTTGTAGTAGCCCATCGCGCCCGGCACGGTCCGATCGAACCAGGTCTTCCGGAACGCCGGATAGTCGACCGGGATCAGCTTGGGCTGGATACCGAGCTTCTGCCAGTACCCGGCCATCGCCTCGGCGAACGCCTTCCCCTCGGGCAGGCCGGGCAGCTGGTAGGCGTGCACCGTGAGCGGGAAGCCCCCGGCGAAGCCGGCGTCGGCCAGGAGCTTCCTGGCTCGCGCCGGATCGTACGGATACGGCATCTCGGGCGTCACCTTGAACCCGATGTCGCGATACGACCAGGAGAGCCCCAGGGGGACGTACGCGGGATCGGCGTGACCAGCGAAGATGGACTGCGCGATCTCGTTGCGGTCGACGGCGAGGTTGAGCGCCTCGCGCACGCGCTTGTCCTTGGTCGGCTGGCCGTCGCGCGGCAGGATCCACCACATCGTCAGGACGGCTTCGTCGCGCCGGAAATGGATCGGGAACGATTCGCGCTCGAGCTCCTTGACCCGCTCGCGGCTCACGTCGGTGATGTCGACCTCGCCGCGACGCAAGAGCGCGATCCGCGTCGTCTCCTCGGGGACGAGCTTGAAGGTGACGGTCTTGTAGCGCGGGACGCCGATGCGCCAGTGGTTGTCGACGGCGGCCAGCTTGATGTGCGAGCCCGTCACCTGCTCCACGAACCGGTACGGCCCGCTGCCCACCGGCTTCTGCGCGAACACGTCGTCGCCGTTGGCGTCGATGTACTTCTTGGGCAGGATCATGCCCTCGGTGGAGAGCGAGCGCGACAGATACGTCGGGATGATCAGCGTCGGCTCCTTGGTGACGATCACGAGCCGGTCGGACGCCGGCGTCTCGATGTCGCCGATGAGCGTGCGGAGCGGCCCCGCGTACCCGGTGGTCGAGCGCTTGCCGATGGCGCGCTGGAGGCTGAACTTGACGTCCTCGGACGTCACCTCTTCGCCGGTGTGGAATCGGGCGCCCTTGCGCAGGTAGAACGTCCAGCGCCGGTGGTCGGCCGACGGCTCCCAGCGCGTCGCGAGCCCGGCGTCCTTCGACAGCTGCCCGTCGGGCGTCACACCGACGAGGTAGTCGAACATGAGCGACATGTAGTACTTGACCACGTGGCCACCCAGGACGGGATCGAGCACCTCCGTGGAGAAGCTCGACAGGGCGACGGTGAGCTCCGATTTGCCCTGCGCGGCGGCCGGGCTCGCCAGGAGGGCGAACGACAGCAGCCCGGCGGCGATTCCAATGGAACGCCTCATTCTCAGCTCCTTTTATTCAGGGGTGTCGCGACCGGCATCGTCGATTCGGAGACGTCGCGATGGTAGCACGGGGGTGCGGGCCGAGCCGCGGCGGCGCGGCCGATCGGCATACAATGTAGCGCGGCTCATTTCGGGTGGTGGTGCGCGCTGCAGGCCGTCGCGGGGCTGGGGCCCCGCCGGCCGAGGCGCGGCTATAGAGGAGCGCGACCTGGCCGAGCAGCCCCAGCAGCAGGCCTTCTTCTCCGCGCTGAACGCGATGTCGGCGGGCCGGTCGTCCCGGCGGCCGGCGGCGTGCCGATCCGCGACGCCGGCGGCACCGTGATCGGCGCCGTCGGGATCTCCGGAGACGTGTCGGACAAGGACGAAGCGTGCGCCCTGGCCGGGCTCGCGGCGGCTCAGCTGTCGCGCGACACCGGTTAGCGATCGATCAGTGAAGGGAACTTTGATGACAGCTCTGTCACGTTGGCTCGCGACGCTCGCGGTCTCGCTGGTGCTGAGCGGCGCTCCGGCACCGGCCGCCGCCGCTCCGGAAGGTACGATGACGTGGGCGGTTCACGCCTCACTCGCGCCGGCGTGGTTCGACCCGGCGGAGACGACCGGCATCAGCACACCCTTCATGATCATCTACGCCCTGCACGACGGGCTGGTGAAGCCCATGCCCGGCCAAGCGATGGCGCCGAGCCTGGCTGAGTCCTGGACTGTCTCCAAGGACGGGCTGACGTACGACTTCGTGCTCCGCAGGGGCGTGAAGTTCCACAACGGCGACGCGCTGAGCGCCGAGGACGTGAAATTCTCCTTCGAACGGTACAAGGGCGTCGCCTCCGCGACGTTCAAGGCGCACGTGGCCGCGGTCGAGGCGGTCGACCCGCATCGCGTGCGCTTCCGTCTCAAGAGGCCGTGGGCCGACTTCATGACCTTCTACGCCACGCCCGCGACGGGCGCCGCCTGGGTCATGCCCAAGAAGTACGTCGAGCGGGTGGGCGACGACGGCTTCAAGAAGGCGCCGGTCGGCGCCGGTCCCTACAAGTTCGTCTCCTTCAATCCGGGCATCGAGCTCGTGCTCGAGGCTTCCGAGGCGTACTGGCGCAAGACCCCGAGCGTGAAGCGCCTGGTCTTCAAGTCGGTCCCCGACGAGTCCACGCGCCTGGCGATGCTCAAGCGGGGCGAGGCGGACATCGTGTACTCGATCCGCGGCGCGCTCGGCGAAGAGCTCCGGCGCACGCCGGGGCTCACCCTCAAGCCGACCCTCGGGACCTTCACGGAATGGATCGCCATGCCGGATCAGTGGGATCCGAAGTCGCCGTGGGCGGATCGCCGGGTGCGGCTGGCCGCCAACCTGGCGATCGATCGGAAGGCCATCAACGAGGCGGAGTATCTCGGCTTCGGCAAGATCAGCTCGAGCATCATTCCCCAGGATTTCGAGTTCGCCTGGATGCCGCCGCCCTACCCCTACGATCCGGCTCGCGCCAGGCAGCTCCTGGCCGAGGCCGGCTACCCCCGGGGGTTCGACGCCGGCGAGGTCTTCAGCGACATGGTGTACGTGCCGATCACCGAGGCCGCCGCCAATTTCCTGCAGGCGGTGGGGATCCGCGCGAAGCTCCGAGGCCTGGAACGGGCGAGCTTCCAGAAGAGCGACCTGGAAAAGAAGCTCAGACCTCTCGCCCGCGTCGGCAGCGCGGCCGCCGGCAACGCCGCCACCCGCATCGAGGCGTTCGTGGTCTCGACCGGGTCCCGGTCCTACGGCGGCTCCCCGGACATCGATGGCCTCTATCAGGAGCAGGCCGGCGAGCTCGATCCGAAGCGGCGTACGGCGATCTTGAAATCGATCCAGCAGCTCGTGCACGAGCGGGTCCTGTTCGCGCCGCTCGTCGAGCCCGCGCTGCTCAACGGCTACGGGCCTCGCGTGGCGGACTCGGGCCTGGGCCTCATCGTCGGCCACCTGTACTCGGCGCCATACGAGGACCTGAAGCTCAAGGCGAAGTGAGGTTTCGTCAGGGGCCGGCCGTCGACGGCTGGCCCTGACGCTCAGCCCTTGACCGAGCCGGCGGCCAGTCCCTGGACGACGAAGCGCTGGCCGAGGAAGTAGAGAAAGACGATGGGGACGGTCGCGAGGACGGCCCCGGCCATGAGCTGACCCCAGATGTACTGGTCACCCACCACCATCATCGAGAGCTTGATCGGGATCGTCATCGTGGTGTGGTCCGTGGTGAAGACCAGGGCCAGGAGGAACTCGTTCCAGGCCAGCGTGAACGAGAAGATGGCGGACGCGACGATGCCCGGCGCCGACAACGGCAGGAGGATCCGGAACAGCGCCCCGATCTTGGTGCAGCCGTCGACCATCGCGTGCTCTTCGAGCTCGGGCGGGATGCTCCGGAAATAGCCCATCAGCATCCAGGTGCAGAAGGGCACCGTGAACGAGAGATAGGTCAGCATGAGCGACTTCAGCGTGTTGCCGAGCCCCAGCGCGACCACGATCGCGTACAGCGGAACGAACAGCATCGCGGTCGGCAGCACGTACTTGAACAGGATGAAGCGGCCGATCCACTCCCGCCCGCGGTACTTGTACCGGACGATGCTGAAGGCGGCAAACGCGCTCACGACCACCGTGACGGCGGTCGTCGTCGACGCCACCGCGAAGCTGTTCCAGATGTTGGTGAGGAGATCTTCGCGCTGGATGACGCGGACGAAGTGCTGGAGCGTGGGTCGCTTCGGCAGGTAGGTGAAGTCCTCGTAGAGATCCTTGTTCGTCTTGAGCGAGGTCGCCACCATCCAGAAGAGGGGCACCGCCACCATGACGACGAAGAGAGCCAGCAGCGCGTAGGTGGTGACCCGTATCGAGAGCGTTTCACGCATGGTGTCGCTTCCTCAGGCGTTGGCCTTGCGCTGCAGCAGCACGGTCACCGCCAGCACGAGACCGATCAGCAGCGGAAGGAAGAGGGTGGAGACCGCCGCCGCCTCGCCGAGGCGGAGGTTCATCATGCCCATCACGTACACGAGCATGGTGTAGACCATCGTCGCGTCCGACGGGCCGCCGCCTGTCAGCAGGTAAACGGGCTCGAACGCGTTGGCGGTCCAGATCGTCGTCAGCAGCACCACCACCCCGATGATGTGGTAGAGCCCCGGCAGCGTGACGTGCCGGAACTGCTGCACCCGGGAGGCGCCGTCGACCTGCGCGGCATCGTAGAGCTCCTGCGAGATCGTCTGCATCCCGGCGAGGAAGGAGATCGCGTAGAAGGGAAAGTTCCGCCAGACGTGGGCGATGATGACCGAGAGCATGGCCGTGTTGCGGTCGGAGAGGAAGGCGATCGGATTCGTGATGAGCCCGAGGTCGATCAGGGCGTAGTTGATCAGACCGCTCAGCGGATCGTAGAGCCAGCGCCACACCAGGTACACGACGAACGCCGGCATCGCCCAGGGCAGCAGCAGGAAGGCGCGGAAGACGTTGCGAGCCCGGATCTGCTGGTTGAGCACGAGGGCCACGGCCATGCCGAGCACGAACTTGATGGCCACGGCGGACACCGTGAAGACGACGGTGTTCACGACCGCGGTGCTGAACTGCGGCCAGCCGAGGACGTAGATGAAGTTCCTGAGGCCGACGAACTGACCGGGGGACCCCACGGTCTTGTCGGAGAAGGCCAGCCAGATGGCGTAGAAGAACGGATACAGCACGAGCCCGACCAGGATCAGCACGGTCGGCGCGAGGAGCCCGATGCCGCCGAGCGACTCGCGCGTTCGCACGGACGGCCACCGGGCGGGCCTCGCCGGGGCGGGAAGAGCGACCGTGACGGATCGGTGCCGGATGGCCACGACTACGCCGCTCTCACGCGTACTTCGAGTAGATCCTGTTGAGGACGTCGAGCGTCTCGACGAAGGCTTTGTCGCGCGACCAGCTGTCGACGACGATCCGCTGGAGCATCCTCGAGATGGTCGTGTTCGTGAACTGCTCGCGCCAGGCGTCGTTGAAGACGTCCGGCCAGCCCTGGGGCTCGCCGCGCACCGACAGGTCGATCAGGCCCTTCATGAACGGCTTCTTCTTCCAGACGTCGAACCCGAGGTACGCCTTCAGCACCGGACCCCACTGGCTGACGCTGTGCTCGCGGTCCATCTTGCCCGGCTCCATCGAGTCCCACAGGAACTGCTTCGCCAGATCCGGGACCTTGGTGTACTTCATGATCGCGCGCGACCCGAACGTGACGGGCTGGATGAGCCCCTTCGGAGCTCGGGATTGTTTTCCTCCAGCCACAGCGACAGGGTGATCGGATTCAGGATGAAGACGGCCTTGCCGGACTGGAAGGTGGAGTTGTTCATGGTGTTGTCCCACGTCGTGACGCCGGGCGGGAGCACACCGGCCTTCCACACCTCCGTGAAGAAGTCGAGGAACTCCCACACTTCCTTCTTGTGGTCGCCCAGGACGATTCGCCGGCCCTTGTCGTCGGCCAGCCGCGCCCCGTAGCTCTTCATCATGTCTTCCCAGACCTGGGAGTCCGTCTGGTTGCTGACGGGGATCCCAAGCCCGAAGACTCGCGGCGGCTTCTGGGCCTTCTTGGCGTACGCCAGCAGGTCGACCCACGTGGCCGGCGGCGGCGTGAGACCGGCCGCACGCACCAGGTCATCCCGCGTCATCAGCATGAAACCCTGGAAGCCGAACATGATGTGGTGGACCCTTCCGTCGGGCTCCAGCATGATCTTGGGCGCGTTGCCGACCCATCCGCCGTACGTCTTCTCGAGCTTCTTGTAGACGTCGGTGACGTCGAGCAGCTGCCCGCGGGCCCGCAGCTCGACCGCGTTGGTCTCGATGATGTCCGGCGTGGCCTTGGCCTCGATGGCGGCCGTGATCTTCGGCAGGAACTCCTTGAGCGGCACCATCGAGATCTGGAGATCGACGTTGTTCTTCTTCGCCCACTCCTGAGCAAAGTTCGCCCGCGCATCGTCGCTCGATTTCAGGAACTGGTAGCACCAGTAGACGAGCTTCGGCCGCTGGGCCACGGCGGGCGCCGCGAAGGAAAGCGTGGCCGTGGCGCCGGCCGCGAGCGCGGCCGACGTCTTCAGGAACTCTCGACGGGTGTGCCGCTTCGCCGGGCGCGCCATCGGTCTTCCTCCCTCGTCACGAAGCGTGACGCTTACCTACGAATGGGGGCTCGACGGGACTTCATAGGCTACCTTCGCGGGAGACTATGCCTCCGGAGGCGAGCCCGGTCAAGACCCGAGACAGACCCTGCTGGGTCAGAAACCGAGATGTACGGGTTGACGCTCCGGCTCGCCGGGATTAGGCTCCCTCCACCATTTCGACTCCTGAGGCACCGCGGGGTCCCCGCGCGGAGGACACGATGCCGACCGCCACGATCGACCATCTGGAAGTGAGCTACGTCACGCGCGGCTCCGGACCTGCCCTGCTCATGCTGGCGCCGGGCGGCTTCGACGCGACGATGGAGAAGTGGGCCACGGCCGGAGTCTGGAAGGGCATGCAACCGCTCGACACCCTCACGCGCGAATTCACGGTGATCGCCTACGACCGTCGGGAGTCGGGAGCCTCCGGCGGGAGGGTCGAACGGCTCTCGTGGCTGCTCTTCGCCGAACAGGCCAAGCACCTTCTGGACCACCTCGGGATCAGGAAGGCGTTCGTGCTCGGTGGGTGCATGGGTTGCTCCGTCGCGACGGCGTTCGCCGCCCGCTTTCCCGAAGCCACCCAGGCGCTGATCCTGCACTGGCCCGTCGGCGGCTACCGCTGGAAGCTGAACGGCGGGGACCGGCTCGCGCGGCACACGCGGTTCGCCCGCGAAAACGGGCTGGCCGGCGTCGTCAAGCGAGCCCACGCGGGCAAGTCGTTCTGGCTGGACCCCGAGGCCGGCCCCTGGGCCTCGGTGATCGTGCGCGACCAGCAATTCGCCGACGAGTTCCAGGAGCAGGATCTGGACCGTTATCTCGGTCTCGTCGCCGCGAGTGCGCGCGCCCTCTTCGATCGCGACATGCCGCCGGGCGCGGAGCCCGAGGAGCTGATGGCGATGAAGGTGCCGGCGCTGATCATCCCGGGCGACGATCCGGCCCACGCCACGTCCGGGGCGCACTACCTGCGCGAGCTGTTGCCGCAGCCCGAGTTCTGGACCGTGACGCCGCCAGAGCAGACCCCGGAGCGCGTGCGCGACCGCATACTCGAATTCGGCCGCGCGCACAAGTAACGGGGGATCAGATCGAGGCGCTTGCGAGTGGTCGGCTGAGGCCGCGGTCTATGCGAGCGTCAGCTTCCACGGGACCCCGACGTCGGTGACGACTCTGATGTCCGGATGGGAGCAGCGGTTCAAGCTCGAATGGACGGTGGACTCCCCGCCCGGCG
>Ga0209378_1001386_pt1 | contig 17302 bp, 15 predicted proteins | sample GraSoiAngelo_156_FD_186170 | JGI IMG/M metagenome (GOLD analysis project Ga0209378, IMG submission 186170) | Grasslands soil microbial communities from the Angelo Coastal Reserve, California, USA - 14_1009_13_40cm (SPAdes) (version 2) | ecosystem: Environmental > Terrestrial > Soil > Grasslands ... | reverse complement strand
GTTGGCGCCTGCCAACAAGGAAGGCGAGCCGAAGTGCCAGTAAGGCCTTTGGCCTGACGCATCAGGGCGGCGGGGGAAACCCCGCCGCTCCTCTTTCGGCAGGGCTGTAGGGATTACCCTACTGTTACCAGGGTAAAGACCTAGTCCCGCGCGGGTCAATGAAAACCGCAAAAAGCCAGAAACTTAGGTGTTCGCGACGTGAGCAACGGCCGACTACGTGGGTCGTAACTGGCGTCGCGAGTGTTACTTACGACCCCATGTTCACTTAAGGCACATTTCCTGCCTCCGGGAGAGCCGGAATAATCGGCGTTCGCCCGAATCTTTCGACGACGCCCCGTAGTTCTCAGACACTCTCGGGAGGTTGTCAGATGAACCGCAAGGGTTTCACACTGATCGAACTTCTGATCGTGGTCGTGATCATCGGCATTTTGGCCGCGATCGCGATTCCGAAGTTCGCGAACACGAAGGAAAAGGCGTATCTCGCCTCGATGAAGTCGGATCTGCGCAACCTGATTACCGCCGAAGAGGCGTATTTCGCCGACTCGGTGAAGTACACCAGCAACCTGGGCACAGCGTACAACGTGACCAGCGGCGTGGTTGGCCCCACCATCGCGGTGACGGCTAACGGGTTCACGGCCACCGTGTCCCACACCACGACCACCAAGACGTGCGCGGTGTACGTCGGTACGACTTCGTTGGCGCCTGCCAACAAGGAAGGCGAGCCAAAGTGCCAGTAAGGCCTTTGGCCTGACGCATCAGGGCGGCGGGGGAAACCCCGCCGCTCTTTTTTTTGCCTTCTTATATTGTCGCGCGATGAAAGACAAACACCTCTATCTCGCAGTGGCGGCGTGCGCCGTCGGCCAATACGGAGCGGCGAAAGCACCCCAGACTCCGCTGATGGAATGGCTCATCGTGGTCTTCAATCCGATGGTCCATTCCATCAGCGGAGTCTGGGGTGCTTTCGCCGCTCCGTATTGGCCGGCCAATCTCGGCGGCCTGGTTTACCGTCCCCTCCCGATCGCCTCGTACGCCCTCGATTGGCAGGTCCACTCTGCGGCCTGGTTCCACGCTGTGAACCTGTTGTGGCATGCCGGAGCAGCAGTGGCCGTCACCGCATTGGCGCGCCGCTGGGCGAGCGCGACGGCTGCACTCTCGGCGGGTTTGATCTTTGCGGTCCATCCGGTGCACGTCGAGGTGATCGCCAGCGTCGTCGGCCGTGCCGACCTGATGGCGACGCTGGGAACCTGCCTGGCCGTCTACGCCGCGTTGGTGCTCGACAGCGTCCCCTGGAGCGCGGCGTTTCTGATCTTCGGCATTCTGAGCAAGGAAAGCGCCGCGGCTACGCCTGCGCTGATCGGGTTGGGCTGGGCGCTGGGCCTGATGCGTCCGTCGCGTCGGCGCATGTTGTCGTTCGTTGCGAGCTGGGTGGCAATCGCGCTACCGTACCTCCTGCTCCGCTTGACGGTGCTGCATCCGTACGAGGGGTTTCCGAACCTCGCGGCACAATTTGCCGGCCAGGGGCCGCTCGCCATCCGCTTCACGGCAGTTGCCGCCTTCGCCGACGTCGTCCGTCTCCTGCTCGTTCCGTTCCACCTCCAGGCAGACTACTCCCCGATGGAGCGGATCGCGGTCACGAGTCCGCTGGCGCCGGGGTTCCTTCTGGGGCTGCTCTGTCTGAGTGCGTGGGTCGCGCTGACGATCCTCGCATGGCGTCGCGGCCAGCGTGTCGAGGCATACGGGCTCGGCTGGATTGGGATCGCGTACCTGCCGGTCTCGAACCTCGTCGTCCCCCACGGTGTCCTCGTCGCCGAGCGCCTTCTCTACTTGCCGTCTGTGGGCCTGGCTCTCGCCGCCGGGGCCGCGCTCGACCGGCTCCCACGACGGGCCTGGGCGACGGCGCTCGGTGTGCTGGTCGCGGCTGGGGCGGCTCGGAGCGCCGTGCGCGTTCCGGCGTGGCGAGACAACAGAACGGCGGTATTGGCCCTGATCGCCGACGCCCCGCTTTCCTACCGATCCTGGGATTATCTCGGATGGGAGTACCTCTGGTCCGGGCATGACGAGCGTGCGCTGGCGTCCTTCCGCCGTGCGGGGTTGATATATCCTGGTGACGCGAGACTACATCTGGCGGCGGCACACATGGCGTATGCCCTTGGACGCACCGCACTGGCGGATTCTCTCCTCGTGCGCGCGGACTCCGTATGCCCGCGTTGCCCGACGGCCTATCGGAACCAGGCGAGCGCGGCACGGCTGCGCGGTGACACCGCAGCCGCGGAGTTCCTCCTGCATCATGTCCAGCCTGCGCCGCGATGAAACGCGCGCTGGTCGTTGTCGTTTCAATTGTCATCTTGATGTGACTAAATGGCCTCCGGACGGGTCGATAGGCTGCGCCTGACACCGTGTCCCACCTTCCGGAGGTAGTACAGGTGAACAGGAAAGGCTTCACCCTGATCGAACTTCTGATCGTCGTCGTGATCATCGGTATTCTGGCTGCGATCGCGATTCCGAAGTTCGCGAACACGAAGGAGAAGGCGTATCTGGCGTCGATGAAGTCGGATTTGCGAAACCTGATTACGGCCGAAGAGGCGTACTTTGCCGACTCGGTGAAATACACCAGCAACCTCGGTACCGCGTATGCGACGACCACGGGCGTGGTTGGCCCCACCATTGCGGTGACGGCCGACGGATTCACCGCGACGGTGACCCATACCACGACGACGAAGACCTGTTCGATCTATGTCGGGTCGACGTCGCTGGCGCCTGCCAACAAGGAAGGCGAGCCGAAGTGCGCGTAAGGTTTCGGGCCTAACGCATCAGGGCGGCGGGGGAAACCCCGCCGCTCGCTTTTTTAGCCTTATCTTGGGGTCCCATGAATCGCCCCAAGCCGGCGCTCCGCGTCGAGCTCCTGTTCTACCTCACCTTCCTCGCCGCCTTCGCGATCCTCGTGGGCGTGGCGACCTCCCAGTTCGCCCTGTCGATTGCTCCCGAACGCGGCGTCTTCCTTGTTATCGTTTTCGTCGCGGTCGAAGTTGGGATCTTCGTACTCTATGGCCGCTCACTCGTGACCCGCCTGGTGCTCCGCCCGCTGGACCGCGTCGTGGAGACCGCGGATGCCGTCGCCGACGGCGACCTCGCGGCCCGCGCCCCGGACGCCGAGACCCGCGATTTCGCGACCCTCGCCGAGCGTCTGAATCGGATGACGGACCGGCTCCTGGACGCACAGAGCCAACTAGTCCGCTCGGAAAAGCTGGCCAGCATCGGACGTCTCGCCGCCGGCGTCGCGCATGAGGTCGGCAATCCCCTCGGCGCCGCGGGGACCTATCTCGAGGTATTGCGGCGCCGCGGCGCCGATCACGAAGTCACGCAGGGCATAGCGCGCGAGCTGGAGCGCCTCGACCGGATCGTACGCAGCCTGCTCGACTACGCCCGGCCGCAAGAGGATCCGCTCGTTCCCATCGATCCCTCGCGAATCGTACGCGGTGCCTTCGAGCTGCTGCGGGCACAAGGCGCGTTCCGCAACGTGCGCGCCGAGATCGACGACGGGCTGCAAGTCCCCGAGATCATGGGCCGCGCCCACATTCTGGAGCAGACGCTCGTCAATCTGCTCCTCAATGCGGTAGACGCGACGCCGGCAGGCGGATCCATCATCATCGGGGCCCGACGTTGGGCCTACGAGCCCGGACAATCGCTGCCCAAGCGTGAGAGCGATCCGGGCTACGCCCGGTTTCCGCGGACGTCGGAACGGCGGCCGGCACGGGTCGAGTTTGCGGCGGGGCAACCCGGTGCACTCCTCTTCGTCGCCGACTCCGGATCCGGCGTCGCGCCCGAAGACCGCGAGAAGGTCTTCGAGCCGTTCTTCACGACCAAGGACCCGGGCCGCGGGACGGGGCTGGGCCTCGCCATCGTTGCGCGATCGGTGCACGACATGGGCGGCGTCGTCTGGGTCGACGGCGCCCGCGAAGGCGGCGCAGCGTTCAAGATGTTCTTCCCCATCGCCGTGCCGCGATGAAGAAAGTCCTGATTGTCGACGACGAACCAGGCCTGCGTCAAAGCCTCGGCCTGCTTTTGACGGACGCGGGCTACGCGGTGACGGCCGAACAGGATGGCCGGCGCGGACTCGACCGCGCCACCGCCGAGCCGTTCGACCTCGTCCTCTGCGATGTGCGCATGCCGGAAATGGACGGCCTGACGTTCCTGCGGAATTACCGCCAACGCGGCGGCAGCGCGCTCGTCATCGTCATGAGCGCCTACGGCGGCGAGGATGCGGCGATCGCCGCGATGAAAGAAGGCGCGTACGACTATCTCCCCAAGCCGTTCCGCCCGGACGAAGTCGTGCTCACGCTCCGGAAGGCGGAGGAGCGCGAGCGGCTGCGGCAGGAAGTCGTAGGCCTCAAGGCACAACTCGCCGCCGGGCCGGCAGAGCGGGGGCTCATCGTCGAAAGCGCCGCGATGCGCCAGGCGCTCGCGCTCGTCACGCGTGTCGCCGAGCACAATACCACCGTCCTGATTACGGGTGAGAGCGGAACCGGCAAGGAAGTCGTGGCGCGCGCGATTCACCGCGCGAGCCCGCGCGCCGCCAGGGCATTCGTCGGCATCAACTGCGCGGCGATTCCCGAGGCCTTGCTCGAGTCCGAGCTGTTCGGTCACGTGCGCGGCGCCTTCACCGGCGCGAGCGCGGACAAGATGGGCCTGTTCGAGGCCGCCAACGGCGGAACGATTCTCCTCGACGAAATCGGCGAGCTGCCGCTCGGCCTGCAAGCGAAGTTGCTGCGCGTGCTGCAGGAGAATGAGATCCGCCGAGTCGGCGACCAGAAGACGCGTCGCGTCGATGCACGGGTCCTCGCCGCCACGGCACGCGACCTCGAGGCGGAAGTCCGCGCGGGTCGGTTTCGCGAAGACCTGTTTTATCGGATCAATGTCGTGGTGATTACGCTGCCGCCGCTGCGCGAGCGGGAAGACGACATCGCGCCGCTCTCCCGCCACTTCGCCGCGCGCCTCGCACAGCGACTCGGCCGCCCCTTGGCGCTCAGCGACGGCGCCATCGCCTGGCTCGAGCAGCAGCCGTGGCCCGGTAACATCCGCGAGCTCGAGAACGCGATCGAGCGCGCCGCGGTGCTGAACGAAAAGCCGGTCTTGGAGCGCGGAGATTTCAATACCGCTCCCCTTCGCCAGGAAGTGGAGAGGGGGTCAGGGGGTGAGGACACCGGGGACGGGACCCTCAAGTCCATCGTTGAGGATGCCGAGCGCCGAGCGATCATCGAGGCCCTCAAGGCAACCGAGGGCAACCGCCGCGCGGCGGCGCAGCGGCTGGGCGTGAGTCTGCGGACGCTCTTCTACAAAATCGATCGGTATGGGATCAGCTAGAGGCATGCAAAACTCTGCATACGTGCAGGATTCTGCGGTGGTTTGGACGTCGGTTGTCTGGCGTAACACCTTGTGAAACAGTCGCTTACGGCTAGGCACGGAACGTGTAATACGGAGTCGCCCAACGGAGGGGTGATATGGGTCGCAAGGGGTTCAGCACTATCGAATTGATCGTGGTCATCATCCTGATCGGCGTGATCGCGTCGATCGGTTTTCCGCGGCTGCGCGATGGACTGGAGAAGCAGAACGTCCGCAGCGCCAAGGCGCTGATCGCGACGTTGGCCGCGACGGCCCGTGGCGCGGCGATTCAGCGCGGCTGTTCCGCCACGCTGAACATCACGGTGGACAGCGTCTGGGTGACCGCGTGCGGCGTGAACCCGCCGGCAGCCTTGGTCTCGGTGGGAACCAAGAAGCTCGTCGGCGATGAATTCAACGTCACGCTGAATTCGACCGGCGGGTCGGTCGTCTACGATCCTCGTGGCATCTCGACCGTTTTCCAAGCCACTACGGTGCGGGTCATCGGGCCGCATTACAGCGACTCGGTGATCATCAACGAGGTGGGGAAGGTGAAGAAACAATGAACACCGTCAAGAACAACAAGGGTTTCACGATCATCGAGATCATCATCGCGATCATCGTGCTGACCGTCGGTGTGCTCGGCATGGTGACGACGGCCGCACTCGTGACGCGGATGATAGCCCGCGGGCAGCGGTCCGCTCAGGCCTCCGCGTTTGCGTCGCGCCGGCTCGAGCGGATGCGGGTCGCGGCGTGTGTGAATGCGCAGCGCGTCGATGGCAGCGATACCCTGTACCGCGGATCGACGTGGGTGGCGCTGAACAACTGGACGTTTTCGGACGCCGGGAATCAGAACTACCGGCTCAAAATCGTGAGCATCTACAAGACGGAAAAGGATAAAACTCGCAGGGACTCATCGGAGACTACGATCTCATGCAACACATTCCTATGAGCCGCGGCCGCCGCGGTTTCACGATGATCGAGCTGCTGGTCGCGCTCGTGCTGTTGGGTCTCGTAAGCGCCGCCCTGTACCGCGTGCTGGTCAACAACCAGCGCCTCTACATGGCGCAGACGCAGCGCATCGATCTGGCGCAGAACATCCGAGCCGCCGGCTCGATTCTGCCGGCCGAGTTCCGCGAGCTGGACGCGTCGGAAGGCGACATCACGGCGATGACGCCCACGAGCATCTCGATCCGCGCGATGCGCTGGCTCGGGTTTGCGTGCAACACACCTGGATTGGGCGGCGCGCTGAACGGCGTCTCGGTCATCGTGCGCGGCGGAGCGCCGGGTGAGCCCCTGTTCTTCGGCTCGCGGGGCATCGACAACAGCAAAGACGGCGTGCTGATCTATTACGACGGCAACCAGAACTCGCGACTCGATGATTTCTGGGCGACTGCTACGATCACGGCGGCGCCCAACGGGCAGAACTGCGATGACGGCACGAACGGACAGCGCCTGATCTTGAACATCAACCTGCTCGGGCTCGGGCCGAACGTGGCGGGCGCGATCCCGCTGGGTGCTCCCATCCGGGGATGGGAGGCCGTCACCTACCAGCTGTATCAGCCGGCGGGGGACACGTCCTCGTACGTCGGCTTTCAGCCGGCCGGCCAGACGATGCAGCCGCTCATCGGGCCGGTACTCGCCGGCAACGGCTTGCAGTTCCAGTACTACGACGCCAACGGCAACGTGACGGCGGTCCGTGCACAGGTCGCCCGGATCGACATCACAGTCCGTGCCAGGACCGCCGCGGCGGTTCGCGCCGGCGGCCAGGCTGCTATGGCGACGATGGTCGACAGCGTTGTCACCAGCGTGGCATTGCGAAATAACCGGCGGTTTTGAACGGCAGATTGGTGGAGGTTCGTGAAGGACCTCCAAAACACTTGAAGGGGGAACGTATGCGTAGGGTCTTTCGTGATGAGCGCGGTATGGCGCTCGCAGTCGCGATCTTTGCCATGGTGGTTGTAGGGGCGCTGGTCGCTGGAGCGTTCTTCGCTGGGACCCAGGAACAGCGGGTCGGCGAAAACCAGCGCCGCGTCCAGACGTCATTCGGCGTTGCGGAAGCCGGCGCGCAGGAACGCGTGCTGAGCTGGGATCCGGGGACGATGAATCGGCGGCCCCTGTACCGCCCGGGCGGCGACTCGGTGGCGATTCGGGATACCGTCACGCCGAATGGCTCGGGAAGGTACTTCGGAACCAGCTACAAGGTCGGGCCGAGCCTCTTCCTCATCGACGTGACCGGTCGTGACCAGGCTAGCGCCGCTGGGGCGATCGCTGGCGGCGGCGGCGCGCGGCAACGCATCGGGATGATTGCGCGTATCGCGCCGGTCGACTTCGGCATCCAAGCGTCGCTCACAACGCAGGGTCTTGTGAACATGAGCGGTAATGCCAACATCGTCGGTGTGGACCAGATCCCCACCGGTTGGACAAGCTGCGATCCTCCAGGGCCCGCGAAGGCGGGTGTCCGCGATAATGGCGGTAACGTCACTGAAAGCGGTAATGCGACGGTGGTGGGGACGCCGCCGGTCGTGAACGACCCGACCGTCAACAATAACACGTTCACCAGCTTCGGCGGGGCGACGTACGCCGCGCTCGCTGCGCGGGCGACTATCACGCTGCCAAGCGGGAACTACTCGACGCAGCCCGCCCTCGTGGGCGGTTCCTGCGATCGCTCCATCCTGACGAACTGGGGTGATGGCCAGAATCCGGCCGCCGCGTGCAGTGACTACTTCCCGATCATCCATATCGCGGGAAGCGCGACGCTCAACGGCGTTCAGGGCCAAGGTATCCTCTTGGTGGACGGTGACTTAAGCGTCCAGGGCTCGTACCAATTCTTTGGCATCGTCGTCATTCAAGGTGACCTGAAGACGGCCGGTGGTGGTTCAACCGACGCCCACTTCTGGGGTGGTGTTATGGCCAAGAACGCAGATCTATCCGAGCAGAACCTGAGCGGTAAGGCGACGTTGAACTACTCTAGCTGCAGTATTAACGCGGTGTTACAGGCCACGAGCGCGATTTCGATGATGCGTTCCAGGGGCTGGACACAGCTGTACTAAGTGTGCTAAGTCGCAGTAGTCAAAACAGTTGTTGCTTCGGCCTAAAGTCGATTCGAGGCTTGACAGGATAAGGGGCGGGGCCTATTGTAGTTTGCCCTCGCCCCTTCTTGTCTCTACGCCAAAAGGTGCACATGGCCCTTTTTGGGTTATTTGGCGGCAAAAAAACCTCGGTCGGCCTGGATATCGGCTCGGGCATCATCAAACTCGTGGTCATCGACCACGGGGGCAGCGAAGCCGAACTGACTAAAGTCGCGACAACGGAAGTCGCGGCCGACGCCATCGTCGAGGGCGAAGTCATGGACCCGGGCCTGGTTTCGGAGGCTATTCGGGGTCTGTTCGAGGCCGCGGGCGTCAAGCGGAAGTCGGTCGTCACCGCCGTCGGCGGCCGCGACGTGATCGTCAAGAAGATCCAGATGGACCGGATGAAAGAGGCGGACGCCCGCGAGGTGATCCGCTGGGAAGCCGAGCAGCACGTGCCGTTCGACATGGCCAACGTGGAGCTCGACTTCCAGATCCTCGATCCGGACGCCGAGGGCCTCCAGATGAACGTGCTGTTGGTGGCGGCCAAACGCGAGCTGGTCGAAAGTCGCGTCGGGTTGCTCAGCGAAGCGGGACTCGATCCCTCCGTCATCGACGTCGACGCCTTCGCGATCCACAACGCCTTCGAGCTGAACCACCCCGACGCGATGCAGGGCGTCGTGGGACTCGTCAACATCGGTCACGAAGTGACCAACGTGAACATCCTCGAGGACGGCATCCCTGTGCTGACGCGCGACCTCTCGGTCGGCACGCGGCGCTTCCGCGAAGATCTTCAACGCGAAAAGGGTCTCGCGAGCGAAGAGGCCGAGAAGGTCATTCAGGGGACGTCGCAGCACGGCGACCTGGCGGGCTACGTCAGCGCGCGCGGCGAAGAAATCGCGACCGGTGTCGAGCGCGCCGCGGCGTTCCTCGCCACGGCCTCGCGCTCGGCCGGCGGTTTGTCTCGCGTCTACACGACCGGCGGCGGCGCGCGCATCCCGGGCCTGAACGACGTGCTGGGCGCCCGGCTCAGGGTCCCGATCGAGCTGGCGAATCCCGTGCAACGCTTGCGCGTGAAGGATGACGTGTTCGAAACGGTGCCGGTTGACGAGGTCGCCCCGCTCCTCATGCTGGCCGTCGGTCTGGCGCTGAGGCGCGCCTCATGATTGAGATAAACCTACTCCCAGGAAAGAAGAAGGCCGCAAAAGGCGCCGGCATGAAGCTGTCCATGCCGGACTTCAGGGGCCTCATCGCGCAGGTCAAGGATCCCTGGTTGATTGGCGCGATTGCGGCGTGGGTGGTGGTCGGTGGCGGCGGCGCGTTGCTGTTCATCACCGATCGTGCGCGCCTCGCGTCGGCGGAGACGCGGCTCGAGAACGTGCGCACGGAGAAGCGGCGCTACGACATCGTGATCGCCCAGAAGCGGCAGGCGGAGAAGGTGCGCGATTCACTGCTGTTTCAGATCAACATGATTCGGCAGATCGACGCCGATCGCTACATCTGGCCGCACGTCCTCGATCAGGCCACGAAGGCGCTGCCGCCCTACACCTGGATCACGCAGATGCGGACCGCGTCGGCCCTGGTCGCGCCGGGAGCCGGGCAAGTGAACAACGGACCGGTCACCGTCGAACGGGACTCGAGCGGCGCGCCGCTGGTGGCCGTCGCGATTGAAGGTCGCACGGTCGATATCCAGGCCTATACGACGTTCCTGCGACAGCTGGCCGCGTCACCGTGGTTCACCGACGTGACGCCCGCCAGCTCGCAGACGGTGATCGAAGCGGACCGCCCCGTCACGTCGTTCACCGTGACGGTGCATTATCGCATTGCGGATTCGGTCTACATCCGCACCGTCCCGCTCGTGCAAGCGGTGAGGTAGGGGACAATGGCATTCGGTTTCCCGACCGACCAACGCGGCCAGATCATGCTGCTGCTCGTCGTCGCGGCCCTGGCGGGGGGGTACTTCTTCTGGACGAAGAAGCACACGCCCGACATCGCCCAGATCGGCGCCGATAATCAGGAGTCCGACAGCCTCGAGCGGATCGTCGCGGCCGCCAAGGCCGACTTGGCGAGCGGGAGCATCGAGGATCTGCGCCGGCGCGTGGAAGAGTATCAGGGCTCGCTCGAGCTGATGCGCCGGCTGGTGCCGGATCGCAACGAAGTGCCGACGCTGATCGACGACATCTCGACGAAGGCCAAGGTGCGCGGGATCACCATCGGCAAGATTCAGCCGCTCACTCCCGAGCCCGGGTCGCCGTTCGACACCTACCGCTATCGGCTCGAGATCTACGGCCATTACGATCAGGTCGGCGAGTATCTCGCCGACATCGCGTCGCTGCCGCGCATTATCGTGCCGCAGGACGTCGCGTTGTCAGCGGCGTCGCCGGCCGCGCAGAAGCTGCTCGGGGACACCGCGGGGGCCTTACTGCTGGCCGAGTTCTCGATTCGGACCTTCGTAAAATCGGCCGCGCCGCCGCCACCCAGAGCTGCGGGAGCGCCTCGTGCGCGCACCTAGCCTCGCGCTCGTCGCCGCCCTGGCGGCCGGGCCGGTAGTCGCGCAGCAGCCGGCGCGCGACACGACGGCGGTGCAACCGCAGTCGCTGATTCGCGAGGTGTTCGCGTACGAAGGCGGCGGCCGCGATCCGTTCATGTCGCTGCTCAAATCCGGCGATGTGCGGCCGCTGATCTCCGACTTGAGGCTGACAACCGTCGTGTACGACGGGCGGTTCGCATCGCGCAGCGTCGCGGTGCTCCGCGACATCACGAATCGCCGCATTTACCGGGTGAAAACGGGCGACATCATCGGGCGCTTGAAGGTGACACAGATCCGGCCCCGCGAGGTCGTATTCACCGTGCAGGAATTCGGGTTCGAGCGGCAGGAAACGCTGTCGCTCGCCAAGCAGGAGGAGACGCCATGAGGGCCATTCTTCCCATCGCGGCGCTGCTCGTCGCCGTCGCTCCCCGGGCCCTTGCGGGGACGCCGGTTGACGGGCGCGGTGCTCGCGACGGCGAAGTCCGCGGGGTCAGCGTGCTGCCGGCTGCCGGCAAGGTCGAGATCGTCATCGACGTGCAGGGGGCCGCGCTCGTCCAGGACTTCACGCTCGCGAATCCCGCGCGCCTCGTCATCGACCTCCAGGGTGTACGGCTCGCGGCGCCGGTGGCCCTGTACGACGGCCAGAATCGCGGCGGCGTGCGCAACGTGCGCTACGCGCAGTTCAAGCCCGACGTCGTGCGCGTCGTCATCGATCTCGACGCGCTCAAGGACTATCAGGTCGAGCGCGCGGCCGGACAGGTGCGCGTGCGCATCGGTAGCGAACGCACGTCGTTCGCCGCGTGGTCGAGTCGCACGGTGACCCCCGCGGCGCCGGCGGCACCCGTCGCGGTCGCGAGCCGTGCACCGGCTCCGCCGGTGAGCGGCGGTCCGGAGCAGGCCGCGCGGGTTACGACGCCGACGCTGACTCAACCGCTCTCCATCGACGAATACCTCGCGACGCATCGCGCCGAAGCGGCGCAGTCACAGGCGGCGCGCATCACCGTGCAATGGGACAACGCGAGCATCGAGGACGTCATCGCGGGCTTCGCGGCGTTCAGCGGCCGCACGATCATTCTCGGCAAGGACATCAAGGGCACCGTCACTGCCGAGGTGAAGAACCAGCCGTGGGACCTGGCGATGAACGCCGTGCTCGAATCACAGGGCCTCGCGGTGAAGACGCTGCCCGGCGGAATTCTCAACGTCATGAGTCAAATCGAGCTGGCGCGCGCCGACTCGACCGTGCCGATCACGACGCGGCTGGTGCGCATCAACTATGCGAAAGCGACCTCGCTCGTGCCGTCCGTGGCGTCGATTCTCAGCAAGCGCGGCAACGCGGTGGCGGACTCGACGAGCAACTCGCTCGTGATCACCGAAGTGACCTCGCGGATCGACGAAGTCGTGGAGTTCGTGAAGGGTCTGGACCAGCGCACGCCGCAGGTCTCGATCCAGGCGAAGATTATTTTCGTCGATCGCCAGGACATCGAAAACCTCGGTGTCAAATACGACCTCGGCTCGACGACCCAGTTCTTCAATAAGCTCATTCAGCGGCCCGATCCGCGGAGCGCGAAACCGGTCGACACGGACCTCGACGGCGTGCCCGACGCGCTCGTGCCCACGGAGAATTTCCCGTCCAACCAGAACATCGTCTCGCTGGGCGGGAACTCGCTGTCGGCGCTCGGCAACGCGGGCCAGGAAGTCATCAATCCGGCGCTCGAGCTGATCTTCTCGACCGCGATCGGCAATTTCGACCTCACGACGTTCGTCCAGGCGCTGAGCAACGTCGACCTCGCCGACATCCAGGCCGAGCCGACGATCACGACGCTCGACAACCGCCAGGCCGAGATCCTCGTCGGCGACCGTGTGCCGATCCGCATCATCGACGTGAGCGCCATCAATACGGGCGGCGGGACCGGCACCGTGGTACCACGCGCGACGGTCCAGTTCCAGCAGACCGGTATCAACCTGCGCGTCACGCCACACGTGACGGGAACGCGTCAAATCCTGATGGAAGTGCACGCGGAGCGGTCGAACGTCCGGCCGGCGGCCGTGGACATCGGCTACACGTTCCAGACCCAGCAGGCGGACAACCAAATCCTGGTCAATGATGGCGAAACGGCCGTAATTGGCGGACTTACGGTGACTGAGGTCACGGTTACGAAGTCCGGAATCCCGTTTCTTGTAGATCTCCCGATTCTGGGCAAGCTATTCGGATTTACGTCCCAGTCAGAGAGTCGGCGTGATCTCCTGATCCTGATCACGCCCCACATCATCGACGATTTGGTCGCGCCCAGCGGGCAGTAATTCCGCGGGCCGATACAGGCGGAGAGGGTAGCTATGCGGCTGGTCAGACGGAGTAACGCGATCCTGAGCATCGGAGCGCTCGCACTCGCGGTGTATGCGTGCGAGACGGCGCGAAATATTGGCGGCAACCCCGACACCCAGTCGCCGACCGTGAAGATCACGAGTACCGCGGGGGATACGCAGGAAATCGCCGGTGGGCTGCGCTTCAACGTACAGGCCAGCGACAACCTGGGCCTCAAAACCATCGACCTGGTGTTCAGCGGTGGCCTCAACGGTGTGCTCGACACGGTGTTTCATAGCGCCGTCACTGCGTACAACGTCCCACACCCTCACGTTCCCCGTGAACTCGGGCAACGGTGGCAACATCACGATCATCGCCCGCGCGACGGACGGCCGGGGCAATTTCGCCGCAGACACGATCACCATCTTTCTGTCGAACGTGCAGGCGCTCCAGGTCACGCTGATATCGCCTACCGCTGGTGCGGTCGCGTCGCAAAACCGGTCCATCCCCGTCGAGGTCCGCGCGATCCAGAATTCGGGCATCGCGAAGGTCGGGTTCCTCGTGAACCCACCCGGGGCGGTGGCCAACCCCACGACGCCGCCGAACGACTCGCTCATCTTCATCGGCACGCTGCGGGACACGGTTGACTACACCGACACACTGACGGTTCTGGCCGCGACGGGGACGTTCGACATCGTCGGATTCGCCGAAGACTCGGCGGGCCGCCGCCTGTACACCAACGTCATCACGGTGACGATCCAGTCTGCGGCCAACGACGTCACGCCGCCGCAAGTGTCCCACAAGGTCGGGCCGCGCGTCGAGGTGGACGACACCATCCTCGTGCGCGCTACCGATGCGAGCGCGATCGCCTGGATCGGCTTCCGAGTGGATACCGGTGCCGCGCCGGGCGTGCTGCTCAAGTTCGACACCGTGTTTGTGGGCGCCGGGAACCTCACCGACGTCACACGCCGCGCGAGCCTGAACCTCGGCTCCGTGCTGCCGCCGGGAGTGTTGCCGCACTCGATCGTCGTGCGCGGCTACGCCTGCGACGCGGCAGCGGCGCGCAACTGCTCGTACAGCAATAACACGACGCTCTTGCCCAGCGCCCCCGTATCCGGCGCCCGTACGAGCAAGGGCGGCTCCCGCCCGAGCATGTCGCCGGCCGGCTTGATCGACACCGTGATCGTCGTCAACGGTATCACGGTTCCGCTTCAGGGAGCCGGCAGCATTGCCGACGCGATCTACAACGCCAACCGGCGCGAGCTGTACCTCACCAACCCGGCGTTCAACCGGGTGGACGTGTTCCAGGTGGCCAACACGACCTTCGTGGCTGGCGGTATCACGACGGCGGGTGGACAGCCGTGGGGCATCGCGCTATGGCCGCGCGACACGCTGGGTGGGTACAAGGACACGATCGTCGTCGCGGACGTCGGTGGGACGCAGCTCGCCGTCATCAACGTCGGGGCGGGGGGTCCGCGTCAGGTGATATGGCGCCAGGACCTGCCGAACTTCCTGCTCGAGACGTACAAGGTGGTCCGCTCGGCGGGCGGGGAACAAGTCCTGATCAAGGCATTCGACCTGTCCGACCTGCCCCAGTACGTGGCCACGGTGTGCCGCGTGGGGGCCGCGCCCCCCAACTGCGATGCGGACTCGGTGTTCGCGCTGTACTCGACGTCGCCGACCGCGAGCAGCACACCACCGTTCAACGGGCACGGCACGCTGCGGATGGAGAAGCTGATCAACACGACCAACCGCAATCTGATGTACGGCAAGTTTTTCTGGGAGATCGCCACTGTCCCGCCCGGGCTGGGCGTGGACACGCTGCGAATCGTCCTCGACCGCGGGCGCGGCTTCAACAAGGTGGTCTTGTCGGCGTGCGCCGGCGTCACGGTCGACATCGCGACCATGGGCCTCGGCAATCGAACCTTCGCGCGCAACTCCGGAAACTTCGTCCATGCCTTCTTCGGTGAGGGCGGCAATACCGCGGCGGCGTTCGCGCGCGTCATGTCGTACGACTCCCGCTTCCCGTTGAGCCACGGTCCGGCGACGGCACAAGGCTGCCCCACCGGCGCAGTGGTACGGGACTCGGGGGAAAACGACGTGGACTTGGGCATGTCGCCCGGCATCCACGTGTCGGATTTCATCAGCAACACGGGCGTCTCGGTCCTCGGTATCGCGACGAACTTCAACGGGCTGACGAACGCCGTGCGCGCCGACTCGATCTACTATCTGGACCAGGATCTGCGGCGCAAGGTGACGTCGGCCGCGCCGCCAGGGACGTCCCCGTTCACGCCCGGCATGGACATGAATTATTTCCACGACTTCGCGCCGACTGGGCAGTGTCCGCCGGGCAGCACATACTGCGGCGGCGGCACCGACAAGAACCAGCGTTTGATATTCTCGGCGAACCCGAACGGCAACATCGACGTGTTCGACACGTATTTCGGCGATTTCCTCGGGTCGATCCCCGTCCGCGATCCGATCATCGGGCCGCTGCGGGTCGCGCGTGACGTAGGCGGGAACCAGTTGCTGTTTGGGGTCACGGCGACCGGGCTCCTGGTCCTGCAGTTGCCGCCGATTACGAACCCGTTGCCGGTGCCACCGCGCTGACGCCTAGGGGCGTCTAGAAGATGCTGGGCCGAGCCCGACCGAGGTCGGGCTCGGCTGTTATATAGGAGATTGCAGGGGCGTAGCATGCTGCGCCCGTAACAGAGGGGGAGCATGACTTTCCGGTTTACGACGGCGGGCGAATCGCACGGCCGCGGCCTGGTGGGAATTCTCGAAGGCATTCCCGCCGGCCTCCCCGTGTCTGCCGCCGACGTGGACGTCGAGCTGAAGCGGCGCATGGGCGGCTACGGCCGCGGCGCCCGCATGAAGATCGAGTCTGACCGCATCGAATGGCTGGCCGGCGTGCGCGCCGGCGAAACGCTGGGCTCGCCAATCGCCATGCTCGTCTGGAACCGCGACTGGGAGCACTGGCAGGACGTCATGGCCCCGGAAGCCGACGCGACCCCCGACCCCCAGGGTCGCCGGCGTCAGGTCACCCGGCCGCGGCCTGGGCACGCCGATCTCGCCGGCTCCCTCAAGTACGACCGCCTGGATGCCCGCGACATTCTGGAGCGCGCCAGCGCCCGCGAGACCGTGGCTCGGGTCGCCTGTGGAGCGATCTGCAAGAAGCTGCTACGCGAGTTCAACATCGAAATCGGCTCCCACGTAGCGGAATTGGGCGGTGTGGTTGCGCATCCCGCATCACCCATCCCGCATCCCGTCAACGAAATCGCGGACCAGAGCCCAGTTCGGTGCCTGGATAAAGAGGCCGAGACCGAAATCATCATGCGCATCGACGCCGCCAAGGCCGCCGGCGACACCCTCGGCGGTATCGTCGAAGTGATCGCGCTGGGCGTGCCCGTGGGGCTCGGTTCGCACGTCTCCTGGGACCGGAAGCTCGACGGCCGGCTGGCGCAGGCCCTGATGTCGATCCCGGCCGTGAAGGGGGTCGAGCTGGGACTCGGTTTCGAGGCGGCCCGCCGCAAAGGCTCGGAAGTACACGACGAAATCATGCCCGGCTTTGCGCGCGCGACGAACCGCGCCGGCGGCACCGAAGGCGGGATGACGACAGGTGAGCCGCTCGTCGTGCGCGTCGCGATGAAGCCGATCTCCACGCTGATGTCGCCGCTCAAGACGGTGGACCTCAAGACGGGCGGCCCCGCGCAAGCACAGTCGGAGCGCTCCGATGTGACGGCCGTCCCCGCGATGGGAGTGATCGCTGAGGCAATGTTGGCGATCGTCTTGACGGAGGCGTTGCTCGAGAAATTCGGCGGCGACGCGCTGAGCGAGCTGAAGCGCAATGTGGACGGCTATCTCGCACAGGTGCGCGCGCGTACTCCCAAAGGAGCGGCGTCGTGAAACGGCACATCGTGCTCATCGGACTGCCGGGCGCCGGCAAGAGCACGGTGGGGCGGATGGTCGCGGACAAACTGCATGCGGGATTCGTCGATATCGACACAATCCTGATTCGTAAAG
>Ga0209378_1001381_pt1 | contig 17334 bp, 15 predicted proteins | sample GraSoiAngelo_156_FD_186170 | JGI IMG/M metagenome (GOLD analysis project Ga0209378, IMG submission 186170) | Grasslands soil microbial communities from the Angelo Coastal Reserve, California, USA - 14_1009_13_40cm (SPAdes) (version 2) | ecosystem: Environmental > Terrestrial > Soil > Grasslands ... | reverse complement strand
CTTTCTTCGTATTTCAGCCTGGCGATATCGCCGGCGACGCGGTGGTTTCCGAACTTGTAGGCAGCGCTGAAGCGCATCCCGGTGTCCTTCGAATGGGCGTCGGCAGCGCCGATATTCGACAAACTTGACGAGACGTTATTCGAGCCGCCGAAGAAATCCTTGTGGCGCTCGTACTGCGCCGAAAGGTAGAGCGGGCCGGACTCCCACTTCACGCCCATCGACCACAGTTCCTTGTTGAGCGTGTTCCCGACATCGCTCTTCGTCTCGTCGGGGCTGTACTGCAGGCCTGCCTGAAAGCCTTGGAACTCGGGCGTCTGGTACTGGATCGAGTTCTTGGCGCGCTCGTGAAACCTGGCCGCGCTGTTGTTGCCGACGCCGATCTGCGAAAGCACGTTGCTCGGCGAGATGAAGTTGCCGCTGGTGAGGCCGAAAATCTCCTCGACCTGCCCGTACTCCTTGTAGATGGTGTCCATGTTGCCCAGCTTCACCGTGCCGAAGCCGCCAGCGAGGCCGAGAAACGAATTGCGGTTCGAAAACACCCCGGTGCCGGTATCGAGCTCGACCGACTGCTCGATTTGCCAGATGCCCTTCAACCCGGTATTGCCGAACTTTCTCTCTCCTCGAAAGCCGAGATACGAGTTCTGCGAGTCCACCGCGAGCCGGCTGCCGGCCGTCGTGCCGGTTGGCGATGATGCCAGCGTGGACACCGACGCGCCCGTTTCCGTCGCGCCGGAGCTCGTCGCGCGGATGAACTCGGGATAGAGCTTGCCGTAGAACTGCACGGTGCCGATGGTGTCGTTGCCGAACACGATTTGGGCTTGCGCCGCGGGCGCGATGAACAGCGCGCCGACGGCTACGGCGACTGCGGTCCTTTTCATTTTCCCTCCTCCCAGAAGGCGTTCCCTTATGAGGAACATCGATCTTGAACACGGAACAACTCTGAGGAAGCTACAAGCGACGCTTCACGGCGTCAAGTCCATGCAAGGTTTTTCTCAGCGTCTCGTCATGGCGCAGTGCGGCAATTTGCGGAAACGCGACGCTATCGTCCGTACTGATCGAGCTTGAAGCGGCGCGGCTTGAGCGCGCGGCAGATTTCCCGCGTTACATCGGCCTGTGGCAGCGCAACCCCGCACGCGGCGGCCATTTCCGCCACGATCGCCATGTCGTCCTCCGCCCAGGCCATGGTCTGCGTGCCCCACTTTGCCAGCGCCTCGTTGGCGGCGCTCGACATGGCGAGCGCGTCTCGCATCAGGTCAATATCCAACCCGTAGCGCCGGGCGAGCGCGAGACCTTCATGGTCCGCGACCAGGCAAGCCCACATGATGAGGTTATTCACAGCCTTGGCGACCTGCGCCGATCCAACGTCCCCCGTATGGACGACATCGGCGGAATAGGCGCGCAGCACGGGCGTAATGCGCTCGACGACCGGACGCGGGCCGCCCACGAATGACAGCAGCGTACCGCGGTCCGCCGCGTCACCGCCCCGGCAGACCGTCGAGTCGATCACCTCCAGCCCGGCGGCGCGGCTTTGCCTGGACAAATCCTGAATCGTCTCCGGGTGGATCGTGCTCAACACGGCGCAGACCGACCCGCGCCGCGCCGAGCGGAAGGCGCCGCCCAAGGCAAGCAGCTCGCGCACCTCGCGATCGAACCCCACGCAGACCAGGACGATGTCGCATTCGCGCACCAGGGTTGCGGCGTCCGGCATCCACAGCGCTGCCCGCCTCTCTACTTCGGGCTGCTTCTTGAAGTCGACGTCGGTCGCCAGGGTGCGAAAGCCGGCCCGCGCCAGGTGCCCGATGATCGGCAGCCCCATCCGCCCTGCTCCGACGACGCCGACGGTTTCGCTCATCGCTTCTGGGTGATGGTGTCGAGAAGCGCCGGCTCGCCTGCCTTGACTCGCTTGATCGCGCGCTGCAGCGCGGCAGGAATTTCCGCAGGCTGGTCGATAGGGCCTTCCGCGTACCAGCCCATCGACTTGGCCATCGCTGCGAAGTCTGGCGCCGGGTCGACCAGGTCCATGCCGATGTGCGCGCGCTCGAGCGGCGTGCCGCGCTGCCTGGCCATGCGGATCTGATGCTCCCAGTCGTTGTAATAAGCGCGATTGTTGTGCATCACGACCAGCAGCGGAATCCGGTGCTTCGCCGCTACCCAGAGCGCACCCGCGTCGAACATGAGGTCGCCGTCGGGCTGCAGGTCGACGACCAGGCGCCCGGCGCCGCGGTGCGCGAGCGCCACGCCGAGCGAGATGCCGATCTGGGTCGCCGTGCCGAGGGACCTGCCGGGATGGCGATACGGCTTGTCGAAGTCCCAGATCTTGCGCGTCCAGTCTTCGAGCGTGCCTGCCGTGAGCACCCAATCTTCCCCCTTGATGGCGTCCCATACCTCGCTCGCCAGGCGAGGCAGCGTGATCGGGCTGGCATCCCAGTCCTCCCTTGCCTCTTTCGCCCAGCGGGCGCGCGCTGCCGCGCCCATTTGCGCCACCTGCCCTGAGCGCAAATCTCTTGCGCGGGGCGAGATGCGCGGCTTGAGCAGCTGCGTCAGCGCGGGAATTGCCAGGGTTGTGTCTGCCAGCACGCGCAGATCGGCGTGGGCGAGCCGCTGGTAATCCATTGCCCAGCTCGAGATCTCCAGGTCGCCGAAGCCGATGTCGACCCACTTGCATGTCGCGGGCACGATCGAGGTCGTCTTTCGCGTCGTGCTCACCAGCTCGGTCGTCGCGCGCTCCCAATCGCGCGTATCGAGGCACAGCACGAGGTCGGCGTCGCGGAACACGTCCTTCATCATGCTGACGTTGAGCGGATGCCGGCTGGGAAAATTCAGCCGGCTGTTGACGTCGTAGACCGGCGCTCCCAGCGTCTCGGCGAGTTCCACCAGGCCGTGGAAGCCGGCTGCGTCGCGTCCCACGTACTCGGCGAGAATCACCGGGTGCTCCGCGGCGAGCAGCATCTCTGCCGCGCCCTCGAGCGCGGCGCGATCGGGTGCGATCGGGCTCGGCAGCTTCGCCGCCCCCGGCGGCGGCAACGGCACCTCATGTTCGAGCGGCTGCTCCTGCAGCCAGGCGTCGTAGCACATGTAGATCGGGCCCCGCGGCTCGGTCATCATCACCGAGTACGCGCGCGCGAAGGCCTCGGGCACGCCGTCGATCACGGCCGGCTGATAATCCCACTTGGTATAGGCACGCACCGCTTCGCCCTGCACGAGCGCGGTATGGATCCAGTCGATGCGCGGCCGGCGCTTGCTCTCGTCCATCGGGCCGGTAGCGCCGACGACGAATACCGGCACGCGGTCCGCATAGGCGTAGTAGATCGCCATGTTGGCGTGCAGCAGGCCGACGAGGTCGTGCAGGATGGCGAGCATCGGTTTTCCGCTCGCCTTGGCGAATCCGTGCGCGATCTGAACCGCGGTCTCCTCGTGCTGGCACAGCATCAGCGCCGGCCGGTTGGCGCCGTAGTTGACGATCGAATCGTGCAGCCCGCGATACGACGCCCCCGGATTGAGGGCGGCGTACGGCAGGTCGTACGCATGCAGCAGATCGACGATGACGTCGGATGCCCAGCGCTTGCTCATGTAGTACTCGCCCTCAGGGCGACGCACTTGTCGGGGTCGATCCGCAGGTAAATCGGCTCGCCGACCCGCGTACGCAGCGAAGGGTGCGCGCGCGACTGCAGAGCGCGGTCGCGGATCTTCACCTGAAAGTCGACCGCCTCGCCGAGGAACACCTTCTGGTCGACGCTTCCCTCCCAGACGTTCTCGCCTTCGGGCCGCGTTTCGGAAAGCCGGATATCTTCTGGCCGCACCGAAAGGATCACCTTCTCGCCCGGCTGCAGCGCTTCCACCGCCCTGACCTTCATTTCGCCGAGCGCCGAGCTCACGCGGTAGTAACCCGGTGCCACAGGGGCGCTCACAATGGCATCGAGGAAGTTCGTGGTGCCGACGAAGTCGGCCACGAACTGGTTGCCCGGCCGCTCATAGATCTCGCGCGGCGTGCCGACCTGCTGGATGCGGCCGGCGTTCATCACGGCGATCGAATGCGACAGGGCCAGCGCTTCGCTCTGGTCGTGCGTGACGTAGACGGTGGTGATCCTCAGCTCGCGCTGCAGCCGCTTCAGCTCGAAGCGCATGCGCTCGCGCAGCTTCGCATCCAGGTTGGAAAGCGGCTCGTCCAGGAGCAGCAGGCGCGGCTCCATGACCAGCGCCCGGGCGAGGGCAAGACGCTGCTGCTGGCCGCCCGACAGCCTGGTCGCCTCGCGGCCCGCCATCTCCTCGAGCGCGACCACCTTGAGTACCCGCGACACACGCTCCTGGATTTCCTGTCTGGAGAATCTCTTCTTAGAGACCCGAAGCGGGAAAGCCGCATTCTCGAACACCGTCATGTGCGGCCAGATGGCGTACGACTGGAATACCATGCCCAGCCCGCGCCGGTTCGGCGGCACGAAGATGCCGCGCTGCGAAGAGTACACGACATCGCCGCCGACCGAGATCTCCCCCTGCCGCGGTTTCTCCAGGCCGGCGATGGAGCGCAGCGTGGTGGTCTTGCCGCAGCCGCTCGGTCCGAGCAGGGTGAACAGCTTGCCCTCGGGCACTTCGAAGGCCACCTCGTGCGCGGCACGGATCGCCTGGCCGCGCTCGTCGACATATTCGGTGCACAATCCCGTCACGCTCAGCACGTCACGCGTCCTTGATGCCGAACTTCCTGCCTACCCACTGGGCAAGCAGCACGAGCACGAACAAGCCCAGGATGAGCATCACGCCGAGCGCCGACAGCTCGACGTACTGGCCGTTCTCCCACAGCTCCCAGATCACGATCGACAGGACCTCGGTCCCCGGGCTGTAGAGCAGGATCGAGCTCGACAGCTCGCGGATGGAAACGATCATGATGTAGATCCAGCCGGCGACCAGCCCGGGCTTGAGCAGCGGCAGGATGACGCGGCGGAAGGTCGTCGCCCAGCTCGCTCCGCTCATCGCGGCGGATTCCTCCAGCTCCTTGTGGATTTGCAGCATCGAGGTGGTGTTGTAGCGCAGGCCGTAGGGCATGAAGCGGGTGATGTAGGCGATGAGCATGATCCAGATCGTGCCGTAAACACCGACCGGCAGGTAAAGGTACAGGATCATGATCGCCAGCCCGAGGACGATGCCCGGAAATACCATCGGCAAGGAAGCGATGTTGTCGAGCAGCCATCGCCCGGGCAGTTTCGTCTTGACGACGATCCAGCAGATCACCGAGGTCACCAGCATGATCAGCGTGGCGCTCGCCACCGCGAGGAACAGGCTGTTCCACACCGAGCGTCCGAGGTTTGGATAGCTGAGGATGGTGCGGTAAGGATCGAGGGTCAGCCGCTGCAGGGCCTCCATCGAGGGCACCGAATAGAACTTCTGCAGCGACGACCAGACGAGGACCGCGAACGGCAGCACTACGATCAGCAGAGCATAGACGAGGAAGATGGCGGTGGTGACATAGCGCCAGCCGCCGAGATCGATCGGTCGCGGGCGAAAGCCCTTTCCGGTCATGGTGGCGTACTTGCTGCCGCTGCTCGACAGCCGGGACTGGAAATACACGCCGATCGTCGTGAGGACGAGCAGGGTTACGGCGTAGGCGGATGCGAGTCCGATCTGGCTGGGGTAGCGGTGCACCGCCTGGTAGATGGCAGACGTGAAGACCTGGATGCCCACAGGCAGGCCAAGCAGGGCCGGGACTTCGAAGGACTCGATCGCGCGCACGAACAGGATCAGCAGCGTGGCAAAGACCGCCGGCCACGCGAGCGGCAGCGTGATGCGCGACGCCACCTGCAGCACGCCGGCGCCGCTCATCACCGCGGATTCCTCCAGCGCCGGATCCATGGCGCGGAACGCCGCGGTCATCAGCAGGAAGGCCACCGGCGAATAATGCAGCCCGTCGACCCAGACCATTCCCGCGAGCGAGTAGATATTGACGAACACCGCGTCGGTGTCGAAAAGGCGCTGCAAGGCGAGATTGACCAGCCCGATCTTCGGGCTGCCGAGCAGGATCCATGCCACGGTGAACAGGATGCCTGGAATGATCAGCGGAATCACCGACAGCGCGAAGAACAGCCCCTTGAATGGCGTGTTGGTGCGCTCGTTCATCCACGCCAGCAGCGTCCCGATGCAAAACGCCAGCAGCGCTGCCCCGATCGCGAAACGCAGCGAATTCCAGAACAGGATCCAGGTGTCCGGCGAGCCGTAGGCCTGGCGATAGTTGCCCAGCGTGAGCACGGCCGCCTTGGCGGCGGTCTGCGGCGTGAAGAAGCTCTGCCACAGCAGGAAGCCGAGCGGCACCACGCCCAGGTACACCGCCAGCACGACGCAGCCGCCGATGATCAGCCATTTGGGGTCGAAGCCAGCTTGGCCCGGGGCCTCGGTGCGACGGAGCAGTGCCGCGTTCACTTGGATTCCCTCTGCTCAATACCCGAACGACGACCCGCCCACCAGCAGCACCGTCATGCGATCGGCGATCTTCTCGTTCTCGATGATCAGGATCTTGCCGCACTGACGCTCCGGCCCGCGGCAGGCGTCGTTGTCGCAGCGGCCGGTCACCGCGCACGGCGTATGCAGCGCGAGCTTGCGGCACTCTTGCACGGCGGCGGTATTGCGGATGCGCTCGATCGCGGCGGTGAGATCCGGGACGATCTTATTGAGGCCAGCGACGAGAATCACCCTGCCTGCGCCAAAAGCATAGCCAGCAAGCCGGTTGCCGCTGCCGTCGACGTTGACGATTTCGCCGCCCATGGTGATGGCGTTGACGCCGCCGACCAGCCAGTCGGCCGTTGTCGCCTGGCGGCGCACGCGAATTCGTTCGGCGCGGTCCTCAACTGCGGCGATCGCCGGGCGCAGCCAGGCGTAGCGGCCGCCACGCAACACGTCGAGGAAGCCGATCTGCTCCAGCGTCGCAGAACCTCCGTTCATGACTCGGGCGCCCGGCGGAATACGCTGCAAAAGGTAGGAGAGCGCTTCGCGACCGTCCGGGGCGTAGACGAGCGAGACGCCGCGAGAAGCGAGCGCGGCCGCGAGCCGCGGCACGACCTCGGCATTCATCGGGCTAGCTGCATTGCTCGGTGCTAGTCGTCACGCTCGACCGGTTTCCCGCCGAGGAACAGGTTCGACCAGGACTTGTCCCACTTGTCCCCCTCGTCGAGGGCCAGCGCCGGGTCGATCATCTGGTGCGGAAACTTGTTCAATGGGCTGTCGACGGCGAGGCTCGCCGGCACGCGGTTCACGCCTTTCAGCACTTCCTGCCCGTCCCTGGACAGCACGAACTCGGTGAACAGCAGCGCTGCGTGCGGCCGCCGCGAATGCCTGGCCAGGCCGATGGCGCTCGCCTGGCCGAACACCGGAGGAATCGGCTTCCACGCCACCGGCGCGCCGCTCTGCTTCAGCGTCTCGATATTGTTGTTGTAGGCGGTGACGAGCATTGGAATCTCGCCCGAGGCGACCAGCTGCGCCGCTAGGATGTGCCCGCTGCGAATCATCGGCTTCATCGCCGCCAGCCGCCGAAAGTAGGCGAGGCCCTTGTCCTCCCCCATCGCCTTGGCAAGCGCGGCGAACCAGAGGACGTCGGTCGATTCGATCGCCAGCCGCCCCGCCCATTTTGGATGCAGCAGGTCTTCGTAGCTCGACGGAACCTCCTCCGGCTTGACCAGATTGGTGTTGTAGCCCAGGACGAAGAAGGCGAAGCGGTCGGCCACGTACTGACGGTGCTGGCGCGGGAAGGCGGCGGGCGAAAGCTCGTCGAATGCCGGCGTGTGGAAATCCTCGAGCAGCTTTTCCCGGTACAGCGCCTCCATGCGATGCGCACTTGTCTCGATCACGTCGACTTCGTTTCTGCCGGCACGGGACTCCGCCAGGGTGCGCTGCACGATCTTTTCCGCGGAGCCCCGCCAATGGGTGACCTTGACGCCGTACTTGCGCTCGAACGCGGCCGCCAGGACCCTGCCGTCCTGCACGGTCATGGTGCTGTACAGCACCACCGGTCCTTCCTTCTTCGCGCGGTCGACCAGCCGCGCGTCGCGGTCGGCGCCCTGGTAAAGGTAGATCTCGCGGTTGGCGCGGGGATCCGCCGCGCCCGCGCCGCAGGCGAGCGCCGCAAGCGCGCAGAACAGCAGACGCCTCCAGAAAACTTCGACCATGCTCTCCTCCTCCTCGCCCCCGCACGCCTTCGGTATGATAGCCCACCGTTTCATCTAGGAAACCGCCGTTCCGAGAGAAGGAACGATGAGCTTCAGCTGCTTTCTGGTCGGCGCGACCGTGGCGCTCGCCGCAGCGCCGGCGCATGTCCAGTCGGCCGCGCCGTTGCGCGTGATGGGCTTCTCAGGCAGCACCAACTGGCCGATTTTCGTGGCGCAGGAAAAAGGGCTGTTCGCCCGCCACGGCGTCGAGGCCGGCTTGATGGCCGCGCCCAGCTCGGCGACGCAGCTTGCCAGCCTCATCGAAGGCCGCATCGAGATCGCGATGACGGCGATGGACAACGTTGTCGCCTACGAAGAAGGCGACGTGTTCGCATTCCTCGGCGTCACCAACGGCGGCCGCCTCAACCTCATGGTTGCCCCCACGGTGAAAAGCTACGCCGATCTCAAGGACCGCACGCTCGCGGTCGATGCGCCGTCGACCGGCTACACGTTGGTGCTGATGGGCATGCTGCTGCGCGGAGGGCTGGCCGCCAGCGACTACGCGCTGGTCGGCGTCGGCGGCAGCCGCGAGCGTCTCGCCGCCCTGCGCAGCGGGAGGGCCGCCGGCGCCTTGCTGAACGCGCCGCAGGACGCGGTCGCGGAAGCAGCCGGGTTCGTGCGGCTCGCCAATTCGGCGGAAATCATCGGCCGCTACCAAGGTTCGGTGGGCGCGGCGCGGAGGGCGTGGGCGGCTGCGAATGCCGGCGCGCTGGTAGGCTACATACGCGCCTACGTGGCGGCGGTCGACTGGCTCTACGACCCGGCTAACCGCGCTGAGGCCATGGAGATCCTGCAGCGACGCCTCGCCGACGTCTCGCCCGGCAACGCCGCACGCAGCTACGACGAGCTGCTCCACCCGTCGCGCGGCAGCCTCGCGCGCAAGGCGGCGATCGATCCCGAAGGCGTGCGTACCGTGCTCGCGCTGCGCCGCGAGTTCGCCCGCCCAGCCAGGCCGCTGTCCGACCCCAGCCGGTATTACGACCCCGCTTACTACGAAAGGGCCCTGCGCAATGAGTGATACTGCCGTCAACCCCATCCGGGTCCGCAAGATCGGCCACGTCGGCCTCTACTGCCGCGATCTCGACCGCATGGTCGACTTCTACACCCGGGTGCTGGGCTTCCAGGTGTCGGATACCAACGAGAAGGGGCTCGTGTTCCTGCGCTTCGGCGCCGACCATCACAGCTTCGTTCTCGCGCGCATGCCTGCAGAGGATCGGGAAAAGGCAGCCGGGCCGACGCTCATCCAGCAGATCTCGATGGAGGTCGCAGACCTGGACAGCTTGAAGCGCATGCGCGCCTACCTGCTCGCCAAGGGCGCGCGCGTGCTCGGGTCGATCAAGCATGAAGGCCCCGGCGGCAACTACACCTTCGACTTTGAAGACCCCGAGGGCAACCGCCTGCAGTTCTTCAGCGACATGGACCAGATCGGCTGGGACGGCAAGAGCCGCCCGCGCGAGCAATGGCGCCGCTTCACGCTCGAGGACTAGTGCGGCACCCTCGGATCCTGGCTGAAGACGAGGGACTTGATGGTCACCGGCACCGTATGGGACGGCATGCGGATGCGGCCGAGATCGATGAAGTCGAAGTCGCGCAGCGCGATGCCGTCGAGCACCAGGACTTCCGAACCGACGCCCCACTCCTCCTTGAGGATGGCGCCGAGGGTCTGCGCGACGTCGCCGTCGAGCACGACGTAGATCGGCTTTCCATGCTTAATGGTGTTAGCCAGGCAAAGCGTGATCGCGCGAGCAAAGGCTGAAAGGCGCTGGAACGACGGCTCGCCGCGCCAGCGAAACGCCAGTGCGATTTCGGTTTGCCCTTCGAGCACGTCGAAGGCCTCGAAGTGGCTGCGGATCGCCGCGGCGAACTGGTCGGCGTCGATCGTGCCCTCGAGGCGCACCGGCGGCTGGAGTACCTGAAGGTTCTTGCGCGGCAGCAGCTCGCCAGGCTGCGAGACGTATACCGTGTTTCCGGACAGTTGCACGCTGTACTCCGAAGCGCCGAACGCGGTCGCGCGGATGCACTCCCCCGCCGGCAGCAGCCGCCAGGGCAGGCGCCTTTCGTCGACACGCCGGCGCAGCGCTCGCCCGAGCCGCCGGCCCAGATCGCCGAAATCGCGCTCTTCACGGCCGTAGACGTACTCGCCGACGCCGCCCGAGAACATGACGCCTTCTATGCCTGATAAATCCTTGAGCGGCTCGGTGAGATAGTTTTCCCCGGTCGATTCCAGAATCGCGCTGCACAGCGTTTCCGCCATCCAGTCGCCGAGCACGTCGAGGTCGGCGTCTGAAACCTGCTTGCCAAGGCCCCATTGCAGGCCCGCGCGACGGGCTAGAGCGTGCCCGGCCGGGTCGAGCCGCGTGATGCGGTGTTCGCCGTTCACCACCAGCAGGCGTCCGCCAATGTGCACCGCCGCCGTTTCCAGCACACGCCCGCCCTCGATCACCGCGAGCTTGGTGGTACCGCCGCCGATATCGACATTGAGGACCCGCAGATCCTGGTCGTGCGAGACTTTGGCGGCGCCCGAGCCATAGGCCGCCAGCATCGCCTCCATATGGTGCCCGGCCGTGGCGCAGACGAACTCGCCTCCCATTTCCGCGAGGAGCTCGGCGATGGCCTGCGCGTTTTCCCGGCGCAATGCCTCCCCGGTCAGGATCACCGACCCGGTGTCGATCTCGTCCGGGTGCAGGCCCGCCGCCTGGTATGCGTCATCGATGATCCTGCCGAGCGCCCGCTCGTCGATCCGCACGTCGTCGGCGTAAGGCGTGAACGTCACCGGCGACTGGTAGAGCGCGTCGCGGGCGACGACGAAATACCGGCTCGACAGGTCTTCGCCCAGGCGGCGCATGTGCAGCCGCGAGAAGATCACCTGCGTGCCGGCCGAGCCGATGTCGATGCCGACACTGACGAGCGAAAGGTTGTCGTGGAGCCAGAGCGGATTTTCCTCGAGCGGACCGGCCGGGCCGAGGTCGTGATCGTGGTCGTGATCGGCGCTCCCGTCGCCGTGGACATGATCGTGGTCGCTCCCGTGCAAGTGATCGGCGAGCGTATGCCGCCGCTTTTTTTCGCCGTCGTTCACCATGCCGCCTAGAAATCGGCGCGCGAGCGCGACGGCAGGTAGCCGAGCCGCGCTGACACCGCCTCCGCGGTCTCGATCACGCTGGGCACGCAAGTCTGCATCAGCTTCTTGTTCATCCGCTGCACGGGCGCCGCAACGCCCAGCGCCGCAATCACCGCGCCGTTGTGGTTCCTCACCGGTGCGGCGATGGCGCGCAGCCCGCCTTCGCTCTCCTCGTCGTCGATCGCGTGGCGGCGCAGCCTCACTTCGTCCAGCATGGCGAAGACGGCCTCCCGCTTGGTGATGGTCTTCGGCGTGTACGCGGTCAGCCCGCGACTTATGGCTTCCCTCACGTAATCGCCAGGTTGATGGGCGAGCAGCACCTTGCCCACGGCGGTGCAGTGCAACGGGGCGCGCCCGCCGACGGCCGCCGCCATGCGGATCGCGCGCCGGCTCTCCATCTCATAGACATAGAGCACGCTGAAGTGATCGACGATGCCGAGCTGGACGGTCTCGCCGGTCTTTTCCAGCAGCTCGCGCAGCTTGGGGCGCGCTTCGTTGGCAACGTCCATGCGGCGGCGCACCAGGGCGCCGAGCTCGAAAAGCGCCACGCCGAGGCGGTACTTGCCCGTCTCGCCGTTCTGCTCCAGGAATCCGGCGCCGGTCAGCGTCGCCGCGAGGCGGTGTACCGTGCTCTTGGCGAGCCGCAGCCGGCCGGCGAGAGTCGTGATGCCGAGCTCGTCCTCTTCCCCGGAAAAGGAGGTGAGCAGGCGGATGGCGTTCGCTACCGACGAGAGCCGTGCTTTTGCCGTCTTGACGGCTTGTTCCATGATCGAGAACGCACTTCCCTATTGCGGAACGTCATCGTAGCACGGCGAATCGGCTGGCCAGCGCGTAGACCGCGGAGATCAAGAGGATGCTGCCGACGCTCAGCATGGGAGCGAAGGCGAGCGCCTGCTCCTCCAGCGCCGGCAGCACGTACTTCGCAATGCCGCCCGCCGCCAGCGCCAGGCACAGAAAAGCAATGGCAACGCTCACACAGCGCGACACGAAGGCCGCGCGCCGATCGACGCCGCTGACCAGCTTCGCCACCCACCAGCTATTCAGCGTGTCGGTGAGCACCATGCCGAGGGTGAACACGATGCCCAGCATGGCGGCGAACAGCGCCCCCGCCATGCTGGCCCCGGTGAGCGAGAACAGCAGCGCGTGGCTGAGGGTATCGAACGACAGGGCGAACGCGGCGCCGACCGAGGCGATGACCAGCGGATGGCTCGCCCGCGCCAGCCGGTCGGCCAGCCAGCGGCCACGCAATCCTACCAGCGGCACTGCCGTTTCCGATGGCGTGCGCGCCGTCATCAGCAAGTTGCCGATCCCGAGCACAAGAAGCACGCCGATCGATATCCCGGCGCCGAGCTGCTCGAGCCAGCGCGGCGCCCGCAAGTCGGCCGCGGCCAGCGCAACGACCAACCCGACCAGCGTGACTACCGCGCCATGGCCGAGCGAGAAGAACAGCCCCGACCAGCGCGACATGCCCGGGCGCACTCGGGCGCTCGAGCGGGTCATGCCGTCGATCGCGACGAGGTGATCGGGGTCGAAGCCGTGCCTGAGACCGAGCGCGAATACGAGCCCGATCAAGCCGGTCATTTCTGGATGAATAAGGCCTCCCAGAGCCGGTTCCATTTTTCCTGTTCCTCGAGCACGGTCGCCGGATCAACCACGGTGTAGTTGAACTTGTTCATGTGGGTCTGCACCCTGGTGCTTACGGGCACGCGGCCCATCGAGCTCAGCAGCTCCTGGCCCCCCGGCGAGAGAACGAAATCGGCGAACACCAGCGCCGCGTGCGGGTGCGGCGCGTTCCGGCCGAGGGCGATCCCCTGCGGCCGGGCGACCACCGGGTCCACCGGCACCCAGTCGATCGGCGCGCCCTTGCGCTTCAACGACTCGGCATTGCTGTTGTAAACCGTGAGTCCCACTGGAATTTCGCCAGCGCCGATCAACTCGGCGAGCAGGATATGGCCTTTCCTGACGTCCGGCTGCATCGCCGCGAGCTTGCGGAAGTACGCGAGGCCCGCCTGCTCGCCCCATAGCTTGACCAGCGTCGCCATCCACTCGGCATCGGTGGCCTCGATGCCGATGCGCCCTTTCCACTTCGGGTCGGTGAATCCGTCGTAGCTGCGCGGCAGCTCCTCCCTGCGCACCTTCTGCGTGTTGTAGGCGACGACGAAGAAGTTCATCCGGTCCGGGATCCACAGCCTGTGCGGCGGCACGGCGCTCGGCGGCAGATCCGCCAGATGCGGCGAATGGAACTTGGCGAACAGCTTTTCGCGCGCCATCATCTCCATCTCGGGGCCGTTGGTCTCGATGACGTCGAAGGCGTAGCGCCGTGCGCGCGCCTCGGTCAGCGCACGCTGCACCAGCTTCTCGCTGATCGCCCGCCACAACTGCACCTTGACCCCGGTTCTCTCCTCGAACGCCCGCGCAAGCGGCGCGGACTCTGTCGGCGCGAGCGAGGTGTAGACGACGACCGTGCCCTCCCTGCGCGCGCGCTCGAGCAGCCGCTGCTCGCGATCCGCTCCGCGGTAAAGGAAGATCGCGTCGTTCCTGTCCGCGCTCTGCGCGCTGGCTGCCGCATGCCCTGCAGCCGCGCACGCGCATGCGATGACGAGTCGAATGGTCAGCTTCATCTCGATTGACGTGCCGCGGCATTCTATGGTGAAGTGACTTCGTCAGAACAGGGTTCCACATACGGAAACAGCACGGGATGCGCACCAAGACCACCACCGGCGTCACGCATTACCACATCCAGAAGAAGCGCCGCGCCGAATTCATCGAGGAATGGCGCAAGCACCGGCGCACGGTGGTGCGCAGGGACGACGTGGCGCTCAAGCCGACGGCGCGCGGCATGCGCAGCGGCGTTTACATGGGCTGGGACGGCGACTCGCCCACCCGCTGCCTGGACGCGCTGGTGCACGAGCTCGATCCAGGCGGCGTCACCACCGTGCACCGGCACTCCTGGGACGCGCAATTGTTCATCGTCGAGGGCTCGGGCTGGAGCGAAATCGACGGCACGCGCTACGAATGGAAACCGTGGGACGCGATCCACCTGCCCGCCTGGAGCTGGCATCGCCACGGCAACGACGGCAAGAAGACTGCGCGCTTCATGAGCTACTCCTCCGAGCCGATGCTGTGGACGCTCGGCATGAGCCTGCTCGAGGATCGCGGCCACGAAGAGGTGCGCAATCTGCCGCCGCGGCCGGCTTTCAGCGACGGCCCCGAAGGCGATGACCCTTATGCGCGCCGGCTCAGGCGCCTCGCCCAGGAAGCGAGAAAGCGCCGCAGCGGCCGCATTCACACGCCGTACGACGAGCAGGAGCTTCTGGCCACGCCGCGCGGTACGCGGACCAAGTTCCTGGTCGACCGTGCCATCGGCAGCCAGGCCTCCGGCATCACGCAAGTGATGATCCAGTTCGCCCCGGGCAAGACGCAATCGCTGCACCGGCATCCGGGCGAAGCCTGGCTGTACGTGGTCGAGGGATACGGGCACAGCTTCCTCGGCACCGCGCCGGACCGCGGGCAGCATTACCGCTGGAAGAAAGGCGACCTGATCGTGGTCGACCATTTTCTCTGGCATCAGCACTTCAACGACGATCCGCAGCGCGAGGCACGCCTGGTGCGCGTGCACATGTTCGACTCGATTCTCGAGACCATGCGCGCCCTCACCGACCCGCTGGTTCTGTTCGAGGAGGCCGAGGACACCCTGTTCAGCATGCAGGAAATCTCGCAGATCGAGTGGCCCGACGACCAGCGGCCTGAGAGCTGATGGCGGCGAGCGTTCCAGCGCTGCCGCCCGGGGTGCTGTCGCTGCACGTGCTGCCCGCGGAGCACCATGACAGGGACTGGGACGCGATCATCGTTCCCGCCGCGGTCAAGGAGCGCCTGCTCGGCCAGGCGCTGCTGACGCTCAAGCACGGCCGCAAGCTGGCCCAGCTCGCCGGTCTGCCGCACGGGCTGATCGTGCTTGCCGGTCCGCCGGGAACCGGCAAGACGACTCTCGCGCGCGGGCTGGCGCAAGTGGCCGCGCTGGCGCTGGCCCGCGACGGCGCCACGACCCTGGTCGAGATCAATCCGCACGCTTTCCCGAGCGACATGCTGGGCGAGAGCCAGCGCAACATCATGCGGCTGCTGCAGGACACGATCCCCGAGATCGCCGCCCGGCGCCCTTTCACCGTGGTGTTGATCGACGAGGTCGAGAGCTTCGCGGTACGGCGCAGCACGGCGTCCTTCGATACCAACCCGGTCGACGTCCACCGCGCGACCGACGCGGTCATGCTGGGGATCGACGAGGTCGCGCGCAAGCTGCCTGCGGTGCTTTTCGTGACGACCACCAATTTCATCGAGGCGATAGACGAGGCGTTCCTGTCGCGCGCCGACCTGGTGATGCATTTCGCGCTGCCGGACCAGGCGACCATCGCGAGAATCCTCGACGCCTCGCTGGCCGAGCTGGCAGTGCAGTGGCCCGGGCTGCGGCCGCTGCTGAAGTCGACTGGCGAGATCGCCGAGATCGCGGCGCTCTGCGGCGGCTGGAACGGGCGCCAGGTGCGCAAGCTGGTCCTCGCCGCGCTTGCCCAGCGGCTGGAGGTGGCAAGGAATCCAGCGTTGCTGACGTTCGACGATCTGCGCGAGGCGGCGCGCAAGCGCGGCGGCGTCGAATGGGCCGGCGCCGCGGCGCCATCCTCGAAGGAGCTGTTCCCCGACGTGCCAACGGAGCTGATGCACGACCGCGATCACGGCCATGACCACGAACGGTCTTAACTCGAAGTCGTGGATTTTCGGGCTGCTGGCGGCAGCGCTCGTGACCGAGGCTTGGGCGCAGCCGGATGCCTCGCTGCTCCAGTATCAGGGCGCGGATCGCGACCCGAAGCTGCTCGCTGCCGCCAGGAAAGAAGGGGCGATCACTTTCTACACGACCATCGCGGAGAAGGACCTTGTCACCATCGTCCGACCCTTCGAGAAAAAGTATCGCATCAAGATCGATATCTGGCGCGCCGGCACCGACAAGGTGCTGCAGCGCACCCTGAGCGAAGCCGCCGCGCGGCGTTTCGAAGTCGACGCGATCCATTTCGGCTCCCCGGAAATGGAAGCACTGCATCGCGAAAAGATTCTTCAGCCGGTCGCTTCGCCACATTTCAAGGAGCTCATTCCGGGCGCTGTGCCGGCGCACCGGGAATGGGTGGCGACGATCCTGTCGGTCTGGGTGCAGGCATACAACACGAATCTCATCAAGAAGGAGGACCTGCCCCGCAGCTACCGCGACCTGCTCGATCCCAAGTGGAAGGGCAAGCTCGGCATCGAGGCCAAGAATCAGGAGTGGTTCTGGACCGTGTCCGAGGAACTCGGCGGCGATGCGGGCATAAAATTCTTCGCCGAGCTGGTGGCGCGCAACGGCATGTCGGTGCGCCAGGGCCATTCGCTGCTCACCAACATGGTCGCCTCCGGCGAGGTGCCGCTCGCGCTCACCGTCTACAACTATCTCGCCGAGGGAGCCAAGCAGAAGGGCGCGCCGGTGGACTGGTTCGCCATCGAGCCCGCGGTCGCGCGCTCAAACGCGATCGGCATCGCGCGCCGCGCGCCGCATCCCAATGCGGCGCTGCTCTTCTACGACTACATGATCACCGAGGCCCAGCAGTACTTCGTCTCGCTGGACTACGTCCCCACCAATGCGTCAGTCCCCTCTCCATTGAAGGACATCCGCTTCAAGCTGGTCGATCCGGTCCAGGTGCTGGACCAGATGGATAAGTGGACCCAGCTCTATCAGGAAGTGGTCATCCGGCGCGCAGGCCCTTAGTGCCTGCTGGTCAGCCTGCGATACTGCGCCATGTGCCGGATGGCGTCCTTCGGCTTCTTGAGCTCCTGGCATAACAGCGCCAGGTTGTAGTGGCAGTCCGCGAGGGCGGCATTGCCGCGCAGCGCGGCCTCGTACGTCTCCACCGCTTCGGTCTTGCGGCCAAGATCTTCAAGCAGTACGCCGAGGTTGTAGAGCAGCACTGGATCGCTGCCACAGGTCTTCATCGCGTCGCGGTAGACCCGCTCGGCTCT
>Ga0209378_1001380_pt1 | contig 17342 bp, 14 predicted proteins | sample GraSoiAngelo_156_FD_186170 | JGI IMG/M metagenome (GOLD analysis project Ga0209378, IMG submission 186170) | Grasslands soil microbial communities from the Angelo Coastal Reserve, California, USA - 14_1009_13_40cm (SPAdes) (version 2) | ecosystem: Environmental > Terrestrial > Soil > Grasslands ... | reverse complement strand
TCAGGAACCCCCGGCGTAGCCATTACCAATTTCGACAACGAGATGATCGGGCTGTATCGCGTTTCCAATGGAAATTTTGCTGATGTGGCGACGCAGAGCGGAGTCGGGCTGCCATCAAAAAATACTCTGGGATTCGGCTGCGTATTTCTCGATGCCGATCTCGACGGCGCGCTCGACCTTGCCGTGGTGAATGGTCACATTGATGACACTGTGCGTAACGTTCGCGGAGTCGGCTATGCGCAACCGCCGCAGCTTTTTTTGAACAACGGCAAAGGAATCTTTCACGATGTAGCTGCTGAAATTAGCGGCGGCTTCAGCCAGCCGAAAGTCGGCCGCGGCCTGGCCTACGGCGACTTTGATCGAGACGGCGATATCGACCTGCTGATGACCACCAATCACGGTCCCGCATATCTCTACCGCAACGATCAGCTTGCCGGGAACCGCAGCATTCGTTTTCGTCTGGTGGGCACAAAATCAAATCGTGACGGCATCGGGGCATCTCTGAAAATTTTTCACAACGGATCAATTCAGTCGCGTCTGGTCAAAGGCGGATCGAGTTACCTCTCCCAATCCGAACTCCCTGTAACATTCGGAGTTGGCAAGCAGGACAAGATCAATCGCGTGGTGATTCAGTGGCCCAGCGGCCGGACAGAAGAATACAAGGACCTCACAACCGGCCGAGCTTACGAATGCGTTGAAGGAAAAGGGATCACTCGGCTGGATAGGTTCTAGGAGCTGGCTACAACTGGTGCGCGGTGAGGTGGGGCCAAAACTTAGGGGGCGTAAACGCCCCGTTGACCCAATAATTCCGCCAAATATTTGGCCGAAGTCGCAGAGCCCAGGGTGATCATTGATCAATTCTACTCGGCTTGGGGCTTCACCATCACGAGTTGTACAGTCTTGTGGGCATGTTCGGAAAGCGTGACGAGTTGTGCGTCCGACTTGAGGGAACCGCTTCTGGGTGATGCCGGATAACTTGCAAACACACGATACTCGCCCGGGGCAAGGCCAGTGATGGAGAAGTTGCCGGTCTGGTCGGTTTTTGCGCTGCGCGAGCGGAAGCGGTTGTAGGGTGTTTCCGGGTCGGGTGTTATGCGCACATGCGCCCCGATCATCGCCTCGCTGCCCTCGTTTACAGAGCCTTCCACTTGTGAGCTCGCCGAGCTGACAACGACCTCAAGTCTCCCACCCGAGGCGCCTTTTTCCAGTTGTAATCCCTTTTCAAGGATATCATCCGCGCCGAGTCGCACCGACTTGACATACCAGTCGTGCTCAAGCCCCCATAGACGGATAGCGTAGTTACCATCCTTGACTGACGTGATCTCGAAAGTTCCATCTTTTTTTACACGACCATGCCCACCCAATTGTTCGTCTTCGTCTACTGGGAAAAGGGCTACACTAATCCGATCCGATGTCAGCGAGCCTGGGCCGCTCACCGTAACTCGACCCTGAAAGGTGGCGCCGCTACCGAGAGAGATGGTAAGGGACTCGATGCTCTCGCCACCAATTTCAACCTTCTGACGCGCCTTGCCAGTCATTACCCCTTCGCGCTCTTCGTAGGCGACAATCACGTAGCTACCCGGGGGTATGCCCTTCAGTTTGAAGATGCCCTTCTCGTCGGTCCTACTTTGACGGCTGGAGCCGAAATCATCTACTCCGGGCTGTTCGAGAATAACCAACGCGTTTTTGGCAGGCCCGCCGGGGCCAATGACCTGCCCGGCGACCTCCACAGTTTTGGTGCCCTGCATAGAAAAATCAGCCTGCACCTCGTCCCCCGACTTTGCAGAAACCACCTGTGCCTGACCGACTTGCACTACTCCGGGGTAGTACACCGGGGCGTATTCACTACCGAGGTATTGCCGAACCCAATAGTCCTCATCAACAAACGGTACATTGTTATCGGGTTCGAATGAGTCCGTCGCCCGTATGTAATATTCGCCAGGTTTGACTCCGAAGATACGGTATTGGCCGCGATCGTCGGTCTGGCTCGAAGCGACTGGAATCAGTGTCTGTTTTCGGGAAGCGAACGGGATATCCTCCTCTGTTTCCTCTTCGGTTGGCCTGCGCAAGGCTACGACCTGCACACGAATCATCGGCTCACCATCTTCGTTATTCACTCGGCCGGTAATGACAGCAGCCGCCGTCATGCGGAACAGGACATCGCTGATCTTCTGTCCGGGCTTAAGAGCTAATACTGCCCCGGCATCGGTTCCCTGAGACTGATACTGCTGGTCCACAAAACCGGCGCGGGTAGCAAAGAACCGGTAGCGGCCCGGGACAACCTCCTTGAGAAGGAAATGACCATCGCTGTCGGAAGTTGCTCCGTAGATTAGAGTGTCCGATCTCGAATCCTCCGGCACGAGCGCTACCCGGGCTGATTTCAGCGGACTGCCTTCAGCGGCTGTTACGACGCGACCTCCCACCCGACATGGAGAAGCAGGATGCTCCTCTGCTTTCTTATCAGGCGATGGAGCCGGGGTTTGTGCGAGTAGGCTCAACGCTACCGCGAACATTACGGGTAGAAAACGCCGCATTGGTACCTCTTAACCTTCGAAGAGGACTTGTGCGATGAGGAAAAAAGAATGATACGCCAACTCGGGCGAAAGCGCTGAACAAGCGAATCCCCGATGACGTTCTCGTCTACGGCTTTCTGACGGATATCTCGCATCTCCCATCCTTACTGATAAGGCGTTTATGAGATGTGTTGATAGCTTCTAAGTCCTTTCCAGCTTTTCTTTAGCCCAGCGTGCCGATTCAGCGACGACGGGATCTTCGTCTTCGCTGAGGCGGTGCAGTAAAGGGAGGTATCGGGCGTCGCTGCTGTTGCCGATGGCGATCGCGGCATTGCGGCGGAGGCCACTGTACTTGGTGCGGCGCACGGGCGATCCTCGGAATTTTTCACGAAACTCTTCTGCGGTCATCTCGGCCAGCCAGTCCAGCGCGGGATTTACCAAGCCTTCGCGTGCTTGGAATTCCGGTGCGTTTGTGACAGGAGCTTTGCGGTTCCAGGGACAGACATCCTGGCAGATATCGCATCCGAAGATGTGCCGGCCGATGCCCTCGCGAATATCTTCTGGAATTGCGCCGCGTTTTTCGATTGTGAGGTAAGCGATGCAGCGATTGGCATCGAGCTGATAGGGAGCGATCAGCGCGTCAGTGGGGCAGGCATCGATGCAGCGGGTGCAGCTTCCGCAGCGGTCGGGCGCGGGCAGGTCGGGCGCAAGCTCGAGGGATGTGAGGATCACGCCCAAAAACAACCACGATCCGAGCTTCTCATTCAGAATGCAAGTATTCTTGCCGATCCAACCAACTCCAGCGTACTTGGCGTAAACACGCTCGACCAGCGGGCCCGTGTCGACGTAGCAGCGCGTCTGTAATTCTGGTGCTTCTCGCTCACCGCACTCCTGGTGGAGTTGCTGTTCGACTGCTCGCAACTTCGCCATCACGGCATCGTGATAGTCCTCGCCCCAGGCATAGCGGGAAATCCAGCCGCGCTGCGAGTCGTTCACTTCAGTTGAGTATGGTTGAGCCGTGTTGTAGTTGATGGCGCACACAACCACGCTGCGGGCCCAGGGCACGGCGTGTCGCAGAGACGCCCGCTTCAGCCGTCCGGCCTCGTCGCGTGCCTCCATATACTTCATCTCTCCAGCATGGCCGGCAGCTATCCACTCGGGAAAGTAATTCAGTTCAGGCGCGTCGTGGACAGGAGCAATGCCAGCCAGATCAAATCCGGCTTCGCGCGCAGCCTGTTTCACCAGCGTCGATAATTGGCTGAGCTGAGGCAAAGCATCTCCTGCAGTTATGTTACGAGATGATTGTTCCTGTGTCGCGCAGGGTCAGTGAAAGCGGGTGAACAAGCTACGATTATTGCGTCCTCTGAATGAAAGGGGCTGCGGCTGACAGTTGTGGCCTCGGGGCCGGGAGGCTAGAAGCCCAGTTTCTTTACTTCTTCGTTGTAATACTTGCGATAGAGGATGTCCCACTCCTGGCTGCCTTCGAGGATGGTGCGCTTCTGGTTCTCGATCTTCTGGCGGGCCGCCTGATCGATTCTCTCCTCCTGATTCAGCAATTCCTCGAGAACCTTGCGCACTTCCAGGCGTATCGTATTGCGATCTTCGACAAAGTCGACTTCGTTCATTTCGGCGAGCGCGTCGCTGACCACGTGCGCTACTTTATTCACTTTGTCGCGGCTGATTCTCACTATCCACCCTGTTGATTGGTTTTGAATTTTCCAGTGTACACGCGATTGCGAAGGTGGACAAAAAGCGCTCGCAGCATTCATGGAGAGTGGGCAGGTTCGCGGCGAAGTAAATTGGTGCGAATTTCATTTCCATAGGAGAGCTTGATCACAAGCTGGCGCTTCTCGATGCGGAAGGAGATGGGTCGGCCAGTTTGCCACTCAGTGGGCAGCGGCCCGTCGGGCTGAATCAGCGGCACGTATTCAGCGATGTAGATCTGATTTCCCGTCCAGATGCGAAGATCGTAGTGAACGGTATCGTAGGAGGTCACGACTGTGTTCCAAAGCCATGATATTGGAGTGGTCTGGACTTTCGTGTGTATGGCAAGAAGAGTACCCTGAACGTAAGCGTCCGCGCGGGCGGCAGTTGGGAGCAGAATTGCGAAGATCACAGCAGCAGATATCCGGAGGTGAATGCGGGATAACACGGGCTGTGTCTAGCTGGATGAGCGCATAGGGCTGAGAGGTGGGGGAAAATTTGCCGGCGGTGCTCTGCGGAACAGGTGTTTCAAGGCGCCGCCCTAGAGGACAGCTTTATATTTGCGGACGAGCTCATTCTTCACCTTGCGAAACATTTCCTGGTAGTTGGCGCCGCTCTTGCGCATCTCTTCCGAATAAGCTTCCAAAATGACACGAACTTCGTCGTTAATGCGGTCCTCGAGCGACAATTCCTCGAGCATGGATGCGTGCACTCTTTCCTTAACGGCAGGCACGTTCTTGGTCTCGATGAACTCTCCAGCAATCAGTTTTTTGGTAACTTCGCGGGCCAGATAGCCCACATATTCTTTCGAAAGAAGCATGTGAGGTTAGAAGTTTTGTGTTTGATGAGTTTAACACAGGCAAATCGGTCGCTAGCCGTTGGCCGATTGTCGTTGGATAAGGCGCCGCGCCGAACCGTAGCAGTGCACAGCAAGCGTTCAACGACTGACGACAAACCACCAACAACAGGCTTACAATGCTGGGCAACAGGCGCTAACGATGTCTCCCACCCCAGACGATCTTTCCGGATTGAAAGATGACATGATCGCCTTCATCGAGGGCCACGGCATGCGCCGCTTTCATGGCTACGTGGATCATGATGAAGTGCAGAGCATTGTCTGGAAGGGCGGAGAAAATCCCGAAAGCTGGAAAGATTTTGTGGAGTTGGCCAAGGCGGCCGGTGCGCCATTTCTGACAATGGATTCCTGGTCGCTACGGCGCGAGGAACTTGACGAGATGCTCGAGCGGTTGGGCAACGCCGAGTTTACCAACGATGAAGATGTAGAGGATGCGCGCTGGCTGCGCACGTACGTCAGCAAGACCGGATTTGTGCAGCTAGGATTCGCGCACCAGGGAGTGATGCTGGTCTGCGAAGCTTCCACCGAGTGGTATGACCACTATCAGCGGCTCGTGGAACTGTCAGAAGATTTTGGCGGAATTCCCATTGATGAGCCGGACCAGGATGATGAGCCGTGATGTAGCAGGTGTTACCCTAAGACCGTTCCACCCCCAATATTAAATTGCGCTGGATTTTCAAGGACGTTGATTCAAATCAAGTACACCTGCTGAGCGAGGCGCTGCGATTACGCAGCGCTATAGCGCCTGGCGATCCGCAGCTTGCCTTCACTCTCGCTGGCTTGCTAGCAGCACGTGGCATCGCTGATCCGGAGGCTGCTGAACGGTTCCTCTTTCCGTCACTTTCTCATTTGCATTCGCCGTACACGATGAGCGGCATGCAAGCCGCGGTCGATCGTCTGGACGCAGCCATCGAACGCAAAGAAGGGATCCTGATCTACGGCGACTACGACGTCGATGGCACTACGGCGATTGTCATTCTGAAGACCGCCATTGAACTGTGCGGCGGCTCGTCTGATTTCCATGTTCCGCATCGCATTCGCGAGGGTTATGGAATGAAAGATGACGTGATCGAGCGCGCCGCCGAGGCCGGCATTCGCCTGATTATCAGCGTGGATACGGGCATTCGCGCCTTTGCGGCGGCAGAGACCGCACGACGGCTGGACGTGGACTTGATTGTGACTGATCATCACTTGCCTGGGCATGACGGCGTGCCTGCGGCGCTCGCAGTGCTGAATCCAAATCAGCCGGGATGCGAATATCCATGCAAAGTGCTGTGCGGCGCGGGGGTAGCCTTCAAGCTGGCACAGGCATTGATGGAGAGGCGGCTGACGCAGAGCGATCAATCGCGTTTGGTGGCTTCCTTCATGAAAATTGTGGCCATTGCCACGATCGCTGATGCTGTGCCGCTGACTGGCGAGAATCGTGTTTTCGCGAAGCTTGGTTTGGAAGGCTTGCGAGCGCCGGTTAATGCCGGGTTGAAGGCGCTGCTTGAGGTGGCGCAACTTGCGGCTGCGCGTCCGTTGAATTCTGGGGAGGTGGCATTCCGCATTGCGCCGCGATTGAATGCCGCTGGGCGCATGGACGTTGCTCGGGACGTAATCGACCTTTTCAGCGTGAAGGATGCTGCTCGAGCGCGGGAAATTGCTAATCGATTAGACCAGCTCAACTCCGAACGTCAGGAAGAAGAACGCCGCATCATGGACGCGATTCAGTTGCGCATCGAGCAGGAGCCCGCGCTTCGAGAGGCATTCTGCGCGGTGATCGATGGAGATGGCTGGCATCGCGGCGTGATCGGAATTACCGCCACGCGAGTGGTGGAACGCTACGGACGCCCGGCGCTGGTGATCTCGCGCGACGGAGATGAGGCACACGGCTCGGGCCGCTCCATTCCCACCTTTCACTTGCTGAATGCGCTCGAATCCTGTGCGGATTTGTTTAGCCGCTACGGCGGCCATGCGCATGCGGTGGGTTTTTCGTTGCCGTCATCGCAAGTGGAAAATCTTCGCGCGCATCTCGATACTTATGCTCGCCAGCATTTGGCTTTGGAAGACTTCCAGCCCACCATCGCCGTCGATGCGGAGCTTGCGCTCGATCAGGTTACGCCGGAGCTTTTTCAGGCCCTGCGCCGGCTGGAGCCTTTCGGTGTGGGCAATCCGGAGCCGGTGTTCATTGCGCGCGATGTTTTTGTAAAAGCACCGCCTCGGATCATGAAAGAGCGGCACGTAAAGCTCAGACTTTCCGCGGGAGAATCAAGCAATCTTGCGAGGCTGGTCACGCCTCGCTGCCATCCGGATTCATCAACGTTCCACCGCCACGACGAAACGGGAAAGTCGAACAACTGGCGGAAATCCATCAGCTTCGATGCGCTCGGCTGGAACCTCGCCGAACGCATTCAGCAAGCGCAATTGCTTCCCGGAGATACTCTCGATATCGCCTTTAGCCTCGATCAGAATGAGCATCCAGAACTAGGAGGGCTTGAGCTTTCCCTACGAGATTTCATAGCTCCGGCCAGAACCGACGCGACGGCAACCGAGCCGGAAAAGTCCACGGCAACGGGTATCTGATTCTTCCTGGCAACCAACTTCCTACTACTCCGAATCCAGCAGAGTAGCTAAACTCCCGGTTCAGCGTTGGAGGTAAATATGAGCAGGTCTGTTCTCGCATTCGGAGTTCTCTTCTTCGTCACCTTCACAATTGCACAAACTAAACCAGCCAATCCTCACAAAACGCAATTACCATCAACCGAGGCCACGAGTTCCGCGGCCGTGCTCCCGGTAAAGCGGGTCGTGCTCTACAAGAATGGCGTGGGGTACTTTGAACACACCGCCCGTGTGCATGGCACGCAGGATCTCAGCATCGATTTCACTTCGTCGCAGCTCAACGATGTGCTCAAGTCGCTTACCGCTGTTGATCTCGGCGACGGGCGAATCTCGTCGGTTCGTTATAACTCGATTGCTCCGCTTGACGAGCGATTGAAATCACTGCGCCTACCCTTTGGAGAGCAGGTAACAAGAGCAGGATTTCTGCAAGCTATGCGTGGTGCGCGCGTTGAGGTTCACAGCGGCGCGAGTTCTGCCGTGGGACGATTGCTCAGCGTGGAATCCAGCCGTCGCCAAGATGCGAAAGGCAACTTCGTTGACGTGACCGACTTTTCGGTCATGACTGATGGCGGTGAGATGAAGAATTTCGAGCTCAATCCTGCCACCTCGGTGCGAATCGCTGAGCGCGACTTGAATGATGAAGTCGGGCGTTATCTGAGCCTGATCGGCTCTTCCCGTGCGCGAGACGTGCGCCGCATGGCACTGACTGCTTCGGGTTCGGGCGATCGCGACGTGTTTGTTAGCTACATCAGCGAAGTGCCGATCTGGAAAAGCACATATCGAATTATTTTTCCAGACAAGCCTGGAGAAAAGCCCTTGCTGCAGGGCTGGGCAATCGTCGATAACACAATCGGCGAAGACTGGAAAGATGTCCAGCTTTCACTCGTAGCCGGTGCGCCACAATCGTTTGTTCAAAATATCTCACAGCCGTTCTACACGCGACGTCCGGTGATCGCCTTGCCCGAGTCAGTGATGCTGACACCGCAGTCGCACGAGGCGTCGTTGCAAGTGGCTGAACCGATTCCGGCGAGCGGATTGGGCGGAGACGTGAGTGGCGGCACCGCCGGTGCGTTGCGTGCCGGAGGCGTGCTTAGCAGCCTGCAAGGAGTCGTGAAGGATCCCGCCGGAGCGGTCATTCCAGGCGCTCGCGTGACGGTTCGCAATGAGGAAACCGGTGCATCTCAGGTGACGACAACGGACTCTCGCGGCCATTACAGCTTCAGCAATGTTCAGGCGGGTAACTCCGCGCTCTTCGTAAGCTCCCCAGGTTTCAAGCGCTACGACTTGAGCAACTTCTATTTGGGCGTCGGCCGTACAAATGAGATCGATGCGACCCTGGAGGTTGGACCGGCCACCGAAACTGTTGAGGTTCAGGCCAGCGCAGCAAACGTGTTTACGCAGTCCGCCTCGCTTGTGGGTATCGCTGGTAAGCAGTCCGCCGAGGCCGAGGGCAAATCCGCCGGCGACTTCTTCGAATACAACGTCAAACAGAAGATCTCGATCGCGCGAAATCAATCGGCATTGGTGCCCATTCTTCAGAATCACATCGAGGCAGAGAAAGTCACACTGTGGAATGAAAATTCGCCGCCGCTGCGGGCCGTCTGGATCAAGAACACCAGCGGGCAGGTGCTCGACGCGGGCAGCTTCAATGTGCTCGAAGCCGATGCTTTCGCTGGGGAGGGCGTCCTGGAGAACATTCATCCCGACGAACGCCGCTTGCTGTCTTATGCCGCTGACGCCGCCGTTCACGTCAAGTTCGAAGACGAGGCCAGCGACAATCCCTATACGCGGATAAAAATTGCGAAAGGGGTAATGTATCTGGTCCAGGAACAGCGAGCGAAAAAGAAATACACGATTCGCGATGCTGATACCGAGGCACGCCAGGTGATCGTGGAATTTCCCGCGCAGGAAGGATGGGAGATGACGAAAGGCACTCCCAAGCCGGAGGAATCTTCGGCGTCATTCCACCGCTTTCGAGTTCCGGTCGAAGCAGGCAAGTCGGCGGAGTTAACGGTGGAATCGTTTCATCCTCTGGAAACGACCTACGAACTAACAAACCTCGATTCCGACGAAGTCGCCTTGCTTGTCCAGCAGAAACGGCTTACGCCGGTCATGCAGCAGTCCTTCAACCGGATTCTCGCGCAAAAAGACAAGATCGGCGGCATTGATCAGCAAATCAATCAGCGCAAGCAGGAGAGTGATCAGATCACGGCCGACCAGAATCGCATTCGGGAGAATATGAAAGCGCTGAAAGGGAGTTCGGAAGAGCGCTCGCTATTACAACGCTACACTAAGCAGCTCGATTCGCAAGAAGACCGTATCGCGACTCTGCGGGGTGAGACCGATGGTTTACGCAAGCAGCGCGATACAGCGCAGGCCGAGCTCGGGCTGATGATCATGGACGTGAATGTGGACGAAAGCTTCTAAACACACAAAGCAACGGTGCTCGGCCGGCGGTTAGGACCTTCTAGCCGCAACGGTCGCAAAGCAACCGCAAAGATCAGAGAAATACGACTTGCGGATGCCGGGCAAGTCCATATCGAGCCAAGCCCGACCCTTGCCTGCCTGCATTACACTGATTTCAGATGCCTCTGCAGATTTCGCACCTCCGCCGCTGGTTCGCGCTTGGCGCCATTGGCATGGTGTTGCTGGTGGCCGGGATGTACCTGTATGCGCGGCATAAGGTGAGAAATGCGCTGAAAGAAGTTCCGGAGAAGATTGGCCTTGAGGTGCAGCAGACTGCGCAAGGGTTCACTATCTCACGCTCGGAACAAGGGCACACGCTGTTTAAAGTTCAAGCCAGCAAAGCTATTCAATTCAAACAGGGCGGGCGCGCAGAATTGCACGATGTGGCGATCACGCTCTATGGCCGTGATTCCACGCGCTTCGACCAAATTTACGGCTCGGACTTCCTGTACGACCCGCAATCAGGAGATGTTACTGCTCAGGGTGAAGTGCAGATCGATCTTGAGGCCAATCCGCAAGGACTGACGAAGCCCGACCAGGCAGTTCCTAAGGAATTGAAAGATCCAATTCACCTCAAGACGACGGGCTTGACCTTCAATCAGAAAACCGGGAATGCGTCCACGAAGGAGAAGGTTGAGTTTGAAATTCCGCAGGCGAACGGCTCAGCCATCGGAGCGACCTATGTCGCTAACACGAGCGTGCTCACTCTCGAGTCACACGTAAACATTGTTTTTAACTCAACGATGCCGGCGCGAGTGACTGCCACGCGGGCGGCGATCAAGAAGAATCCGCAGGTCGTGGTGCTCGATCTTCCTCACGTGGAGAATGGAGCCCAGCGATCACAAGCAGAGAAGGCGACTATATTTCTGCGTCCGGACAACAGCGTCGATCATGTGCTGGCGACTGGCGATGTGCGTGTGGAGGCATCCGGCACCCAGAACACCCAAGTGCGCGCGGCGCAGTTGGACCTGCTGATGATGAGCCATTCTGGAAGCCTGCGCACAGCGACGTTCTCCGGAGATGTCCAGATGGAAAGTTCCGGCGCGCAACGCGCGGAGGGAACCGCGGGGCGCGTGATTTTGAACTTCTCCGGAAAGAATGTGCTAACGACCGCTCGTACGGAAGAGAACGTGAAGTTGGTGGCTCATCAGACGCCGGCATCCGGCTCGGCGGCTCCGCAGGATATTGAACTCACTGCCGCGGCAGTAGATTTCGTCGTTGCAGATGGGAGCCGGCTGCAACGCGCGGAAACCTCGGGAGCGGCACAAATCGCGATTCAACCGGCTGCGGCTGACACGCCACAACGCACTCTAGTGACGGCCGGCAAATTTCAGGCACATTTCGACAACCTGGGACAGCTTGCTTCTGTCCACGGCGCGCCAGAAGCCCGCATCGTGACTACAAATCCGGGCCAGCATGATCGAGTCAGCACCAGCGAAATGCTGGATGCCAGCTTCCGCCCGGGCAGTGGGATAGAAGCGATCATTCAACAGGGAAGCGTCGTTTACGTTGATGCCGAACGCAAAGCCTGGGCCGACCGCGCCCGCTACACCCCCGCAGATCAAGTGCTCGTTCTCGCGGGCTCGCCCCGGGTCGTAGATGGCAGCATGACAACCACGGCACGCTCTATGCGCCTGAACCGCGCGACCGGCGATGCTTTCGCGGACGGGGATGTGAAGAGTACTTACAGCGATCTGAAATCGCAGCCGAACGGCGCGTTGCTCGCGTCATCCAGCCCGATCCATGTTACTGCTCGGGCTATGCTGGCACATCGAAGTCCCGCTGTCGCCGATTACACCGGTAACGCACGCCTCTGGCAGGACGCGAACATTGTCGAAGCGCCCTCAATCAGATTCGACCGTGATCAACGATCAGTAATCGCTCAAGCCTCGGCCTCGCAGATGGTTTCCACGGTGTTGGTTCAGGCCGATAAGAGCGGGAAAGTTACTCCGGTCACAATCACGTCGTCGCGACTCACATACGCTGATAACGAGCGCAAGGCACACTTCGATGGGGCGGTGCAGGCGAAGGGCGCGGACGTGACCATTAACGCGAATCAGATGGATGTGTATTTGCAGAGGCGGGGGCAATCTGCTGCGACTCAGGCACTTGCGGCAACCGGGCGGGTGGATCATATCGTCGCCACGGGACGAGTGCTGATTTCTCAACCGGGGCGGCATGCGACGGGAAATCAGCTCGTCTACACGTCGGCCGAGGATAAATTTGTCCTGACAGGAGGCCCGCCTAGCATTTTTGATGCCGAACACGGCAAAATTACCGGGGTTTCGTTGACTTTCTTTAGGCACGATGATAGGGTGCTGGTTGAAGGCAACGATACATCCCCTACCGTTACCCAGACGCGAGTGGCAAGATAAATGCGCACGCTGGCCACCGACGATGTCGGCAAATCTTACCGTGGCCGCCGGGTTGTAAACGGGGTGAGCTTACGCGTGCAGCAGGGCGAAGTGGTTGGTTTGCTTGGACCTAACGGCGCTGGCAAAACTACTACTTTCTACTCGATTGTGGGTCTGGTCCCCCCCGATACAGGCCGAGTGCTCATCGACGACGAAGATATAACAGATGTGCCCATGTATTTGCGGGCACGCCAGTACGGAATCAGTTATCTCCCCCAGGAAGCATCGGTGTTTCGCAAGCTTACTGTCGAGGAGAACATCCTCGCGGTGCTGGAAGCGCAACCTATCTCCTGGCACGAGCGCCGAGAGAAGATGGAGAAGCTGATCGATCAATTGGGATTGGAGCATATCCGGCTAAATCGCGGATACGCGTTGTCAGGTGGTGAGCGGCGGCGTGTGGAAATCGCGCGCGCATTGTGCATAAACCCAGCATTTATTTTGTTGGATGAACCGTTCTCCGGAATTGACCCGATTGCCGTGCTTGATTTGCAGAAAATTATTTTTGATTTGAAGGCGAGTGGTATCGGGGTGCTGATTACCGATCACAACGTCCGTGAGACGCTCTCGGTCACAGACCGGGCATACATCATTAATGAAGGCAGAATTTTCCGCCAGGGAACGCCCGAACAGTTAGGCGGCGATCCTGAAGTGCGGCGGGTATATCTGGGCGAGAGTTTCTCGCTAGTGTAGAGGGCACGAACCGGTAAGGTTCAAGTCCCTTCGTGGTTAAAGGGTTTTACGAATTATGGTGTTGTTGCAACCCAAGCTGCATTTGAAAGTCTCACAGAGGCAAATCCTTACGCCGGGCCTCGTGCAGATGGTCAGCGTGCTTGCGCTCAACAAGCTTGAGCTCAGGGACATGATTACTGCGGAGATGGTGGAGAACCCGGTCCTGGAGGAACTAGAAGATTCCGTTCCGCTGCTGGATGACGTCAACCGCCGCGAAGAAGAACGCCCCACCACCCCTGAAGAAAACCCAATCGCCGCCGTCGAGAAGAAAGATCCATTCGAAGAAATCGACTTCGGCTCATTTTTTCAGGATTATCTCGATCCCGGCTATCGCAGCCCGGGAGAGATGGAAGAGATCGAGCGGCCCTCCTTCGAAAACTTTCTTTCCAAACCAAGCACTCTGGTTGATCACCTCGTGTGGCAATTAGGATCGTTGCCAGTGCGCCCTCAAGTCCGTGAGGCCGCGGAACTGATTATCGGGAATTTGAGTGAAGACGGATATCTGATTGCCACTGATGAAGAGCTTCTGGGGACCGCACCGCCAGCGCCTCCTGAAGCCGACGCCACTGTGGTCGAGACCGTGGTAAAAGAGGCGGCGGCGCTCGGCATTGGAGCTGACACGGAGTTAGGGCATGGAATCAGCGATAGTGATTTGTCTCCTGGGCTTGCCTCCGAGTGGGAGCAAGCTGCGGTCACAGCGGAGATGGCGGGCATAGCTGCAACCGCAGTTGCGCCTGCTCCTGCAGCACCGATAGCTGAGCCGGCGGCAATCCCAAAAAACGAGGCAAGCACAACATCGGCGACTTCTGCCCCTCCAGCATTTGTGCCGAATTTCAATGCTGCCGATCTGCGCGAAGCTCTCGAAGTGGTCCGGCAATTGGATCCGCCTGGGGTTGGCTGCCGCGATCTTCGCGAATGCCTGCTCTATCAATTGCGCTATCACGAGCAGCAACTCGCGTTGCACAAAAACGGCAATGGCGAGGCCACGGCACAACTGCTTAACGATGCAATCGCGATAGTCGACCAGCACCTGCGCGCGTTGCAACTCAAGCAGCATAAAGAGATTGCGAAAGCGCTTGGCCGGCCTATCGAAGCGGTGCAGCAAGCGCTGGATTATATCCGTACGCTCGATCCGCGCCCTGGATTGCGGTACAACAAAGCGCAGCCACGGCTCATTGAGCCTGACGTTGCCTTCGTCAAGCATGGCGATGAGTGGCTGGTGGTAATGAACGAAGAAGATGTTCCACAGCTACGCCTGAATCCCGCGTACCGCCGGCTTCTGACTCGCGATGGCAATGACAAAGATACCCGCAACTACGTCAAAGAACGCTACAAGTCCGCCATTCAGCTCATCAAGAATATCGAGCAACGCAAGCAGACAATCGTCAAGGTTTGCCATTCCATTCTTGCCCGTCAACAGGAGTTCCTCGAAAAAGGCATAGACGAGTTGAAACCGATGATGATTAAGGAAGTCGCTGAGGAAATTGGCGTGCATCCTTCCACCGTGAGCCGCGCGGTGGCGAACAAGTACGCCCACACACCGCAAGGTGTTTTTGAGCTGCGTTACTTTTTCAGCGAAAGCGTGAATGGGCCGCAGGGCGGCAACACTTCGCTATTGATCCTCAAGCGCCGCGTCAAGAAGCTCATCGAAGAAGAAGATCCCACCAGGCCGTTGACCGACGAGCAGATTACCCGCATCCTCCAGTCGCAGGGCATCCAGGTCACTCGCCGCACGGTCGCGAAATACCGGGAAGACATGCGCATACCGAGTACCCACCAGCGCAGAGTGAAGAAATAACTCAGAAGTCAGAAGTAAGAATGCAGAAGTAAATGCAGATTAAAATCTGGAGGTGAGACAACAGGTGCAGCGCCCGTGAGTATTGCAATTCTGCATTCTGATTTCTCACTTCAGAATTTCCAACGCGGTCCCCGGGTTCCTATGGTAAGAACTTCAACAGAGGGGCGCTCATGAACGTGGAATACACTGGCAGGCAATATGAAATCACTTCCGCCATCCGCAAAGAAGTTGAAACCGGCCTTGCGAAAATCCGCAAAATTCTAGGCGATAAATTCGACAGCAAAGTCATCCTGGCCGTAGAGAAACATCGCCATAAGGCTGAGATCACGATCAATCCGCGCAACGGACCTCTGGTTGGACTAGCTCAGGCTGGGGACATGATTTCTGCGGTTAATGAGGCGTTCGAGCATCTCGAGACTCAAGCGATCAAATACAAGACGCGCTGGCGTAGCAAGAAACGGCATCAGCAAAAGAAATGGAATGGAAGGGAAGCGCAGACGGAAGTCTTGCAGCCGGCTGTCGGATTGAGCGAGAAGACGGCCATTCCGGTGGTGGTGCACAAATTCCCTCAAATAGCCAAGACGACTGATGTGCACCTGGTGCGTTCCGATGAAGCAGTCGCTATCCGCCCTATGACTTTAGAAGAGGCCATCAAAGAAGCGCATTTTCGCGATCGCGATGTGTTCGTCTTTCGCGACAAGAAGGGCAAGGTTATGATCCTCCATCGCACGCGAGACGGGAAAATGGAGTTGATCGAGGCGCCGTAGAGCACGTTCTCGGCTTCCGTCATCAGCTTTCAGCGAAGGGTTCCCGGAGAAGATCTGGCCTTCCCGATCCATCCCAGGGCGATTAGAAAACTGTGCTGGCTGAGAGGACCCGAACTTTTTCTGCTTGCGCTGATGCTAACGTGTCCAGGGAGGGAATGGAAACCGGCGGCAGCAATGTCCGCTCGGGTGGAAGGGAGCCAGTATTGACAGCTTGCACCAGCATCTCAACGGCTTTGCCGGCGTTCGGCGGAATAAATATAGTCGCGGCAAGGAGACCGCGTTTCACATAAGTCTGGCCCGTTTTTGGAAGACCGTCACATCCGGTAAATGGTAACCGCAGCCAACGATCACGGGCTGAGTTATCAGGAAGTTCCTGGAAGGCTTTACGCGCGCCCAAGGCCATCGAGTCATCCTGCGCGGCGATAAGATCGATTGGGGTCTGATGAGAAGTGGACAACCGCAGCCAGGAGCTGATGGCCTTGTAAGCGCTGGCCTCTGTCCATTGGCCGCGCATGATTTTCACCTGTACATCCACCGGCTTAGTCTCATACATGCCGCTGGTCCGCTGTTTTGCTGCCAGACTCTCCGAGGGTCCCTGAATGTAGAGTACCGAGCCGCCCTTCGGAAGCAGCGCAGCAAATTGCTTTCCTTGAATGTGCCCGATCTCTTCGTGATCGGAAGTAATGCTGAAAATCGGCACCCGATACGCCTTGCGCAATTCGGTGACGTATTCCACGTCCCGATTTAGAACCACCCATCCAATACCGGCAGCCGCGGCCGCGCGGGCTACCTGAGGAAGAGCAGTGCCGCCGACCGGCTCAAATATGATGCCATCTGGGTGGGCATCTGAGCGCGACTGGATAACCTTGAGTAGTTGCTGACTTTGCGCGATAGAGTCGTTATCGGCGTGGACTATCTGTACGTCTGCCCCCAGCCGGCGCGCGGCTTCTTCAGCGGCCGCAGCTTGCTCGATCTGATAATCATTATCGGTTGTAGTCAGCGACAGCAGAAAGTTCAGTTTCTTCATGGGGTGCTGGTGAAATCATAGCTTGATTTTGGAACACAGGATGGTTACCGGAGTAACTTGGGCCCTGCCTCGGCAAGCGAGTTTCGCGCTCATTGAGGCCGTCCGGCTTCCTATTGGCGGGGATGCTAAAATGCGCGCCTCGGAGGGACCCATGCGCAAACTGCTGATCTCATTCGTCTTGTTTTTCGGTTCGACGCCGCTGTGGCCGCAAGCCAAACTCTCTACCCATTGGGAAGAATTGACTGCCGCGGACTTTCGTAGCGCTATTCAGCAATCCCAGGGCACATGCCTGCTGCCCTTTGGCATTCTGGAGAAACATGGCCCGCACCTGCCGCTCGGAACTGATCTGCTCGATGTGCGCTATGCCACGCTGCACGCTGTCGATCAGGAGTACGCCGTGGTCTTTCCCGAGTACTACTTCGGCCAGATTTTCGAGGCCAAGCACGAGCCTGGAACCATGGCATACA
>Ga0209378_1001378_pt1 | contig 17349 bp, 18 predicted proteins | sample GraSoiAngelo_156_FD_186170 | JGI IMG/M metagenome (GOLD analysis project Ga0209378, IMG submission 186170) | Grasslands soil microbial communities from the Angelo Coastal Reserve, California, USA - 14_1009_13_40cm (SPAdes) (version 2) | ecosystem: Environmental > Terrestrial > Soil > Grasslands ... | reverse complement strand
GAGGGAGTCGGACGGGTCAGAGCCCGCATGTTATACGACGCCGGATTGAAATCAATTGACGACATCAAGGAGAGGAGCCTCGAACAATTGATGAGCATTCGAACCATCGGTCCATCACTTGCGAAGAGGATCAAAGAACAAGCTGGTGGACTCATCAAAGCAGATGAGTGGGAAAAGGCGAAGAAAGCAAGACCGTCAGATGCAGAACAGCAAGTGGTCCTCACCGAGTACGAAGACTCCGAGTAAAGAGCCGGAGCTTTGGTATTTCTAGGCTTATAATGCGGGGCTTTGCTACGGTCTCCAAAGCCTAAGGAAACCTCGGCAAATGGCAACGATCAAAGCAGCCCTTGCAGGCGTTGGGAATTGTGCCAGTGCACTGATACAAGGGATCCAATACTACCGGAAGAACCCGCCTAAAGAAGACAACCTCACCACGGGTTTGATGCATCCCAAGTTTGGGGACTACAAAGTAGAAGACATTACATTCGTTGCCGCTTTTGAAGTCAACCGGAAGAAGATCGGAAGCGATCTCAGCAAGGCAGTATTCACAGAACCAAACTGCGCCCCGAAAATAAGCGACGTACCCGACATGGGTGTTACCGTCAAAGCCTACCGTCAAAGCCAGCCCCATCCTTGACGGGGTCGCCCCTCACATGAGGGAGCCGTTCCATGTCTACAACAAGAACAGGACAAAGCCTGTGGACGTAGCAGCTGAATTGAAGGACTCCGGAGCAGAGATTCTCGTCAACTACCTGCCGGTTGGAAGCGAGAAAGGCGCAAGATTCTATGCACAACAAGCTTTGGATGCAGGCTGTGGCTTCGTAAACTGTATCCCAGAATTCATCGCGTCAAATGATGGATGGGCGAAAAAATTCGAAGACAGAAAACTACCTATCGCCGGGGACGATATCAAGAGCCAGGTTGGAGCGACAATTGTTCACCGGGCGCTCGTGGACCTTTTCCTAAAGAGGGGCGTAAGAGTGGATGAGAGTTATCAACTAAACCTCGGTGGCGATACTGACTTTCTCAACATGACGGTAGAGGAGAGACTTCATTCAAAGCGTATCAGCAAGACGACGGCGGTTGCAAGTCTCATCCCGTATGACGTTCCGACGCGAATCGGCCCATCGGATTACGTTCCCCATCTCAAGAACAAGAAAATCTGTTACATCTACCTGAAAGGAAGAAAGTGGGGAAATATCCCACTTCAAATCGATCTCAAACTCTCCGTCGAGGACTCGCCCAACAGCGCCGGAGTCGTTGCAGACGTAGTTCGGGCGGTCAAAATCGGTTTGGACCGTGGAGTCGGAGGCGCACTCACCAGCATCTCTTCCTATTGCTTCAAGTATCCGCCAGTGAAGATTCCCGACGGTCAGGCATCTCAGTGGGTCGAAGACTACATCCAGGGAAAAAGAGAGCACTAGGCGGAGACTTTTCGCGTTTTCCGTACTGCGGGAGCTTCCAGAGCCGCTCCCCAGTTATGATTCAATCGACCTCTTCCTTTCCATTCTTCATAATGCTCCATTACGCCCGTGAACAGTAATGGGAGACCGATTGTCGCGTCGACATGTACAGTACACTGTTCAGCCTTAGGGTCAAGCTTCCCCCACGACTGGCTTTCGGGAAGCTCGCAACCGGACAGACCCCCGAACTTTGGATCATCTGTAGTAACTTGGATCGCAAAGCTGTGTGGTGGGACAGGCATACCAGCAATCTCCGCCATCGGGATGACTTGCTGAATGTAATTCTTGGGAGTCCCGCCCCCGATGAAAATTACTCCTGATTTTTGCCAACGCCGCTTTAGACTCATAATCTCAAGATTGTCCAACATGGGGTCATAGACCATTGGGGGCCGGCCCTGGTCGAGCTGCTCATTCCTATAGACTGTTAATGCCATCCCAACCGAACTATCGGCCAGTGCCGGGCAGAAGATGGGAAGGTGCTCCCTTGAAGCGGTGGCGATGATGCCGTACTCATCGTTTATTCGTTGTCCCATCAATTGAAAGAACTCTCTGCTGGAGTATCCTCGTGGCTCAAGGCTTTCCGAGAACTTTTCCACAAACTCGTCAGCCTTAGTGAACATGACATCATCCGCGTAGGTGTCGTAGACCCTATCTATTCTCATACTCCTGAGAGTCGGGTCGTCAATATGATGATGGGCCATATAGTGGCGGCCTCCGAGAGACTCGTAGAGATCGTGACTGAGATTCGCACCGGTCGATACGAGAACGTCGATCGCATGGAAGGCGATGAGGTCCCGGAGGAGTCGCCTCATTCCCCCAGCAATCATCGCGCCAGACAAGCCGAAGAATATGATCGGACGATCGGGGTCGCTTAGCATGTGAAGCCAGATCTTGTAACATTTGCCAAGCATTCTGCTTTGGAATGATGTGGCGTTGAACGCTTCGAGAGCTTCGCTAACGGTGTGAACCTTCGCAACGTCAAAATGCTGAACAGGATGTTTGAATGCGTCGCCCCGTGGCGAGAATTGAATACGAGAAGATGAGGCTGACGCAGATATTTTCTCGTGAGAATTAGAATTCTTGTTGGACTTCATTTTATCCTTCTAACTTAACCACTCTACGGGCTTTCTGTTTCTATTAAAATGTTCCACAACTCGCAATGCGGGTCGCGGGGACGATTGAAAATTTTCCAAGAAATTCTTTTCAGCAGATCGTTTCCGGGATCTCGGTTTTTGAGCGTGGGTTGTTAGGAAATCCGGGACCATTGATGTCTAATATCGGCGTCTGTGTCTTTGGAATCTTGGTGGACGACGGGCCGGACGCCTTCCACGACCTCTCTGGTGTCTTTCTCCACCTCGCCTCGGGCCGTAGGGACGAGGCGGGAGGAACAATGTCGGGTACGATCTTCGGCCAGGAGATGTCAGTCTGATCATCTCTTGAATGTTTGAGGAAGTTGTTCTTCTTATTCTCTCAAAGATAGAGTCATCGCTTCGACTTACGAGGGAGACTGCGATTCCAGCACTTCCAGCACGGGCAGTTCTGCCGATTCTATGGAAGTATGTGAGGGGTTCTTCCGGCAAGTCGAAGTTAATCACGTGGCTTACGTTCGTAATGTCGAGGCCCCTCGCAGCCACGTCAGTAGCGACTAGAACTGCGACTGATCCGCCGCGAAAAGCCTGCATTGCCCTATCTCTTTGACCTTGGGACAGATCTCCATGAATCGCTAACGCACTGTAGCCCTCGACCCTTAGGGCTTGAGCAAGCCGACCCGCCCTGATCTTGGTGGAACAGAATATGAGTCCTCTCGTTATCTTCTCCGCTTCTAGAAGGGAGCAGAGAGCTGGGAATTTTTCGTTCTCTTCAGCCCATGTATATTTCTGTGAGACAGATTCAACAGCAATCTCGTCGCTATCAACAAAGATTCTCAGGGGATTCTTCATGTAATGATGGGCGAGCCTGATTATCTCGTCAGGCATAGTAGCTGAGAACAAGGTTGTTTGACGGGGACCCGGGACTCTCTCGAGGATCAACCTCACATCATCGATGAACCCCATGTCTAGCATTCTATCCGCCTCGTCCAGCACAACGAATCGGACCCGATCTAGGTCCACTGTTCTTCTCTCCAGATGGTCAAGAAGTCTGCCTGGAGTGGCGACGATAACTTTCGTGGTCGGCCTTTCTAGTTTGTTCAGCTGAACTCCTATGCTCTGACCACCGTAGACTGGGACAGTTCTTATTGGCATGTGGCGAGCGAGGCGCTCGAATTCTCCCGCAACTTGGACTGCCAGTTCACGTGTTGGAACTAGCACGAGTGCTTGGAGCCCATGAATGTGGTTGTCTATCCTCTGGAGTATCGGAAGGGCGTAGGCAAGGGTCTTTCCCGACCCAGTGTGTGCCTGCCCAATGATGTCTCTTCCTTGAAGAATAGGCGCGATAGCTTCCGCTTGAATTGGGAACATCTCGTCGAAGCCCATATCCTTGATTCCCTGAAGAAGCCGGGGTTGGAAACCTAGGGCTTCGAACTGCTGAGCCAACTATTGTTCTAAGAGTAAATCCCCCCGCCCCATAAAGACCTTCCAGTCTCGGGAATGCCGATTCGGAACGAAGAGGAAACCGTTTTTCTTTACTTATGGCCTTTTGGTTCTTTTCCAGAGACTAGACGCGTCATCGGCGAGGCCCTCGTGACGATGTTCCCAAGCTGAATGCTTGGGCATATGATCTTCGCAGAAAGTCTTGCCGCAATACTCACACTTCTTGTTCTGTTGCGTTACACGTCCGCATTCGTCACACTTTTCCAAATCAAACCAACTTCGAACAGAAACAATACTGGCGATAATCGCGTAGGGTTTAAGCTTGAGCCTGGACCGGGCCTACTTCTTGGTTGTGATTCCACTTTACGATCAGTTCTTGCAAAAGTTTTGCACGATCGTTGGTGAGGTTCAGCTTGAAAACCCTCACACGTCCGTAGTCTCTCTCCTCCACAATTCCTGTCTTTGATAGATCGTCCAGATGCCTCTCGGTAGCGCTGTAGCTTTGGTCGGTTCTCTTTGCTATCTCCGTCAAGTGCAGTTGCTCGACTTCGGAGAGAAGGGTCAGTATTCGTATTCTGCCGCTGCTCGAAAGGATCTTGTCTAGTGGCGGATTTTTTTCTCCGGCCAAGGCTAGGCTCGAATGGAGAGGGTTGATTCGAGCCATCGGCGTATGGCGGAGGCAGGGGCTGAGGATATTCCTAGCAGGGTTGTTTTGCCTCTGAAGCCAGTAGTCGAGAGCTGGGTTGAGAGGATACCTGTAGCGTTCAGGTTCTGGACGTACTTCCAGACTTGCGTGTGAGCCCGGTATGTTTCTTTGTGTTCCTCGCAAGCCATACGGTAGGCTACCTCGACATCGCCCATAGTGGCGTATGTTGCATTGTTTCTCTCCAAGACCCGCGCTAGTGCTAGGAGTATGAGTTTCTCGTGGAGGTTGATGTGCTGGGAGTATTCTGTGCGTAGAACAGGGTATACGCTGTTTGCAGCGGCTCTGATATGATCAGGCTTCACTTCTCTCGCACCTTCCGTGTCCGCGTATTTTCCACCTCTCCACAGTAGCTCGATGGCGTAGCGAGCATCGCCTCCAGGCGTGGCCATGTCAGCAACGAAATTCAAAACCTCCTCAGGGACCGTTGCTTCTTTGAAGGCGAGTTCGGCCCTTTCTCTCAGAATATTTTCCAACTGTGGGGTGGTGTAGTGGTCTAGACGGATGACGTTTCGCTGGAGTGTGCTCTGAGTGCTTCTGTCGAGGTCTTCGAGATTCTTGATCTCTCGCAGGATGATTATGAGGGACAATCTTACTGGCCGGCCAGGGCGCTCCTCTTGGATGCGTGTGAGGTTGTAGAGGCTGGTGGAGCCTTCTGCTTTGATGAGCGAGTCTGCCTCGTCGAGGGTGAGGATGACGTGGAGTTTCTTGTCCTCCAGCTGGTCTAGGAGGATGTGTAGTAGTTCCTCGCTAGAGAAACCTCGCTGGGGGAATTGGGGCGTGAAGGTCTGGAGGACTCGTTTGAGGATCATGAAGAGGCTTCCCCGGTACTCGCGGCAGTTGACGTGTATGTAGGCGAGGTTGAGCTTCATGGTCTTGGCGGTGCGCTGGATGTCGGTGCCGAACCGTTGTGTCAGAACGGTCTTACCGGTTCCAATGTCGCCGGTGATGAGGACCTTGGGGCTGGTGGTTCCGGGTTTGTCTATGACTGATCGGAAGAGTTCTGCGAGGAATCGTAGCTGGTTTTCCCGGTGGGGTAGCCGGTTTGGGAGCCACTCAAGGCTGAGAGGGCCTTCGTCTTTGAATATGGTGGGTTTGGAGAGAGCCTCGCGTACTATCTCGGAGGGGGCAGAGAGGCTTGTTTTCTCAATCATGACGAATACTTACACCTGAAAGCTCTCAAACTATACTGATGAACGTATAAAATGAGCAGAGATGGATAAAAGTAATCGGGCCACCATTCGTTCGTCGGTCACAGGCATAAACTAGCAAGGCATAGTGCAAGTCGGAGCCTTTGGGGCAAGATTCAGGTATTGTAGGGTCGGTAGGAAATATAATGCATGAAATGGTCTTGGTGAACCCCAACCTACGAAAGGTTGCCCGACGACTTGAGGGGAGAAGTTTTCAGCTATTAGGATTCTTGTTCTACAAAAGCAAGGCTTACCACAGTTTCGGAATCGTGCTCAGCAGGCAATTCTCAAATATGGTCTGAAGTCCATTTGAACTTGGATTTTTGGATTCACATGTGCAACCTCTCAGACTTTGATTCCCTCTCGATGGGACCGATCCATCGTTCGTATGTAGAGAATGAGTTGGAGATGTGGCATGTAGCCTATCTCCCGGTGGGCAAAACCGTGTTGGACTTGGGTGCTGGGTGCGGAGAAACAGCGTTCTTCTATTTGAATCACGGTGCTGATCATGTCATCTGCGTGGAATCCGATCCAGAAGCTGTCGCCCATTTGAGAAGGAATTTTGAGGGAGACTCACGGGTGACGATACTCCCAGTCCACGTGGACTCAGTTAAGATAGACATAGAGGGGAGCGAAGATGGTATGGTCTTAGAGACACATTTTCCTTTCAGGTTCAGATCCGTTCGCCAATTAGGACCGAATGTAAAATTGTGGAGGTTGGAGAAGAGATGGTTTTCTCTTCACAATTTCAGAATCGCAGCAGCTCATAAGATAAGAACCGCTGTACTTGACAAATTAGGTTTGTAAGACGATGAATGTCAGCAATCTCACGCCTTGTCCATCACAACCTCCACACCTCGTTCTCGTTCGGATGGAGTCGCATACCTGGATGGTAAGAGACAAACACTAGCTGGAACAATATTCTGGGACTAAGGAAAGTTGTGAGCTGCTTCAAGAATGACCTAGTGCCGCTGCCTCTAGGAGAGGGTCTTCCTTGAGAGTTCTGATCGTGCATCCCCTCATGTCCGCTATGGGTGGTGGCGAAAGACTCTGTTGCGAAACCATGAGGGCACTAATCGGCAGGGGCGATAAGCCTACACTCCTGTCTGGCGAGTTCAAGATCGATCGTCTTGAGCGATTTTTTGGATATGAGGGGCTCTTTAAGGACATATCAGTCAAATCCTACGCCGCTGATTCAGGAGACAGATTCGGGACTTACAAGCATCTTCTTCACCATGTCAAGGCGCAACGGAAGATTATCTCAGCGGACCCCAATTATGACCTCGTCTTCTCCACTCAAGACGCAGGTTACATTCCAGACATTTCAAGGCCGATCTTTCAATGGGGATACTTCCCAAACGCTCTAACGGGGGGAATCTACGGATGGCCGTTACGAGTGCATTATTCGCGGAAAATCCGGCGTATTAACCTCGTTCTTGCAATAAGTGAATATTCCAAGTCACATTTTGATCAAGAGTGGAAGATTCCGACAGTTCTAGTCTACCCCGCATGTAACATGATACAACCAAGTCAGGTTAGGGATAACGTTGTAGTCACCGTTGCAAGAGGTGTGCCCGAGAAGAATCTTGAGCTATTCTGGGAAGTTGCGAAACGATTCCCAAGCCATGAGTTTGTTCTTCTTTTGACACGAGATCCGCGTTTCGTGGAATATTCCATGGCCCTAGAATGCACAGCACCCGCGAACGGTCGGGTGATCGTCAATCCCGACAAGGAAATGTATCAAGAGACTCTCTCAAGGTCCAAAATCTACCTTCATCTTATGCGAGGAGAACACTTCGGAATAACAGTTGTTGAATCGATGTCGGCGGGCTGCGTTCCAGTAGTTCATGACAGCGGCGGGCCAAAGGAGATAGTTGGGAGCTCAGGTCTTCTTTGGCATAGGGAGGATGAGATCCCGATACTTTTGGCAATCGCAGACGCTTCTTATGAAGCCATGTCGAAGCTTTCTATGGAACGGGCCAAAGCCTTCAGCAGAGAAAAATTCGATAAATCGTTCGGCGAAGTGCTCGCAAGAACAGTCTCAAGAGTTCCATAGCTCGACCTAAGTAAAGAAGAGGGACCAAGCTCAATCTCTAGTCAAGCAATTACGTGACATTGAATTTTCGGATAGTTGGCTCATCAAGGGCGTCCTCTCGAATTGGTTCAGGTCCAAAGCCATGCATTTCGCTGGCTCTACTGGTTAAAGGCCGTCTCATACCAAGCCGCGTCCCGACCCTAAGCGTCGTACGAAGCCGATTGATCAAAGACCTATCTCTGATTTCTTTAGGCGTCTCTCGAAGGACTCTCACATTGAGACTCACGTAACTTGAAATCCCCGGACACTGACATAGGTAGTTAACCTCGTTTCCTGCCTCCGGAAAGGGCTCTGGCACGCCATATCCGCGCCGTTCCCAAACCCATCTAGGATACACGGCGAAACCACCGCATCCTCGAACGCTCTCCCACCCCTCGGGCATTCCCTCGTGTCTCGGATAATAGTCAAACCTCTTGTCTCTCATTTCGGGCGTCGCCCAGGTGTCCCAGTATCTCAACTTCAAAGGAATTCTCGAGTAATCCGAGAACCAGTTTGTCGCACCAAGCACACATTCTGCATCGTAGTTGGAGTACTCCTTGAGTAAAGACCGTATTTCGTGTGCGTAGCTCAGATAGTAGCTGTCGATGCTCAGAAAGTGTTCCGTGTTTGGGTGCAGTTCAAGAGCTCGCTTGTGGGCTGCATTCCGACGTGCAGCTAAGTAACGTATCCTTTCCCTGGTCTTCACAGGCGGATAGTGTGGAAAGTCTTTGTATCCTTCAGCATGGCAATAGAATGGAATCTCTGGAACGCTCCAAGCTTCTTCCTTTCCACTGATACAAACCGCGACGATATTCTCCTTCATCTAAATCGTCTCTCAGAGAACTGAGCTGTGATTAGTAGCCCGGAGAGTTTTCCGTGCCATTTCAATGGGATTCTGATTCTGGAAAAGAGTGCCACGATATATTTGGGCATAGGATGCCATTGTTTTGCTCCTCGTCTCAGGAACTAAGGTCGAATTGCCCGAGGTTAGGTTGAAGATTCTTGGTGTCCTTCGTCACTATTCTGAACTTCGGCAATGGAACAATAAACTTGCCTCCGGAATGCAAATAATCACTTTCCTGTCGTCCGATCTCATCGAGAAAGTGGTGCGGGAGCACCAGAAAATAGTCGGGCATGTCCCTTCGGGCCTCATCTTTTGACACAATCGGGATTCCAGTTCCAGGTGTCGTTCGTCCCCACTTCTCGGGGTTTGCATCTGTCGCCTTCTCGATCAGATGATGATCAAGTTTGCAATACTGCAGAATTGTGTTCCCCCTGGTCGAAGCACCATAAACATAGACCCTCTTGCCATCCTCGACCTCTTTCGCCACAAACCTCCGCAACTGCAAACTCACCCTTCGGACATTTTTATCGAACTCCTTGTAGATTGAGGGTCGCCTCGAAAACAGCTTATTTTCATAGTCTTTCAATCTCGAGACACTCATGCTTACGGGAAATCTATCCTTATGCGAAACGTAGGTGCGGAAACTACCACCGTTTACATCATTTGTCTCAACGTCAAAAATCTCAAGATTACTCTCCGTCAAGAGGAGGCTTAGTGTCTGTAGAGAAAAGTAAGTAAGATGCTCATGTCCTATGTTATCGAATCCGTTCTGTTCCAGCATCGTTGGCAAATAGTTTTGCTGTATGACCCAGATTCCTCGGGGATCAAGAATCTTTGAGACGTCGATTACAAAGCCCGCAGGGTCGTCTAGATCGTAGAACATGGCAATGCTGGTTACGATCTTAGCCTTTGAATCGGCGAATTTTTTTCTGAACAGGTCGAACGCGAAGTAGTCGTTAAAGACGTAATCTGTTCCTTTCTTGGCGTCCTCGACGAGATTCGTGGCGGGTTCAAACCCGACTCGCCGTAACTCGGTTGGCTTGTAAGCACGTAGAAGCGTGCCATCGTTGCATCCAATGTCCACTACAAGGTCGCCCGTGTTGGGTTTCGCAACACCGTAGGCCTTCACAGCGATGTCCTCCAGAGCCATTCGCATCGTAGAGCTAATTCCTGAACGATACCAGTAATGACGATAGAGCGAGTCTCGGGGGAAGGTATGCTTCAGTTGAACCAAATTGCAATTGGCGCATCGTACCAACTCAAGGGGCGATCGAGGATTGCCACCTCTAGAAGTAACAAAATCAGAGACGTATTGGTTGCCAAGCGACAATATTCGTACGAATTTTCCTGAGTGGCATAACCGGCACTTATCGATTGGAATAGAGATTGGGCTCAAGGATTCTCTCGTCTTCGGTGAAACCAAGTTCGTACTAGATTACCATCGAGCTTCAAGCCGTCTATAAACTACTTGACTCAATGATGAATTTTGGACCGCCTGGGTGTTCTTTCTGATACTTTCGATGTGACTATCGTCGAGAGAACATGTTATGGTCCCCTTCCTGGGGCAGACGTCAAAGCTTGACTGCAAGATTATTATCTGTTGTAGGGAACAATTCCCAAGGGTACTATGTTGAGTCTAGAGGAGCTTGCGTCAAGGAAATCCATTGAACGCAAAGGAGTGCCACCGATGTCTCAGCGAGAGGCCGAACGGTTCTTGCGGGTCCTTCAAGGTTGGACCCAGGCAAATGGGTCGATCGAAAAGGAGTTCCGTTTCAAGTCCTATCAGGATGGATTGGATTTTGCCTACTCGGTGGGAGAGATCGCAGAGGAACAAGACCATCACCCAGATATTCTGATAAAATGGAGGCACGTGAAGCTAACCCTGTCTACTCATTCTGTCAAAGGGTTGAGCGAAAATGACTTCATAGTGGCGGCGAAGGCCGAACTCAAGTACCGAAACTCTGGCTTCGGTTGAGCATATGCTCGCTCGAATATCCGTCGAATAGGTCAGTCAGTGCTTTTCAATCAAGCTTGCTTCTATAGATGCCCCTTTTCCACACTACTGCGCCAACTGCTAGGGCTCCGGTTAGGGCGACCGCGGTCGTTGTTAAGGCTGGGGCTTGTGCGCTTAACCATGTCGGTTTTACTTCGAATGTTGTGAGTGCCGATGAATCTTGGACATTTGCGACGTGAGCTTTTGCGACGACAGCGTATGTTCCTACCGGCCCGGTTGTTGGAACTGTGTATGCAGACTTGAACAACCCGCCACCAACGAATGTTGTGGTAAGAGTAACATTGGATCCATCAGGCCTCATGAGCGTTAGTTGCAATTGAAGCGTTGTAGCGTTGAGAGGTGCCCCGCTGAGGGTTGCCAGCGTGTATATTGTAGCGGTGTCTGCTGGAAAGTATAGGGTCCCAACGTCTACATTGATCGCTAGGGTGTCGATCCGTGTGACGGTGAAATTCGCTACAGCCGAGATTTTGCTGAATGGGTCGCTCGCTTTGACGAGGTGTAATCCGGGTTGAGCATCGGGGACGTTAAACGTGAATGTGGAAGTCCCATTTGTGAGGCTTGCAACCCCCAAGAATGCATCGTCGAAGGTCACTTCAACCTGAGCTGACGGAATTCCGGATCCATACACTGACACCTTTGTGCCAATCGGCCCGCGACTTGGATTAACTTCGATCGAGGGGACTACAAAGAATCCACCGAACACAACTCCGGCCGGATTCCCGGCGTAATTGCTCGGGCAGCATATTCCGAAGGGCCCGTTCTCTGCCCGGACTGTCAAAATGTTAGTCCCAGCAGTTAGGAAAGGTGTGAGGTTGAAAGTGGTCAAGAACGCTTGAGCCTGCGTGGCGGTTGAATAGTCCGAGATGCTTCCTATGCTTCCGACTATATGCCCATTGACACGAAGCTCTGCAAGATCATCAGCGGAAATTGAAATGAAACCGATTGGTTGGGTTCCATTTAGCTGGAAGGTTTTGGAGAAGAAGAACTGGTTGAACTCTGCAGGTGTCGTCGTTCCATTGATATTGGGTGCCCATATCCAATGGGCGGCTGGAATCGAGGAAAGGTCTGAAGTCCAGCCTCCGGTACTGTGCCCATAGATGGTAGCCCCGGCGGGGCAAGTTGAAGGAATAGAGGAAGTTAGACACACAAACTGCGCAAGACCAAGGGATGTTGCGGCCCCCAGAGCCGGATCGGCGTTGTAGACCTGCCAGCTTGTATCCGAGACAAACGTGGCTGGTCCGGTCATTCCCGAAGAATTTGCATGAGGTATCAGAGATGGCAACGTTAGGGTAAGTAGGAAAAATGCGACCAGTATGGATGTGATCTCGAATTTTCTCGTTGATCCAGCCAGCCAATCTGTTGTTACGATTGCGCGGATTAAAATCTTCCTGAAGTTTGACTAGGAAGTTTCATCGGGGACGTGCCTCATGAACGATATTCTAAGCAGCAGAGATCTGACGAAAATAGTCGCTCCGATCCTGAAGACTCTCTAAAGTCGAGCATGGTCTTTCAGTCATTCTAATTGCACTCGGAGGTCAATTCCCTTCAATCTTGAGAGTCAGAGGCGTCCTTGTCCGATCCCTCATCGGACTATCTTCGGGTCCTTAGAGTCTCTTCTACCGCCTTGAGTTTGTTTTCAATCGCTGTGAGTCGGTCAAGTATCTCTTTGAGGATTCGGACGCTTTCGTCGTTTCTCGGTACGTACTGGCTCGAGGGTCTAAGGGGTGATGGGATCGGTTGAATGGGTGCCGGATGGAACGGGTCAAACGGTCGCCTGGGTTCCATTTGTGCAGGCCTATTATCGAAGAGGCTGTTTTGACTCTTTCCCTCAAAGGGATGTCGATAACCGGTGGCGGACTCACCTGAAAGATGGCTCAGCCAAAGTATTTGCGGACCATCTTGACGCCAACATCGCTAGCGGCCCATTTTTCTCCATTGAACTTGACCGCGCCGAGCCGTTCAAGGTTAGCGAGGTGCTCTCCGAGCTTCTCAGCCGGAAATCCCTTTTCTTTGTGTCCCGGATAGACATCGCCTAGCGCCTTCGCGACTTCCTTTGCGCTCTTTGGGGTCTCGCAGATTCTGACGATCTGGATGTTGACTTCGGTTGTGGTGAGGATTCGGAATATTTCCTCTTCTGAGAGGCGGGGTTTTGTCAAGCTGAAGCTAACTGCGCCTGACGCTTGCGTTGGACCAGTTTTTGGCCCGTGTCTCCTGCGACGGACGATTCGATAGCCAATTGCTCCCCATGTTGCTGCAAGGAGCGACCAGAGAAACGTCGGGTTCGCTAGAAGCCCGATGATATCTTCGAATTGTAAGATCATTGTCATCGTTCTATCTCACCCTGTGCAGCGCCGCCATCTCTATTCCTGCTGGGCCTACGCGGTACGCGTACACCTTCATGTCGCCCAATGCTCCCGGCATTTTCAATACTCGCATCTTCCTCGCGTAGTCTTCACTACCGAACGGTTCGGTTGACAAGTCGACAACGCCATCACTTAGGTGCTGAACAGTATTCTCAATATGTTCGGTGTGAATTCCCTTCGAGGCTAGTAACAATGCTAGCCCTCCAGTAGATCTGACGTGATTCTGCAAGATCTTCAGAGTCTGCTCGACCGCTGGAAACGGTGCTGAACGGATAATATCGCTCAGACTGTCAATGACGATGGTTGTGGTGCCTAGAGGTGTGATGACTCGTGGAAACTCTTTGGCTAGTAGGTTGGCGGGGCCGATGTCCCATGAGACCTCGCCGGATATCTTTTCCTTCTTCATGCTGAAGCTGTCGATGAACCACATCTTCCTCTTCTCGAAATAACTATCAAGGCTCCAGCCGAACACTGCCATCTCACCAACGACATCTTCCCATGACCGTCCTGTTGTGAAGTAGACAGCCGGTCTACCTTCTCTGAGGCCTTGGTAGAGGATCTGTTCGACGCACGTGGTCATCCCAGTATCGGCTTCGCCGAGAAACGTGATTATGCTGCCTGAGGGTAGGCCGCCGATCGACTCGTCGAAGGCGCCGATTCCACTTCTAATATTCGCCATTTTTTTCTCTACGCCTACTGGTGTCCCTGTTGGCCCTGTCTGCTAGGGTACTGGTCTTGGTACCCTGCTTGGTCGGGGGCTGATTGCTCCACTTGAACCCCTTGTTCCACTACCTCTGCCCCTTGGGATACTGGGATGTTACCTCTCACGACTTCTTCGTAGCTCGTGTTACCGCCGGCTTCGGCGCTTTCTCCCGCTACTGCTGTGGAGGCGCCTGTGGCCGTGGCTGACACTTCGTACGCCAACTGGACCCTTGATCACGATGCCGTCGGGTCCGATGGCGAAGGCGTAGTCGTTTAGGCTGTGGCTTGTTCCACGCATCTTTCGGACGAACAGCTTCCGTATCGGCGAGCTCTGGCGGACGAGCGACAAGACCATGACTCCAGTTGCTAGGAATTCTTCAATACCGAACCGGCTGATCAGTCCTGAGCCTTCAACGATTTCGGTGGTCATCAGTGTAGTGCATCCAACGTCTTTCAAGAGGAGTCCGACTTCGAGGAATATCTCTCGTAGAGTGTTCAGGTCGGTTACGCGGAACCCAAATCCTGGTAGTGAGTCAACGACGAGTCTTGTTGCTCCTAGTTGTTCGACTAGGATCTTGACTTCTGATAGTTTTGATCGGAGGTTGTAGAGTATTGACTGGAGGCTTTCCTGCTCGGTCACCTCTGATTCGACGCGCTGGTAGACTGCGTCGACCATGCCGATTTTTTTCTCGTTTTCGAGTTTCTTGAAGTCCCAGCCGAATCGTAGCATGTTCGCCTTGAATTCGGAGGGTGGTTCTTCGGTGCTGACGTAGACTCCCGGTTCGCCGAACTTTGTGGCTCCTTTGTAGAGGTATTGTCCGCAGCATATTGTCTTCCCGCAGCCCGCACCTCCCGCGAGGAGGACTCGGGCGCCTTTGGGGAAGCCGCCTTCGAGAACGTGGTCCAGGCCTGGGATCCCAGTATGGACCCTTTCGATCGCAGTTTCCATAATGGACCAAGGCTAGGGCGGCCAGAAGCTACCATAAGGCTACAGTAACCCTGTGGCCAATCCACAGGTTACACCACCAATCATCGCCGATCAGAGCCTTCCACGAAGGTTAGGCGTTCGACCGGGCAAGCTTCGCTGTCTATCTCCAAAAAACGTGCTGGGTCAAGGCTCCCATAGGAAGAATAACGGGCATTTTTCAAGCCCCGTATGGACTTTCCGAGCTCCGTGGTCTGTTTCGAAAAAATAAGCATGCTTTTCTGCAACTTTTCTTTCAGCGTAACTTTTCCTTTTCCGTAACTATTCTTTTTTGCCAACTATTATGTGACCCCCCGGGGGTGGTCTTTTTTCCCGCGCCCCGCCCTTCGTGAAAACGCTGGGAATCCACGTTCAACGGTCACAGCCCTGAGGTTCTTCCTTCCTGAAATCAGCCCAGGCTCTCATTATCTCGCCAAGTGGCAAGCGATCGAAGAAAATCGGATACCTGGGTACAATCATGCGGTAGGAGAGGCGAGTCACAACCCTCGAAAGAGTCCCCAAGCCCATCACGTGTTAGCCAGCTTTGAATTCCGACAATATGAAACCAGTGACGCTGATTATTTCTTGGACCTCCCATCGCCGGGAAAACGAGCATTCTCTCTCTTGCTTCCCCAAAGGGTTTTTAGCATAAGGACTGGGGCTCCTCGAAGCTTCCGGTGAAAAAGGATGCCAGAACGAGGATACTCAGTTACGGGCCTCGACCCAGACCGTACTGTGAAGTGTTCTGGCCGCGAACTCCGCATATCCCCAAAAGCATCCGTTGAGCTCTGTCGCACAATCAGGGGGATGAAGCTCCCTGACGCGAAAAGGCTTCTCGAACGCGTTATCGAACTCAAACAAGCAGTCGCCTATCGCCGGTTTCACAAAGAAGTTCCGCATCGGCGACAGCTGAACGAGCATTTCTATGCGGGCCGTTTTCCCCAGAAAGCGGCTGGCAGACTCTTCAAGCTTTTAGAGGAGTTAGAAGCGAACGCAGAATATAGGAATCTTGACACGGAAAGGCTCAAGATAATTCATGCCGCTGCGCAGCGCGGGACTAAGATTCCGAAGAGGAATCCGAGAGCCTTCGGTCGATCCGATCTCTTGCAGGGAACTATGACGCATATCGAACTTGTCGGCTACGAGCTGGAATAATTATTGTCTGTAACCAAGTATTTTGTTAAAGACGTTTCTCGACGCCTCGAAATCGACGAACACCTCGCGCTAGAACTGAAACGCGCCGGGTACAGTCATGTCGAGCTCACAAAGAGCCCTGTGGGCACGCGAGTCGTCATCTACGCCGCGAAGCCAGGAATGGTTATTGGCCGTAGAGGCCAGAGCATTAGAGATCTGACGAAAGTGTTGGAGGAGAAATTCCATATTGAAAATCCCCAGCTTTCGGTTGCGAACATCGAGGTCCCTGAGCAAGACCCGAAGGTTGTGGCGTCCCAGGTTTCTCAGGCTCTCCAGAGAGGCGTCCACTTCCGCCGAGCCGCCTACTGGGCCATTCAGAGAGTAATGGAATCACAAGCCCTCGGCGTCGAGATCACCATCAGAGGAAAGCTCACGACAGAACGATCACGATTCGAGAAATTCAAGGCCGGCTACCTCCCACGAGTCGGAGATCCAGTGCTAAAGAGCGTGAAGACCGCGGTGGCTGATGTTCAGCTGAAGCAGGGCCTGTTTGGAATCAACGTTCGCATTCTGCCGCCGCAGATCGATTACATTGACAAGCCGATCATGCTAACCCCGCCTGCACAAACCACGCCCCAACCGGCAGCACCACCCAAGGAAATTGAACCGCTGGCCGCGCCGGAGGTTGTGGTCGAGGTAGAGACTACCGTTGGGGATGCTCCAGTCGTTGTAGAGGACAAGGAGGAAGAGGAAACTGGCGATTCTGAGAAAGCGTGAACTCAACCAGATGCTCCCTGAAGAGCGACGGAAGAAGGTCACAGAACTGCGAGCAGAACTCACCAGCATCCGAACATCCGTAAAGTCAGGTGGAACAGTGGAGAATCCCGCGCGAATACGAGAACTACGCAAGACAATCGCCCGCCTGTTAACAATCGACAACCTACCTACGAAACCAACGCCAGAGGCCTCATAGATCATGATCACACCGCAGAATATTACGGCCCACGAATGGATCGGACTCAAGGTCAAAGTAGCAAAATGCACAGACCCGACAATCCAAGGACTGGAGGGCATCGTCCGTGACGAGACAATGAACACTTTCACGATAGAAACCAACAGAAAACTCCGACAGGTCCAGAAACAAAAGACAACTTTCCGAGCAGAACTGCCGACCGAAAAGGTCGAAGTCGACGGCTCTCTCCTTCGATTCCGGCCGGAAGATAGAGTGAAGAAGGGGCTACGGAAATGGTAGTCCGAAACACCGGCCTAGACGTAAAACCGCCGAAGACAGGATGCAACGATCCCCTCTGCCCATTCCACGGACACCTCTCAGTCAGAGGAAGAGTCTTCGAAGGAACAGTAGCAGG
>Ga0209378_1001374_pt1 | contig 17368 bp, 17 predicted proteins | sample GraSoiAngelo_156_FD_186170 | JGI IMG/M metagenome (GOLD analysis project Ga0209378, IMG submission 186170) | Grasslands soil microbial communities from the Angelo Coastal Reserve, California, USA - 14_1009_13_40cm (SPAdes) (version 2) | ecosystem: Environmental > Terrestrial > Soil > Grasslands ... | reverse complement strand
TGCAGGACCAACTCCCAAGATTCGCGCCAGTCTAGAAGAGACGGCAATTCCGGCAAACGCTCCCAGTCCGCCGATGAAGAAAATTGTGCCAATTACTGCTGCCGTATAGCCGAGTTGCCGAACGAGGTAGAGAATGAGAATGGAGAATATCGCATTACTGAAAAAGTTTGATGTTGCAGTTGAACCCGCAATTGATCGAAGGCGTTTGTCTTTCAAAACAACTGCAAGTCCCTCCTTCAGATCATGCCACACACTTGTCGCGGACGGCTTGATCACTTCATCCTGTTTTAGTCTCGAAAGAACAGATGCGGACGCCATGTAGGCAGTGGCGTCGATGGCTATAGCAAGTGGGGGATAAACCGCTTGAACAACAAGCCCAGCCATGCCTGGTCCAACGACCTGGGCCCCGGATCGGCTCCATTCTAGCTTGCTGTTGCCCTCGACCAGCTGACTGCGATCCACTAGTGACGGTAGTATCGCTTGATAGGAGACGTCGAAGAACACGGTGAGCAATCCCACCATGAAACTCACAAAGTATAGCAGGGGCATCCCTGCCCTTGTCAGAGTTCCCGTGACAGCTGCTAGCGGGATTAGTCCAAGGAATATTCCGCGTCCGACGTTCGCCAGCGTCATTATCCGCTGTCGGCGGTGCCGGTCAACGTAGACCCCGATGAAGAGCGCGAACACGGCGAACCCGATGAATGCGCTGGCGTTGAGAATCGAGAACGCAAGTGGATCGCTTGTTAGCAGTAGGGCGGTGAACGGGATGGCGTAGCCGCTAAACTGGGTCCCAAACTGGGATATGGTGTCAGAGGTCCACAGCTTGAGAAAATTCCGATGATGCCATAGAGAGGTAGGCCGCTCGGTCTCCGTCTCCATACGCCGTTAGAAAACGCTAGGCTCTCTTAAGGGTCGCTCACGGTGAGTAGTCACATTTGACAGTCACGTGTAGTGTCGAAGAACAAATGGTCAAGATGAGTAAACCGAATTATTCCTGTTTACAGCGAAGCGTTGTAGACGAGCATCACAGGTTTGCCCTCGAATTTATACTGAGGGTCTACCCAGCATTTGTGACGTCCATACCTTTTGAGCGTTGACGCTGTGTGTGTCTTATCTCCGTCGAGCCGGTATCCGGTCCATGTTCCATCCTGGTTTGAGAACTCCGGGGGCAAATCGGCGCACCACCACGTGTAGCCTTTGTCTTTGTACTTCTCGTAGATGTCTTTGTAGCTGCCGTAGTCTTTCGTATTGATCCAGCGGTAGTAGTGGTACTTGTAGCGGACGCGGATCTTGTACCTGCTACTCGTTAGTCTCTTTGAGCGTTTTCTTCTTTTCTTTCTTGACTCCATTTGGGTTTGTTGGCTCATGTGGATTCACCAGCTGTTTCTCCCACTCGTGGGCGAGGCGAATGAACACGTCCTTGCTCGCGCACTTCAAACGCTTAGTGTGATACGCGACAAAGTGCATGAAGCTCTCAATGTCGATGTCATCTTCAAAGTCGACGGTTAGGATGTATCTCATTTCAGATCCTCTCGGCGCTCCTACGTCTCGCCAAGTGGAAACTCGGCTTTTCGAAGATTAAGCCAATCGAAACCCTTGTATCGTGTCCACAGTACTATCGAATTACCAGTCCCTACGAGACATTGCGAATGATCTGTGGACAGATTTTGATTAGGATTTGTAGTTAGATTACTGACTTGTGGACTGTTTCGATTCCAAAAGGGGTTGCTGAGGCTTTCTTGCAAAGAGGCGTTGGAGTAGGCCCTTTTTCTCTTCAATCTCTTTGGGATGGTAGGATATGTTCCCAGAGCCGATGACGAGGAACATTTTCAGACCGTATCCAATGTCCACCCAGCCCTCCGTATGAAGGAGAACTCCGCCCGGCAATCTTGCTTCAGGTCCGTGAAGAAGTGCTACGTGGACAACAAGTTCGTTCTGATGTCTCTCAACCTTAACTGTATGAGGCATTCCTCTCATTTCGCTCACTTCAATCCCGGACCTTTCATGTTTCATTTAAGGAGCGAAATTTCTGGAATCAGTGGAATTGCCAGTTGGGTTGCAAGAGTCTTTGGTGCGACCAGTGGACGTTTGTCCAGCTGGAACGCCAGATACCTTAAATTTCATTGTTCTTTTAGCTTCAGAATGACGGTTCGTACAGATCGACTTTGGCGGAACACAATGGAAGAAGCAGGCTACAAGCGTTTCAAGATAGAGTCAAAGCCGGCGCCGCACGTCTATCAGATTCCGAACAAGTTTGACGTGAGCGCCCGCAAGCTGCGCCTCGCATCTATGCTTGTTCACGAGGCCTTCGAGTACAGGCTGAACAAGGAAGTTGTGCTTAGCCGGCCTTGCATCTACGGGGTGTTTGGGGGCCGCTTCGGCGGATTCAAGCCGCTGAAGCACAAGTGCGTCGGGTGCATGAGGTGCGTCCAGGAATACCCGCATATCATGACGGTTAAACAATCTGACAGTTACAAGCGGCTCGGTGATTCGTTCTGGACCCCCGAGAACGTCTACACTGTATGGAATGAAGCTTCGACCGGGAAGATCCCAGTCAAGGGTATGGGCTACAAGGGCGCGTTTGCGGGCGAGGGGTTTGACGGCATGTGGACGGACATGTCGGAGATAGTTCGCCCAACTAGAGATGGGGTGTATGGTCGGGAGTACATCTCGACAAGCGTCGACATTGGACGTAAACCAACCAGTATCGACTTTGCAAAGATCGACTATCAGCCGAAGTCTTTGGAGATCCCGGTTCCGATAATCTTCGACGAGCTTCCCACTGGCACCGATACTGCGGACATTCGGGCTGCGGTGGGCCTAGCATCCGAAAAGATCGGGACACTCAATATTTCCCGGGACATTAAGCGCCAAGAGAAGGGACTTGACAATCTGCTGCCGATAATTGACGAACAGGGGATCGCAGACAATGAGGAGCGGGATCAGCCAGAGATAGCCGAGTTTGACGCGGAAACACCTGGCCTCCTGGATAGACTGCTCGCGCGTTTCGATCGGTCGATTCTCATAGCTAGGCTACCACTTAGGGAAGATTCCGGAAGCGCTGCGAGCAGACTAGTCCGCCAAGGTGTACACGGGTTGCACTTGTACGCTGACTATCACGGGCAGGACTATTCGAGGGATACCCGGCATATCTCGACAGCGCTGAAAGATGTGCATCAGCAACTTGTCCGAGAGGGGCTTCGGGACAAGGTTACGATCATCGCCAGTGGCGGGATCACTCTAGCAGAACATGTTCCCAAGGCAATCATTTGTGGTGCAGACCTGGTGGCGATAGATACGACAGTATTGGTGGCGTTGCAGGCCGAGTTCAGAGGCGAGACAAGCGACAGGGCGAACTGTCATTTGGTGCCGCGGAGTATCAACCCAGAGTGGGGAGCGCAACGCCTAGTCAACCTCATCGGTGTCTGGCATGACCAGTTGATTGAGATTCTCAGCGCGATGGGCATGCGGGACGTCCGACGTCTAAGAGGAGACATCGGTCGGTCGATGATGGACTTGGAACTGCGGGAACAGTCGTTCAAGGGGATAGCATGGGCAACCTAGAGCTCATCCTCGAGAAGCATACCGAACGGATTCACCACGGCCTCGAAGTATTGCCGACCCTGAGGTATGGCGTGCCAGAAGGTTTGGGGAACAAGCGGTGGACTGCCGAGCTGATCCTTGCAACGTATGAGCAGGCGCTCACGGGAGAGATTCCAGAGAATGGTCTAGAGTACAAGACTGGAAACTCAGGAGGCGGCTTCGACATGCTAGGATGGAAAAGCCATGGAGGGGTTGCGAAGGTCGACGAGGATAGTGTCGATCTATCAATTTCACTGAACAAGCGTTACGAGGGTAGGAAAATCGAGATCCCGATACCGATCTATGGCGGGGGAATGTCCTTCGGGTCGATCAGTCTCAACTTCATGATCGCCAGGGCCAGAGCGGCAAGGAAACTTGAGACCTTTACTTCGACAGGTGAAGGCGGTTACCCAGATCAGATCGTGCCCTACCGGGACCACGTGATTACCCAGGTTGCCACAGGCATGTTCGGCGTCCGAGAAGAGACGATACAGTACGCACCGATTGTCGAGTTCAAATATGCACAAGGCGCAAAGCCGGGACTGGGCGGTCACCTTCTCGCCGACAAGGTGACGTCAGAAGTCGCGAAGATGCGCGAGTCGTCCATGTTCACGAGCCTCTACTCGCCCTTTCCATTCCACAGCGTGTATTCAGTGGAGGATCACAAGAAGCATGTTGACTGGATCAAGACGGTCAATCCGCGCGCTCTGGTCTCAGTGAAAGTCTCGACGCCAACTGATGTGGACATGGTGGCTATCGGGAGCTACTATGCTGGCGCGAACATCATCCACATCGACGGCGGCTACGGCGGGACCGGGGCCGCCCCGGAGATTGCGAAGAAGAACATTGCAATGCCCGTCGAATACGCGATCCCGAAGGTCCACGAGTATCTCGTGTCCGAAGGGGTCCGGGACCAGATCACGCTAATGGCGAGCGGTGGGATCAGGACTGCGGACGATGTGGCGAAGGCGATTGCGCTGGGAGCTGATGGTTGTGTAATCGGTACAGCGGAGGCTGTGGCGGTTGGATGTACTCATTGTGGGAACTGTGAACGGGGACGAGGCTGCCAGGTCGGCATAACAACAACTGATCCAGAGCTTTCCCAGCTCATTAATCCTGAGTGGGGAGAGAAGAGGATTGTCAACCTGTTCAACGCCTGGTCGAAACGGCTACGAATGATACTGGCGAGCTTCGGGCTTGAAAGTGTCAAGGATCTACGTGGACGAAAGGATCTGCTGGTGCGCTACAAATGAAGAAAACTTCGGCACCAACAAGAGGGCAACGGCGCATTGTCGTGGGAGTTCTTGCGATAGCTGCACTTGCAGCCTTCTTTTTCCTCGCTCCTATCATCCCTGTCAACTCTGCCTCCATCTCGTGCCCTGAATGGCAGTCTCTCGGATATTATTTCTTCAAAATTGGAATTCTATACATTCGTGCTTGTGCGTGAGGAGACGATGATACCAGACCGACTCGTTAATTCAAGGAAGACACTTCCGTTTTCAGAGCCGCCTTTGGTCAAGCAAGAGGCCGAGGGAGGATGCGGGGTCGTTGGGCTGGCATGCAACGTCCCTTTGGAGGGAAAATATCTCCTACAATCGCTTATGCAGATGCGGAACAGGGGTAACGGCAAAGGCGGCGGCATTGCTGCTCTCGGGCTCGTCCCCGAACAGCTAGGAGTATCACAGAAGATTCTGCAAGAAGACTATATCCTCCAGGTCGCTTACCTCGACAGGTCTGCTAGGAAACAGGTGGAAGACGAGCATATCCGCCCGTTCTTCCGCGTCGACTACGAGTCGATGGTTGAAGCGGTTGATGATTATCGGTCTATTCGGGGTCTTGAAGTAGAGCCTCCAGAAGTTTACAGATACTTTGTAAGGGTCAAGCCAGAGGTTCTAGAGGATTTCGGTCGGAAGAACGATCTTAGTGGGCATAGGGGCAGCGAGCTCGAGGACGAGTTCGTCTACCAGAACAGCTACCGACTCAACCTCCAATACTACTCGTCGCTGGGCGAGAAGAAAGCATTCGTTGTCTCTCACGGAAAGAACCTGATTGTACTCAAACTGGTCGGGTATGGAGATGATGTTGTAAAGTATTACCGGCTGGAAGATTTCAAGGCTCACGTCTGGATTGGCCACCACCGCTATCCGACGAAAGGCCGGGTCTGGCATCCTGGCGGTGCACATCCGTTTGTCGGACTGCACGAGGCGCTTGTCCACAACGGTGATTTCGCGAATTACCATTCGATAATGGAGTATCTAGCACAGCGAAACATCCATCCACTGTTCTTGACGGATACTGAAGTGTCCGTCCTATTGTTCGATCTGATCAGTCGGGTCTACAAGTATCCCCTGGAGTATTTGATCGAGGCGCTGGCGCCGACGACCGAGCGCGACTTCGAGATGCTTCCGGAGGAGAAGAAAAAGATCTACCGATTGATTCAGACTTCTCACATCCACGGGTCCCCGGATGGTCCATGGTTCTTCATCGTCGCCCGGAATGACGTGGAGAAGAATGCCTGGCAGTTGCTAGGGATTACCGACACGTCGATGCTCCGACCCCAGGTGTTCGCATTGCAAGAGGGTCCAATCAAGATTGGAATCATCGCGTCTGAGAGACAAGCAATCAACGCTGTACTGGGACGATTACAAGAGGATGGTAGGATTCCGAGTAGGTTTGCTGACTCCTACTGGAACGCTCGTGGAGGGAGTCACACAGATGGGGGAGCATTCCTCTTCAGTGTAAAAGATGGAGAGGATGGAAAGGAACTGGAATGCGTTGACAAGTTCGGACGGGAAATTACTATTCCAGAACAGGAATGGCTACACGGACCCCGAACGGATCTCGCTCTAAACGTCAGCGTCGCCCTGCAACTGCCAAGAAAGGGTCCAAAGGCTCAGGACCCGCTGGGATTCTACGAGTATGTTCGTCCCGCTTTGAGGGACGCTGGCTTCCAGTATGCCGGAGAGATTCTTGAGGAGTTGAAGAGGCTCGCGTTGAAGGGACAGGAGTCGAGACGCTTCGCGATACAAACCCTCTCACTACTATTCGACAGAATCTATGATACAGGCTACAAGAAGCGTAGCTCACTGTTGCAGTTGCATCACGAAGCTTTGAATGAGATCTTCTCCTCTGTCCCACTGTCAAACTATGACATCTACACTCGGCTAGACTGGAAGAACAGGTCCAGACTCGCCCATCCAGGACTGGACTCACAGGTGCTGGTGGTTGATGCTCTGGAATTTCCAGTTCAGGGAGACGAGAGCGTGGCAAGGTTTGTGGTTGACGCGCACGACCAGGGCTGGAAGAACATCTTGCTGTACAACTTGCGAGGCCACAGGTTCATCGGAAGCGGGCTGGGTCCGCGAACGAATGGATTGAAGATCGACTGTTACGGCGATGTAGGTGATTATGTCGCTTCGGGCATTGACGGCTGTGAGATAACGGTCCATGGTGCTGCTCAAGATCAAGCCGCTCAGATTCTCAAGTACGGTAAGCTCGTGGTTCATGGCGATGTGGGTCAGGCCTTCATGTACGCCGCAAAGGGAGGCGACGTGTACGTGCTGGGTAACGCAGCGGGACGACCACTCATCAACGCGGTAGGTAGGCCGAGAGTTGTGATCAACGGGACGTGTCTAGACTATCTGGCAGAATCTTTCATGGCAGGTGATCCGTATAATGGAGGTGGGTTCGTGATCGTTAACGGCTTGAAGCCTTCCTTTGACGGGAGGTTCGTAGAGCAGGAATATCCCTATCCAGGAGGCAATTTGTTCTCGCTAGCCTCTGGCGGGGCCATATTCATCCGCGACCCTCATCGTGGTGTGTCAAGGGATCAGCTCAACGGCGGACGATTGGTTGACTCAACCCCAAAAGATTGGGAGCTGATCCTCCCATACCTGGAAGAGAACGAGAAACTGTTCGGCATATCAATTGAGAAGAACCTATTGACTGTCGATGGAAAAATCTTGGATCCATGCCAAGTCTATCGTAAGGTCGAGCCCACATCGCTGCAAGAACTAGCCTAGTCAGTTCCAACGTGGCCCCCTCTCGCCCGGGCGTAGCTTCTCCGGGGCGCAGAGCTGTTGAAACTGTTTGAACAGGACCCGGTCTATTCTAAGACCCGTCTGCTGCTTAGACAACTCACCCATACGAGATGTCGAGACCATTGACTAAAGCAAGAGAGCAGACCAAAACCATGTTTACGCTGGCCCGCTAGCCGCAAGGCGGTGCCCTACACGCTACCCTAGGGATTACCCGACAATATTGAGTGTTCCATCACGGTCTGGTCAATATATTGCCCCAGTTTCCCTCATAGTCGGCATGACTTTTCCTTCATAGGTGATACAGTAGCCCCTGTAGAACTCATTGGCGAGCTTGTCTGCGTCGTAATTCTTCTCTCTAGGAACCCAAATCGCTTTCCATGAAAATCCGTCTATTAGACCGATGAGTTCGGTGAATAGTGGACGAATCCTCTGCGATTTCACCTTGTAGATCTTGTTCAGTTGGTTGATTACAAGTTCTGAATCACCGTAGATGAGCAGTTCTTTGGTTGGAATGTGTTCCCTTACCCATTTCACAGCTCTGATAGCGGCGGTGTATTCTGCTAAGTTGTGGGTCGCATTTTTGCTCCACGGCTGTCCAGCGAGCCCCGCTTCCTGACCAAGGACCTGCCCTGATTCAGTATCAGAGACGATGAAGGCGTAGACTGGGATTCCTTCCGGATTCTTCGGCTCACAGAGTCCGTCAAAATAGATCTGAACCGTACTTTCCATGACTAGAAAGTCTCTGTTGCTGAATCGGAGACAGTAATTTGAGTCTGGTACATCCCGGCGCTTACGAGAGCGTCCATTCCGAGAATCAAGTAGTTGGACTCCGCCTGGCCAAGAGCCCTGGCCACAGCGCTATCTGTCGTCGTGAAGGTAAGCGAATAGATCAGGTAGCCATTGGGCTTGAAGGTCCCGCTCCCGGCTCGATCTCCGTTGACCAAATACGAGTCAGCTAGGAGCGAGAATGTTGGTACGCTTACACGAGTGTCTAGTGAGGTTGCATATGACCAGACGTGAGCCTCGACATAGTAAGTTACTGAGTTGATGGAGTTGGAGAAGAAACTGTGAGACACGCTACGCCGCACTGAAGTGATCTGTACGGTGGACCCGTTGACGGAGTTGAAGCTCATGGCGTAGTAGACTATCAGCGGAACGGCGATGACGAGGACGAGCCCGATCCCAACTAGGATTAGCCGTTTGTCAACGTAGGGCCAACGTCTTGGAAGCCCGTCGCTTCGCATTACCGTCCTGATGTCCCCTGTCCTGACGCGTCGAACCCACTTTTAAGGCGACTCCCGTTGAATCTACTTGGGTGTCGGTGTTCGAAAGCTGACAGAATCGACGATGCAGAAGCTCCCGATGAAAAGTCGATTGAAGAACTTGAGCTATATGTTAGGATGAAGAAGCTTTTCGAAAGCAAGAGGTCGATGAGTGGCACGCAGGCATTCACCGCCTTGGTTGCTAGTGTAATTGTGATCGGCGTATTGGGTTTGTTAAGTGGTTTTCTTCCTTTTTATGGAATAATCATCGCCTCAGTGCTTTCTACAATTGGCATAATGAGTATGCTGGAGAATATGGGCAAGAGGAGCGTAGACAGGTTTCTAGAGAGATACCGGCAAGAAAAAGAGGAATCATAGCGTCACATTTTCAGGGCAAGTAGCCGATTGTCTTTCAAGACACTTTTCTCGGAGCCTCCCAGAGGTACAAGCTATGCTCATCCGGGGTCTAAACATGACTCCTGTCCCCAAAAACCGGGCCTAGTCCGAGCTGGCGAGACCCTGAACCAATGGAGTCCCTAGGCTTGCTGTTTTCTTCCGAGGTTCTCTAAGATTGCTTGGTATAGTTGGTCCCTTGTTCTATCCGAATAGTTCTCATAGCACAATTCTAGGATTCGATATCCTCTCTTCCGTAGGAGCATACGAATTTCTTCATCCTTTACCATCTGGCTTGTTTTGAGGTGGACTCGGCCGTCGACAAACACGAGCAACGGTCTAGGATCCGACGAGAAATAGAAGTCGGCTGTTGTTACTGGTATCTCGACTTGTGTCTGGTAGTGTATTCCATTGTCTTGTAGTTTGATTGCCAGTTCCTGTTCCATTCGTGAGGGGTTGGCGTGTAGTCGTTCGCGCCAGTCGCTCCGCTGACCCGACATCTGTAAGGTTGAGCAGTCTTTCGGCTATTGCTCAGACACGAGAACGAAACTGCCTGTCTTACGGTCGATGAACCGGCCAGATTATTATTGTTAAGAAACTGTCTATCTATTTCTAACGCGTTCTCCTGAGGACTGTCAAGTAGTTCACGCTCATCTGCAGTCATGGGACATGGAACGAAGGGTCTCCTTTCCCTAGAACCTCTGGTAGGCACGTCTCGCGTTGTGAGGATCAACTCAATAAGACCTGTTGAATGGTAACGTCTCCCCTCAAGGACTTGAACCTAATGCCAGGCTTTCATGATAGATTGGTCCAATGTGCTGCGAACTACCACGATGGTTCTCCGGACGAGCGCGTTTATGGCGAGTATCTCCATAGGTCCCAAAATATGAACCAAGGATTCGGAGGGTTCGTGTTGGGATTCCTAGTCGATTGGGGAAGCCTTGCGCGGACCTTCCCCAAGGAAGGTCTCACTGGACTTCAAGCAAATCTTGAGCAGTGGTATGTAGAACATGAAGGAATCGTTGCACGACTCTCCAATAGTCCTCTATGGGAAACAGATTTGAGAGATGTGGGTTTCGACATTTGTGAGTTGTTCGACAGTCTGAAGAGAGTTCGACAACCCATAGTGCGGGGAAGAAAGCGGGCCTTTGGCTCCACCGCTGCAGGGAAGACTCTTCACTTACTTATGCCAGAGTTGTGCGTCATCTGGGATGAGAAGGTAGTACGTAAGAATGTGGGATTGAATGGAGACGCTTGGAGCTATCTAAGATATCTTCGCGCGCAAAAGACTATTCTCGAAAAAGCTGTTCGCGATGCATCTGAGCAAAACCACTTCGACGCAAGAGCCGGGGTCCAATGGATCGAGCGAACTCATCGAGTACGGCGTGACAATGTCACGCCCCTCAGTTTTGACGAACCCGCAACTAAGATATTAGACGAAGCAATGTACGACCCAGACTTCGTAAGACTCGAGGTAAGACCTCTATTGGAGGTCGACGCTAACACAAGCATTCTACCAACAGTTACCTACTGACTATTGATGAAATGGTGGCGCACCCGGGGAGGAATTAACGGTCGCCAAGACCTTGCCGACACTTGTGTCCGTTATTGCTCGGAAATTAGTAGGATCAAGAAACGGAGTTAATAGGACCCAGATTGGGAGTTGATCTCGGGAGTAAGCGGCTGTGTCAGAGGCGGGGAAGAGTGTCGACCTCAGCCAGGTCTTTTCCGAATCAAAGGCGAAGTACGGCGAGAAATACGACGAGCATTTGTTGCAACAATACCTGCTCTACGTGCAAATGGCAGACAAGATCAGTGAAAGGCGTTCCCTTGCTAACACGTTCTTCTTGACTGCAAATACGGCGATACTTTCGGCATTCGGCATTGTCTCTGCGATCTACCCTTCCCAATCGATCCCTGGAGGATTCTTTGGGTTCGTGGCCTCGTTAAGTCCTGCACTCCTGTGCTACGCTTGGTTTCGTATGGTCAAGTCGTATCAACAGTTGAACACCGGAAAATTCGACGTAATTCACGAAATTGAGAGGAAGCTGCCTCTTGCTCTATACAAGGCCGAGTGGGACGCGTTGGGAAGAGGCCAGGATTCCCGAAAGTATAAGCCTCTCACAGATGTAGAAAAATGGGTACCGGTGATTTTCATCGGATTGTATGTCGTTATCGCGTTTGCCGCACTACTGCGTGGGGTCTAGCGTTCGGAATCCTATCTGTCTAGTAGTTTTGAAATCTCATCGAGGTTCCAATAGATGACAGGAGCGTTATGGTCCCTAAGGGTCTTAGGAACAGGGTCGTTTCTGTCCCTTGAAATTCTTACCCCGATGACTTTTTTCCCCTGCCTATAGCTCTCTTCAATTTCCCAATTTACCGCCTCTCTTGAGGCGGTATCTGAGCCAATCATCACAATGGTTGCGGATGTCTGTGTTATTCTATCTCGGCAATTACTTTTCCATTTCTCGTCAAATGGCTCCTTAACAGAGTAGTCTCGAAATTCTAATCGAAAGCGAGGATCCTTTGCCTGTGATCGTAATAGGTTCACTTGGGCTTCGTCGGCTACGCTGAAGCTGATGAACACATTTCGAACTAGAGGTTTGGAGGTTGCGGCTTCAATTTCTTTTGTAGAATTATTGAAAATCTGTTCGGCTTCTTCCGCTGACCTACTAGTCGGGGTGTAAGATGAGCCACCGCCCATTTCTCGACGCAATTCGGCGATGTTCGTGCCATTAGAAAAGCCTTCGTCCTCATTTCAAGCTCCCTCCTCCGACAGGTACTTCTCAGCTGCAATTCTTTCTTTACATGAAATGCATCGCCCACACGGGACGTCGGTTCCGGCGTGACAATAATAGGTGATTTCCAGAGGCATTCCATATTTCTTCGCAAGCTTCAAGGTTTCTCTTTTGTCGAGCTCAATTAGAGGAGTGAGGACTTTGATTGGACGGCCCAATGCCTTGCTGACACAATCCTCGGCTGATCGGAAAAATTCAGGCCTTTGATCTGGGAAAATTGGATTAGCTAAGATGCCCAGTGCTACCACGTTACAAGCGATACTGAATGCGTACGCGGACCCTAAGACTACAAATAGCAAGTTGCGGGTCGGCAGAAACGCATCCTTTTCGATATCAAGACCCTGCTTGACTAAGCTGCTCGGTATGACGTCTAGGCCGGCGACTTCTATCTTGACCGGCTTGTTAACGCCTAGATAATCGGTCACTTTTCGACATGCAAACCATTCATGGTGGTTCGCGAAGTGCCCATAGTTTACGTGAACGGGATGCACGTCATATCCCTGCTGTTTGAGGAGCAGCATCGTGACTGACGAATCTACGCCTCCTGACGACATCACAACAACCTTCAACCTAGATTCATCAACTCCGTAGGGGTGCCATCCAAGATTCCTTGATAATCTCCAATTCTTGAGCCGTCTATTAGCCATATCTCAACATCGATTCATCTGCTGCAAGAAACCGCTTACGGCGGGAGCGATCAAGAAATCGACTAGGATGAACCCCACGATGACCGGGCAGCGATAGCCCATTGGTGCGCTTCATCACCCTCAACTTGGAAAGTTCTTCGGGTGGGCAAATCCGATTCTCGAAAACCTGATATTCGCCGAATGGTCATACTCATTTAAGCCTCCAGTTCTAACCGTCCATGGACCCACAGAGGAAGAAACAACTTCAAGAAGTCTTTACCATATGCTATGGTAGGTTGAATCAGCAGGAAGAATCACGCGCAGAGGGGTTTAGGAGCTTGGATCTTTTTGAAGAGATTACTCAAGAATTAGCCGACATTGCGAATTATGCCTTCCTGGAATACTTGAAGGTGACCGATCTGCGGTCCAAAGCTGATCGATTCAAAAGTAGTCTAGCTTAGGCCATCAGGCAAGCTTGTTCAAGAAAGGCTTGCTCGTCAATTCCTGGAGGTAGTCGAATAGGGTTCCTTGATTGACCATCGAATGGAGTTTCATGGAATATTTCTGGTACGACAAGAGATTGTGGAGATACACTCTCGAAGATGGATCGATTTTGGATTTCTTGCACACCTCACATTTGCAACCCAACAACTCAAAGTGGGAACGATCTATCAATCTCTCTCGCTGAGGGTCAAACGCAGAAAGTGCCCAGTCCAAACTGTCGAACGTATCTGCACCGCTGTAAACGTAGAAGGCCATGGAAATTGGCTGCCCACAGCCAAGAACATGCAATAGGCCTCCACCATGCTTGTTGAGACTTCTGCGGAGTTTCATTATTGTGATGCATCGTTCTGAAATTGTTTGACCTAGTTCTCGTTCAGAGACAGCCAGACTTGCGAAGAGTTCTGGGATCCTTCCTAATAGGTCAGACACGAAATGGACCAAGTTGGAAGGATTTCTCTCGTGTACTATCGGAATGCAATGACTTCTTTTCGTTGCTCTCGAAGAGTCAAGAATACTCTGGAGTGTCAGTTTGCGAAATTCCTCGTAGGTCACCTTGTTCAAGGCCAGAACATCGAAACTCATGAAGAAGTCCGAATCAATCTTCATAACTGAATTTCGGTAGTTTGTAAACGCCCATCGAGGGTCTTCTCTCCAGTATGATTCGAAGACTCCGCTGTCAAGCATTACTATTGATCCATGTCTATTGTAATCATTAAGTCTCTTCACTGCTCTCCGTTGGTCTCTGGTTCCGGTTTTTCCGTAGTCGTATGCCGACACGAGAAGTCGAGGATATCCTGAGGTCGTCACCAACTCCAAGAAACAATCCTTGGCATCGCGAATTTCCTTTCTTGAGATCGCAGGGAAGTATGTTGGGGTTACTAGCTGCTTCTTGCCGACCTTTACTTCTAGCAGTCGGGCATTTCCAGGTCCTTTCTTTAGGAGACTAAGTTGGATCAAGTTGATCCTCGAGAGCTTGCGGTTCCATCATCACGTCCCCTTCCGATCGACTCCATTTCCTAGCAACAGTGGTTAGTATCCCTCCCCGATTGTTCACTTTCACTATGATTTGGGCCCAGCGTGGCTTGATGGTCTTGATGAGGTCATCAAGGATTCGATTCGCAATTTCCTCATGAAGGATCTCTACGGCCCGAAATGCTAGAAAGTATAGTTTTAGTGACTTGAGCTCTGGAAGCAGTGAATCCGGTTCATATGTCAGTTTTACAGTGTAGAAGTCTGGAAGCCTTGTAGTTGGGCAAAGCGCTGTCAGTTCAGCGAAGACGTGCTGAGAAATGAATCTGTTCTTACTATTCTCGTTTGGAAGCGTTTCTATATTTATGGTCCGTCTCGCCGAGCCTTCCCTGCTCGCTCAGTGTAATCATTGAAGAATATTTCTGCACATCCTTATGAGTTCGGTTCTCAGTTGGTGAATCCTACCAATAGTATATTGAATTGTATTGTTATTTCTGACTGCCAGAGGAAGCTTATCATGACGAGTACTGCAGATCTGAATCGCCTTGACACCTAAAGCATCTGCAAATCCTAGTTCGTAAAGTACGTTCGGTCTTGATTCGGAGAGATCGGCAATAACGCCGATGCTTTGCTTAATTTGCTGCTTCACATGTTTCAGAACATCACCACTGTACGTGTCGTAGTCCGCCCTGTTGCAGACGGCATTCACAGCCTGCGCGGCTGGACCCATCGCGTCGAAATAAGTATCTTCATACTTGGCCTTGTACGGCATCGATGCAAAAATGAACCTTCTGTCGTTTGTCGCTCCTGAAATAGACTTCACCATTCGGTCAACATTTAGCCTCACAGTCGGAGTGGTCCCAGGGACGAATCTTTTCCCCAACATTGGCTTGGATTTTGTTAGAACCACTTCGCCAGTGAAAGAGCCATGCACTTGTTTCTCATATCTTCTTAGTGCAGGAATTAGTTCTTCCTCTCTCAGGACACCCGTGGAGGGGCGAGATTTCTTGAGGTCTCTTACCACGACAAGGGCAAGATCTGCCTTAGCGACTTTGCGATAAAGGGAGACCTGTCGGGCAGCAATTGACAAATACTCATTGTCCAATCTCGCAGAAGTCTTCGCTTCAATGACGACTCGCCTTCCATCGCTCGTGGTAACTATGAAATCTGGGCTAATTCCACCAAATATGGGATTCATCTCGAAGGTGAACCCTGCCCTCCGTAACTTGTTCGATAATTCATACTCGAATAATGAATTAGGTTTCATCCTCAATCCCGTGATCTATCTAGGGGCGGATTTAGGTTAAGTCTTCTTTCGATCTTGTTTGTCAACGTTTGAAGGTGAAGATTTCCTTGGTTCGCTTGTTAATCTGGTATTCCAAGGGTTCGCGTATATCCCATTCCTCGGTCGACGGTATAGAGGGAAAGCCGTTGGGAGATGACATCACCGGCTCCGAACCACTTTTCTCATTACGCGTTTGCTTGATCCGAGATTGCCGGGTGCCCGGAATCCGAGTTCGGCGAACGTTGATGCGGCTGCGCTCCACAGGAAATCACTCGACTACGGTTTTCCTCGAAAGGCGACAGGGTATCTGTTGACCGTCCCGCCTACGTTGCTGGCGATAGTGCTTAGTGCGCCTCGTACTGTTTGGCAATTTCACACAGAAGGATCATCTGATAACGCCTTCGAGGTCCTCCCAGCACTGCAACCGCTCTTGCTGACAGTTTGGGTGAGAATGCGTGATGGTCGGGGATCATGGTGGTGGGGTCATAGTATCCAACTGTTCTTGTGTGGTCTTTCTCGGGTTGTTGTAGCGTGTTGATGGTTTTGTTCGCGTGTGTCGTGGTGTAGTTTCCGTCCGACCGTAGGCTTGAGCCGTGTTCTTCTCTTTGTGTTCTCGCTGTTGGCAGCCCGTCTGTTACCATTTACGGTTACCAAATCCGTTACCACTCAGGAATCTGAAAAGCAGTTGCTTCTCGCGACGCCGGAGTGCTCTTTGTAGAGGAAACAGAGTGATTGTTCGTCTGTTGCATTCCGGATTTGTTCGGTTGTGTTGGCTATGGGGCATAGGAGTAGGGTTGTACCCCGAAGTTGTTGGATAGGGATCTGTGACTAGTGTGGAATTGGAATGCTGCGTAGCATGTAGTTGACGAAGAAGGTCATGAAGAGGAAGGTCCCGGCGAGGATGGTCAGCAGTATGAGGAGGTAGGCTGTGTCATGACTTCTCTTCTTCTCCTTTTCAAAGGATACGATCGGAGAGGTCGTCAGGATCACACCGTACAACTACTTACTGCTTGGAACGAGAAGAAGATGGCGTAACCTGACCTGACATAAGCATTCGAAACGGTTCGTCCATACGACAGTCCACTCTCCGACACGGTTCAGCGTGCGGGTTCGCGTAGAATATTGTTCTAGAAACTTGGGAGTATGACCGCGCGGTATCGGTTTGGAGATAGGAGGGATCACGGTATTAGCTAGATTGAGGAAACTTGTCCGCGAGGAATCGCGATGCAGTAACTCATCACTACAGGCTTGAACCCGATAGCACGGCCCACCTCTCAAACCTTGTTCAGTGTAAGCAGTGCAAGGGTTTCAATCTACCATGGGCATCCAGCTGCCGCCACTGCGGCGCAAAATTGTCCTAGAGGCTTCGCTGGCTCCACATCTGCAGGTTAGGAAGGAACGTCCCCGACGCTAGAGAGTCGGGAGAGCATAGTGGATTAACGTTCGAAAGCCATCGTTCATCCCGTGGCCCTGATGCGCCAGCGGTTGGGGAGGATAATCACATGGGCCTTCATCATCGTGGATTCTTTAGATGGGAGAAGTCCCTATTGGGAATCTTGAAGGCTTGGTATTTTGGAACCACTAATCGTCGCCGAGGCCGGAAGCGCGGTCCTCGACACAAGTAGCACAACTACTACCCAAATTACCGCTGTATCTGGTGCTGTTCTCCTAATTCTTGCGTGGGCCGTTTGCATCATCCTCATTGTAGCAGGAGTCTCGACGAAGAGGAATCGACTCTATTCGTTGGGAATAATCGCCGGTGGGATCATGACGATCGTGACGCCGTTAGTGTATTATGTTTCGGAGACGGTGAGGCTCGGGGCCTTCACGGCTTCGATCCAAGACTTCTTGGCAGTCGCTGCGTTGTCGACTCTGGGCGGTGGAATAATCTCGATCGGGCTACTCAGGT
>Ga0209378_1001361_pt1 | contig 17430 bp, 13 predicted proteins | sample GraSoiAngelo_156_FD_186170 | JGI IMG/M metagenome (GOLD analysis project Ga0209378, IMG submission 186170) | Grasslands soil microbial communities from the Angelo Coastal Reserve, California, USA - 14_1009_13_40cm (SPAdes) (version 2) | ecosystem: Environmental > Terrestrial > Soil > Grasslands ... | reverse complement strand
GCAACAGCAAAGGAACTCGGAGCCCTGTCGCTGCAAGCTGAAAATGTCGCCTTAACTGCAACATGAAAATGTCATCCCCCGACAGGGTAGAGAGCTCGCGCCTTCCGGGTGAAGGCGCGGCGCCAGGGATGCTGGGCGCCGGGGCGGGCCGACCGGCGGTTCGCGGCCGAGGGAGCACCCCTGGGCCCGCTGGGCGCCCGGTGATCCTCGGCCACCGGCGAGGCCGCGGGGGCGGCTCCGTCCCCACGAGGGGCGGGGCGGCGGTTGGAGCTGGGGGCGTGGCGGGGCTTCAACACGAAGTCCGCGCCCGGCGCCGCCTGGGTCGCGAGGATGGTGGTGTCGTGCAGGACAACGAGGCGGCCATCGAGGAGTTCGCGCAGCTCGACCCGACAGCCGGCATAGGAGCGGTGGTGGGCCCCCGCGGGGATCTGGATCCAGCGCGGCCCGAGGTGAACGGTATTGTCGCGGGCTACCTGGCGCGTGTAACGGCAGCTCAGCAGGAGGGCGAGATCGCGCGGGGCGGGCCGCCAGGCGGGCGCCGGGTCGGCCGGGACTCGCGTGAAGCGCCGGTTCAGGTCGAGGAGGAATTCGGGCAGAAAAGCGTTGGCGGCCTCCAGCGTGCTGATGCGGCGCAGCCGCAGTTCGCTCGTGAGCCGATCCTGCAAGGTGCGCCAGAGGCGCTCGACGCGGCCTTTGGCCTCGGGCGAGCCGGCCTCGAGATAGCCGATGCCGAGATCGGCGAGCACGCGGCCGAGGTGGGTGGGATCCTGGTGGCCCTGCAGTTGCTCCGCGAGGCTCCAGTGGGCGTCGTTGCGGACGAGAATATTGATCCGATCGCCATAGACGCTCAGGGGCAGGCCGTACTGGGCGAACAGCTGCTGGAAGACGACGGCGTACCCGTGCAGGTCCTCGGTGGGGCGGAAGTGCAGGGCCAGCACGGTGCTGGTGGCGTCATCGATCGCGCCCAGCAAGGTCATCGTGGGGCCGCGCCCCTCGAGCCAATCAAAGGGACTGCCGTCGACCTGGACGAGCTGGCCCAGGCGCGCTTCGGGCGTGCGCCGCTGGCGATGCTGCTTGGGGCGCCGCCGGTGCTTGGCGGGCAGGCCCAAAGCGCGCCGCCGCTGGCGGACCGTTTCGCGACTGACGCCAGCTTCTCGGTGGCGTGGCAGTCGTTGAAGCCCTCGTAGCGGGTTTGCAGCAGCGCGTCGATCTGCGTGCGGACGCCGCTCGCCAAGCGGGGCGTCGCGGGCCGGCCGCGACTGCGGTGCAGCAGGCCCACGGCCCCCTCGGTCTGGAAGCGTACTTTCAGCCGCTGCACTTGTCGGACGCTCAGGCGCAGGGCGGCGGCCCCCTGCGCGTTCGTCGCCTTGCCCGCGAGCAGCGCCTTCAGCAGCCCCGCCCGCGGCACTTCCTTTCTGCTCATCGTGAAGGTCTCCATGGGGTGACACTTTCACGTAGCAGTTAGGCATGACACTTTTATCCTGCAACAGCACGCCGATCCTGGCGCCTTGACCGTCTCCGCGATGGCCGCTACGCTTGGCTCGCTTCGCCGGCCCCCGAAGTAAGGACAGCCGGTTGCGGTGCGCCATGAACCGGAGCTTCGCGGCGATGATTCCGATCTCCGTCGGGCCCGTAATTCAGTGGGGCGAGGGCCCGCCGACGCCCTCCGCTTGTCCAGGGGCCCGTCGCGCGCCTCGCCATCCAGACCGAGTCGACATTGTGCTCGCGGCGGGGGCCGAAGGGCTCGGGACACGGCACGTCGACCGACGGGGCGGAGGTCGGCCGACTCGCGGCCCGCCGAGAGCGGGCCCCGGCGCGCGCCAGGTGAGGACCTGACGGGATGGCGCCCGGCTCTCGCCAGGCCTCGGTGACGACGACCCCTCTCACTCCTGGAGCCAAGCGAGGACACCATGTGCTTCATTCACTCCGATCACCTCATGTCACGGCGGAGCTTCATCCAGCAGTTCTCCGTAGGCACGGCCGCGGCCGCGGCCATCGCCGGCGTCGGCGGGACGCTGGCGGCGGCGCAGGAGGGGGTGCCGGCGCCCGGGGTGGGCAGGCCGGACGTGGTCATCCCCGTGGTCGACCCTCCCACGGGCCCCGTCACGACCGTCGACGGCTTTTCCCGAGTAATGCATAACCGCTGGAACCAGGACATTCCGGCCGCGGCGACGGTCCGCGAGGGCCAGGCGGTCCAGTTTCTGTGCCGGGACGCGCTCGACATCGGCACGGCGGCGACGACGCTCGCGCCGAGCGGCGTCCTCACGCTCGACCTCGCGAAGGTGCATCCGCTCACGGGTCCCGTCGCCGTGGAGGGAGCGAAGCCCGGCGACATCCTGGAAGTCGAGATCCTGGACGTCGCTCCGCTCGTCGACTTCGGCTACGTCGTGATCGGCCCGGCCCTCGGGCTCTTCGGGGGTCTCCGGCCCGATCTCCTGGCCCCCTTCAGCCAGTTCACCGAGGCCTCCGAGCTCAGTGACCCCAATCCCGGACGGATCCCCGGCGCCATCCCCACCGACCAGCCGTTCAACGGCGGCGCGCCGTTCGTCCAGCTCTTCACCTTCGACAAGGGGCAGCGGACGGGCTTTGCCGGATTCGTCGGCAAGGACACCGGCAAGAAGGCCCGGATCCCGATCGCGCCGTTCATGGGGGTGTACGGCGTGGCGCCGCTCAGGAAGGGCATGTACCGCACCGTCCCCCCCAACGTGAGCGGCGGCATGGGCGGCAACACGGACATCAAGCAGTTCGTCAAGGGCTCGCGGATCCAGTTCCCGGTCCTCGCCGAGGGCGCGAAGTTCTCGGCGGGCGACGGCCACATGGCGCAAGGCGACGGGGAAGTCTGCGTGACCGCGATCGAGACGTTGATGGCGGTCACCTGCACCTTCAGGATCATCCGGGACACGATCATCGAGTCGCCCCGGGCCATCGTGCCGGCGGCCGATCCGACCGATCGCGGGCTGACGCCGGAGATGCGCGCGAAGGGCTATTACCACACGACCGGCGTGGGGCCCGACCTGATGGATAACGCGAAGAAGGCGGTGCGGGAGATGATCGACTGGCTCGTCCGGGCGGAGGGCCTGAGCCTCCACGAGGCCTACGCCATCTGCAGCGTCGCCGGGGATCTGAAGATCAGCGAGGTGGTGGACATCCCGAACTGGGTCGTCTCGATGACGGTCCCCCGCGGAATCTTCGAGTAAGCCGCGGAGGAGTGGTCGGTGGATCGCGCCCGGGTCCGGCCCGCGCGGGCCCGGGTCGACCGAACCGCAATGCTCCGCCGGCGGGCTCGGGGCAAGAGCCCGCGCGCGCCATGGCGACGAGGACGATCCGGCGGAGTCTCCTCGTGCCATCGCGCGTGGCGGATCCCCGGCCGCCCTCACAGGACCTCTGGGCTGCGCACGACGGGAGAGCCCCGGCGCAGGCCACTCTGCGGCCCCTTGCGACCGTGTCCTCCCCCTGACCCAGCGTGAGGTGACCCATGACCGGCTTTCAGATCTTCGGCCTCCAGTTCCTCCTCAGCCTGATCGTCTATAGCCTCATCGCCGGCTGGTACGTCCGGCCACGCCTGGCCCCGCTGCCGCTCGGCGCCGCGCTGACACCCTTGCTCTTCCTCCACGCGTTTCGCCACCTGGGCATGGTGTTCCTGGTCCCGACGGTCGTCGGGCCGGCCCTGCCCGCCGCGTTCGCCGTCCCGGCCGCGTACGGCGACCTCCTCGCCGCGCTGCTGGCATTGCTGGCCATCCTCGGACTCCGGGGCCAGTGGAGACCCGCGCGCACTCTCGTCTGGATCTTCAGCGTCGTGGGAACGGTCGACCTGCTGAACGCGCTCTACCAGGGCACGCGGCTCCGGGTCGAGCTCGGCGCCGCCTACTACATCCCGACCTTCGCGGTCCCGGCCCTCCTCGTCACCCACGCCATGATCTTCGTGAGGCTGGTCAAGCGCGCGGGGTGAAGGGCGGCGCCGGCCGCGGCGCGCCACGCCCGACCTCGGCTCACGCGCGGGGTGGCTCCCGTTGCCCGGACTCGACCTCGCGGCGCGCCAGCGCTCGCGAACTCGGGAGCTCCGCCGGGGTCGACGCGAGCGGGACTAGAGTTTCGGGGCGACCTCGGCTGCGAGGCGCTCGAGCTGCTCGAGCTCGTCGAAGACCGGGTGGAGCATGAGGAAGCGGGCGCCGCCCTCGACGAGCTCGCGGAGCCGGTCGACGCACTCGGCCGGCTCGCCCCGGACCGCGACCTGCTCGGCCAGCTCGCGCCTGCCGTAGAAGGCGCCGAACCAGTCGGCGAGCCGTCGCTCCGCCCGCCGGCGGTCGGCGTCGACCGCGATATAGACACGCTTGCCGACGCCGAACTGGGCGGGGTCGCGCCCGGCCTCGGCGAGGAGCCCCCGGAGCACCCTGACCTCCTCGAGGAACGCCGCGGTCGAAGCCGACCCGGCGCCGATGAAGCCCTGGCCGAGCTCGACGGCCCGCCGGAGCGCCTGCGGCTGATGCGCCCCGAACCAGATCGGCGGGTGCGGCCGCTGGACGGGCTTGGGCTCCATGCGCGCGTCCGCGAGCCGCCAGAACCGACCGTCGAACGTCACGCGCGGCTCGGTCCAGAGCCGCTTCATGAGCCGGATGCCCTCGGCGAAGCGCTCGGCGCGGCGCTCGACCGCCACCCCGAACGCCGGGTAGAGCGGCGTGTTGGCGCCGAGCCCGACGCCGACGCTCAGCCGTCCCTCACTCAGGTGGTCGAGCGTCGCAAGGCTCTTCGCGAGGTGGACGGGGCTCCGGAGCGCGGTCAGGAGCACCGCCGATCCGAGCCGTAGCCGCTCGGTGACGGCCGCCGCCCAGGTGAGGAGGGCGAGCGGCTCGAGGCTCGGGATCCCGCCGAGGATCTGCTCGATGACCCAGGCGCTCTCGAAGCCGAGCGCTTCGGCCCGCCCGAGGTACTCGCGGATCCGCCGCGGCCCCGGGGGGCCGTCGGGGAAGGCCTGAGGGATCGCGACGCCGAGGGGGACGCGCGAGAGGGTGGGCGCCACCTACCCGACCGTGGCGAGGAAGCCCGTCAGCGCCTGGGTGAATTCCGCGGGCCGCTCGAGGTTCGAGAGATGGGCGGCCGCTTTGATGATCACGAGCGCCGAGCCCTTGATCCGCTCGTGGATCGCGCGCGAGGCGGCGACGGGTGTCCCCGGGTCGTCCTCGCCCACCACGACGAGCGTCGGCAGCCGGATCGCCTCGAGCCGGTCGGTCAGGTCGAGCGCCGCGATCGCGTGGCAGCAGCCGGCGTAGCCCGTCGGATCGGTTCGCCGGATCATCGAGGCGACGGCCGCGCCGAGGTCGGCCCGGGCCGTCCGGGTGGCCGGGGTGAGCCAGCGCGCCAGCGTCGGCTCGACCAGGGGCTCCATCCCCCGGGTCTCGGCGGTGCGGATCCGCTCGTCCCAGAGGGGCTTCGCGTCCGGCGGGATCCGGCTCGAGGTGTCGCAGAGTGCCAGGCTCAGGAGGAGCTCGGGAGTCTGGAGCGCCAGGGTCTGCCCGATCATCCCGCCCATGGAGAGGCCCACGAAGTGGGTCCGCGCGATCCCGAGCGCCCGGAGCAGCGCCCGCACGTCCTCGGCGAGCAGCTCGAGCGTGTAGCCGCCGGGCGGCGCGCCGGTGCCGCCGTGGCCGCGTGTGTCGTAGCGGAGCACGCGGAAGCGGGCGGCGAGCGCGGGTACCTGCGGATCCCACATCGAGAGGTCGGTCGCGAGCGAGTTGCTGAGCGTGACGACGGGCGCGCCGGCCGGGCCGTCGAGCTCGTAGCGCATGCTGATGCCGTTGGCCGTGAGCTTCATCGGGCTCCTCCGCGGTCGAGGTCGACGCCGCGATTCTACCGGCGGCGGCCCCCGCGCGCCGGCGCGGGGACAAAAATGGCTCGGGGGGCGGTACCGGTTCCCCGTCCCCCGAGCCTCTGAGTTAGCGCAGCCCGTGCTGCGCGTCCCGGCGAAACGTCGGGACTTGGCCCTGCCGCATCGCTACCGCGCCACCCGCCTCCGAGCCCGCTAGGCTCGGCGCCGGTGGCGCGCCTGTGGGTCCGGTGGCATCTCCATCGTCACCCTCCCTGCTGGTTCAGGCCACGACCGGGGGCGGCGCCACCTCCCCCGTCGCTGTCATTCAAGCGCCGGGCGCGCGGGGTTGTCAAGAGGAGGCCGGTCAGACCTGGGACCAGTCGTCGCCGACCTTCACGTCCACCCGGACGGGCACGTCGAGCGGCATCGCGGACTCCATCAGCTCGCGGGCGAGCCGCGTGACCTCCGGGACCTCGTCCGGCGGGCACTCGAACACGAGCTCGTCATGCACCTGGAGGAGCATCCGGCTCCGGAGCCCGCGCGCGCGGAGCGCCGCGTCGACCCGCACCATCGCGAGCTTGATCATGTCGGCGCTCGAGCCCTGGATCGGCGCGTTGATCGCCATGCGCTCGGCCGCCTGGCGGGCGACGGCGTTGCCGCTCGTGAGGTCGGGCAGGTAGCGGCGGCGCCCCAAGGAGGTCGTGACGTAGCCGTGCTCGCGCCCCTCGGCGAGGGTCCGCTCGATGAAGGCGCGCACCCGGGGGTGCGTCGCGTAGTACTCGCGGATGTAGCGCTCGGCCTCCGCCTGAGGGATGCGGGCGCCCTGGGCGAGCCCGAAGGCGGAGATGCCGTAGAGAAGGGCGTAGTTGATCATCTTGGCGATGCGGCGGTGCTCGTCGGTGACCGCCTCCGGCGGGACCCGGAGGACCTCGGCCGCCGTCCGCGTGTGGATGTCCGCGTCCTGGCGGAACGCCTCGACGATCGACTCCTCGCCCGCGCAGTGGGCGAGGATCCGGAGCTCGATCTGCGAGTAGTCCCCCGCGACGAACCGCCAGCCCGCCTCGGGGAGGAAGGCACCGCGGATGCGCCGGCCGAGCTCGGTGCGAATGGGAATGTTCTGCAAATTGGGCTCCGACGAATTGTGCACGACGATGCCGTTAGCCAGATACTGGCTACCATCAACCATGATCTCGTACATCGGCGCCGGCGCCTCGTAGTCCACGCCGGTGACCGTCACCTCATAGTATTGACCAAGAACCATCTCCTCCAGGAATGACGGAACGTCGAAGGAACCAGCTTCGAGGGAGGCGACTACATGTTCCGCACGCGATAGAGTGATGGTCGTCGTACGCCCCGTCGCATACTTATTGATGAACACGTACATCGCCGGCGGAACCTTCCCTGCAGGAGTCCGGCAGGCGTCGTAGAGGGCGGTTCTTGTCTCGATGAGGTCGATCGGATCGGGAATACCCACGATTTCGGCACCACTCTTGGAGGAGCGAGCCGAAGGCCGCTGGGCGAGTTGGGCACGCTTTCTCCCGGAGATGAAGTTGATCCGCTCGCCGAAGGCCCTTTTCGAGCGATCACCGACGACGAACAGCGTATATCTTGGCGCGTATCCGCGAGGATCGGGAGTCCCCTTTCGGACGACTGACGGTATCCCGAACATCGTGAGGAGATGATGAACGGCCTCGAGCATCAGACGGGACACTGAGCGCACTGAAACCCTTTCCGTGACACAACCGTCCCCCTCGAAGTAGCCACGGAGGAATGCTGCGACGATGCTCTCTGGTGCTCTGAACAGCGAGGATGGAACCCGAATCGATCTTGACGGCGCCCCCGCGCCAAGTCGCTCGAGCAGCCCGCAAATGTCCACCCCGGAGACTTCCAGCACCGGGCACGTTCGGGTGACTCTTCGCGTCGGAGCTTTCCCGAACAGTTTGACGATGATGGCGGCGAAGTAGTGCTGGAGCTCCTCCTCGTCCCACCCGAAGGCCAGTACGAGCTTGGCCGGCTTGCCGTTGTAGGTACTGCGAGCAATGTGACCATCCGCCATCATGTACCCGACCAGTTCTGCGAGTTCGACGGACCACTCCCCGGGAAGCCGGGGCGATTTGCGTGTCCAGTATGCCGCCGTCCGACCGACCTCGAAGGACCGACTTTCGCCAAACAGCCCACTCCGGAAGCTCATGTACAAGGGATCGCCGATTTGAAGGCCACGCGCACGCCTCCATTCACCACTGCTGCGAAGCTTGTGATCCTCGCTGCACCGAATCACCGTCCCGCTTGACAGGTGGATCGCTACTACTCGCTTCGGCCCCGTGGCCTCGAAAGCAAGCACCTCTCGCAGTCCGAGCGCGGTCCGAACATAGTCACCAGGCCGTACCTCCTCGATTCCGATCAGGCCCCGCTGCGTGTCGACGAGCGTTCCCGCCGGAAGACAGCTCAGCCGGCCCGTCGACGCGACGAGCTGGTTGAACCTCGTATGGATCCGGCCGGTGACGGGGTTGATGAGGCCGGGCAGCGCGTCTGCGTACGTCGACTTCAGCTTCGAGAGCGTCCGGTACTCGAGGATCTTGGCCGGCAGCTCGTGGCCGATCGCCAGCTCGGTCAGGACGTCGGCGTCCGTCGAGTACCCGGTCTTGGTCCGGCGGCTCGCGGGGAGCTTGAGCTTCTCGAAGAGCACGTGGGCGAGCTGCTTCGGCGACCCGATGGTGAACGGCTCGCCGGCCATCTGGTGAATCTCCCGCGTGAGCAGGTCGAGGCTCCGCTCGAGCTCCTTGGCGAAGCCCTCGAGCCGCTCGACGTCGACGCGGATGCCGGCCCGCTCCATTCGCGCCAGGACCGGGACCAGCGGCCGCTCGATCTCGGCGTAGACCGACCGGAGCCCCAAGGCGTCGAGCTGGCCCGCCGCGTAGCCCCAGTACCGCCAGACGGCGCGGGCGCGGGCGGCGAGCCGCGCCCCGAGCTCGGCCGGGCCGAGCCCGGCCGCGCCGGCCAGGTCCGGAGGGCTCTCGCCGAGCGTCTCCAGGCTAAGCTGCTCGAGCGGGTAAGACTGCCGGGCCGGGTTCAGGAGATACGCGGCGACCGCGCTGTCCTCGACGGCGGGCGGTGCGACGCCGCGCGCGAGCAGCCACCCGAGTACGGGCTTCGCGTCGTGGACGATCAGCTCGCGCGAGCCTCCGAGCGTCCGCCCGATCGCCTCCGCCGTCTCCGGGCCGAGGGGGACGAAGGCCCCGCCGGCCGCCGGGTGGAAGAGGCCGAGCCCCTGGAGCTCCGGCTCGGGCGGCCGGCTCTCGCCGGCCCAGTCCATGGCGACGGGCTCCCCCGGCGGAACGCCCGCCAGGTAGTCGCGGAGCGCCGCCTCGGTGGCGAGCGCGGCCACGGGCTCCGTCCCGACCTCCACCGTCTGCGCCGGCAGGTCCTTCAAGAGCCGCGAGAACTCCATCTCCATCCAGAGGGCCCGGAGCCGGGGCCAGTCGGGCTCGCGCAGCCGGAAGGCCTCGAGGTCGAAGTCGATCGGCACCTGGCGGCTCACCGTCGCCAGCTCGCGCGAGAGGAGCGCCTGCTTGCGATGCGCGGCCAAGGTCTCGCGGAGCTTGCCGGCGACGAGGGCCAGGTTTTCGTAGAGCCGGTCGACGGTGCCGAACTGGGCGAGGAGCTTGACCGCGGTCTTCTCCCCCACGCCGGGGACGCCGGGGATGTTGTCGATCGAGTCGCCCATGAGCGCCAGCACGTCCGGGATCTGCGCGGGGTCGACCCCCCAGCGCTCGCGTACCTTCGCCGCGTCGTAGCGGACCCGCTCCCCCGACCGGCCGACGACCGACAGCACGGAGACCCGGGGTGAGACCAGCTGGAGCAGGTCCTTGTCGCCGGTGACGATCACGACCTCGAGGTCCCGGTCGGCGACCCGGGCGACCAGCGTGCCGAGGACGTCGTCGGCCTCGAACCCGGGGGCCTCGACGACCGGCGTCCGGAGGGCCTCGAAGAGGCGGCGCACGTACGGCAGCTGCTGGGCCAGGTCCGCCGGCATCGCGGCGCGCGTGGCCTTGTACTCCTCGAAGAGCCGGTCGCGGAAGGTCGCGCCGGGCGCGTCCCAGGCGATCCCGAGGTAGTCGGGTCGCTCCTCGCGGATCAGCTTCCAGAGCATCGTGCTCAGGATCAGCACGGCGTGGCTCGGCACGCCCCGCGAGGTCGAGAGGTAGCCGACCGCGTGGTAGGCGCGGAAGAGGTGCGAGTGGCCGTCGACCAGGAAGAGGCGCTCAGCCACGGAGGACCCGCTCCCAGATCGCGCGCACGGCGTCGGCGCGGCGGCGATAGTCCCGGAGGAACGCCTCCCGGTCCGGGTAGTCGAGGCTCTTCGCCACCCGGGCCGGCAGGGGGCCGGCCAGGTCGAGCGTGTCCTGCGGGCGGGCGCCGAAGAGCCGGAGCGCGAGCGAGACCTGCCGGAGCGCCCGATGGTGCTCGGCGAGCGCGCGGGCGTCGTCCGACGCGAGGAGGCCTGCCTGCGCCAGAGCCCGGAGCGCGTCGGGCGTCCCCGGGCGGCGGACCGAAGGATGGGCCCGGCCGTGGACGAGCTGGAGCGCCTGGACGAGGAACTCGACGTCGACGATCCCGCCGCGGCCGTACTTGACGTGCAGGCGCCCCGGAGTCTCCCGGCCGAGCTCGACCTCCATCCGCTGGCGGAGCTCCACGATCTGCTTGAGGTCCGAGCGGGGGAGCGCGCCGCCGTAGACGATGCGGGTCAGGGCCGCCCTGACGCGGCGGCCGAGCGACCGCTCCCCTCGCCCGGGGTCGCCGCCCACGAGCCGGGCGCGCGTGAGCGCCTGCCGCTCCCAGAGGTCGCCCCAGTCCTGGTGGTAGCGCTCGAGCGCCGCGACGCTCGACGCGAGGCCGCTGCCCGTGCTGCCGGGCCGGAGCCGGAGGTCCACGGGGAAGACGACGCCGGCCGCCGTGATGTCGCCGAGCAGGCGCGACAGCCGCTCGACGGCGGCCGCGTAGAACGCGTGGGCGAGGTCGTCCTCCGCGCCGTAGACGACGAAGAGGTCGAGGTCGGACCCTGCCGTCAGCTCCCGGCCGCCGAGCTTGCCGAGGCCGACGATCACCGCGGGCACCGAGGGCAGCGGCCGCCGCAGGGCCTCGGCCGCCAGCGCGGAGAGCCAGGCCACCCCGAGTGCTGCCTCGGCGAGGGCCGTCATCTCGCGCGCGTACTGCTCGAGGGTGGTGACGCCGAAGAGGTAGCGCCACACGATCCCGAGCTGCTCGGCCTGCGCGTCCCGGCGGAGCCGCTCCCCCGCCTCGGCGGGCCCGACGGCGGGCGCGAGGGCGCGCGCGAGCGCCCGGCGGAAGGCGGCTTCGCCCTTTCGGGGCGCGAGCGAGGCCGGGGACGCGAGCGACGTCAAGAGCTCCGGCTGGCTCAGGAGGAGCTCGGCCAGGAGCTCGCCGCGCGCGCAGAGGCGGACCAGGTTGGCGAGGACGGCCGGATGGCGGTCGAGGAGCTCCACGTAGCCCTGCCGGGGCCCGAGCGCCGACACGAAGCGCTCGAACTGGCCGAGCGCCTCGTCGGGGTCCGGGCTCTGCCAGAGCGCGTCCACGAGCGCCGGGAAGAGCCGCGCCAGCGCCGCGGAGGTCCGCGCCGAGTACGGCGTGAGCGGCCGCCCCTCGAGGACGAGCCGGAAGTTCTGGCGCGCCCGGTCGGGATCGGCGAAGCCGGTGGCGCGGAGCGCCATCCCGCTCGGGATCCGGGGCCCGGGCCCCCGGGCCCGCGGCCGCGCGGCGAAGAAGCCCGTGAAGGCGCGCCGCACCTCCCGCGTGACCCGCGCGTGCCGGCGGCGGAACTGGCGCGCGGCCTCGACGCGCGGAGGCGCCCGAGTGCCGGCGGGTCGTCCGGGAGCGAGTGCGTCTGGAACTCGTGCAGGATCTGCAGGCGGTGCTCGACCGTGCGCAGATGGACGTAGCCGTCCGAGAGGACCCGGCCGAGGTCCGGCGGCAGATAGCCGCGCTCGAGCAGCCGGAAGAGCGCCTTGAGCGTCGAGCGCTCGCGGAGCCAGCGGTCGTCGCCGCCGTAGAGGAGCTGGAGCGCCTGTACCAGGAACTCGATCTCGCGGATCCCGCCGCGCCCGAGCTTGACGTCGCGCGCCTCCTGGCCGCGCGCGCGAAGCGCGCGGTCGATCTGGCGCTTCATGCCCCGGATCTCGTCGACGAGCCGGCCCTCGACGCCCGGCCGGTAGACGTGGGGCTCGACGAGTTCCAGGAAGGCCCGGCCGACCGCGGGGTCGCCGGCGACGGGGCGCGCCTTGATCAGCGCCTGCCGCTCCCAGGGCTCCGCGCGCTCGGCGAGATAGCGGCGGTAGGCCGCGAGCGAGAGCGCCACCGGCCCGACGCGCCCCTCGGGACGGAGCCGGAGGTCCACGCGGTAGGCGTAGCCCTCCTCCGTCACCGTCTCGAGCGCGGCGACGATCTCGCGGCCGAGGCGGAGCGCCCACTCGCCGTGGGCGAGGACGCCGTCCGGGCCGCCGCTCGTCTCGCCGTCCTCGCCGTAGACGAAGATGAGGTCGATGTCCGAGGCGTAGTTGAGCTCGTTGCCGCCGAGCTTGCCCATACCGATGATCGCGAGGCCGGTCCCGGGGGCGCCCCAGCGCGCCTCGAGCCGCTCGCGGCCGAGGCGCCAGGCGGCGTCGAGGCAGACCTGGGCGAGCCCGGACAGCTCCTCCATCGTGACCGTGAGGTCGGCGTCCCCGAGGAGGTCGCGCGCGCCGATCCGGAGCAGGTGGCGGTCCCGGAAGCGCCGGATCACGTTGAGCCGGCTCTCGGGGGAGCCGAAGGGGGCGAGGTCCGCCTCGAGGGCCCCTGCCAGGTCGTCGGCGAGCCACTGCCGCATGGTCGGGCCCTCGAGGAGCCAGGCGAGCGTCGGCGGGCGGCGGCGGAGCGTGTCGGCGAGAAACTGGCTCGCCCCGCCCACGCAGAGCAGCAGCGACGTGGCGCCCGGATGCGCGGCCAGCGTCCGATAGAGCACCGATCGGTCGCAGGCGGCCGCGTACCGCTCCAGATTGTTCAGGGCCATGTCGGGGTCGGCGGCGTCCTGGAGGGCCCGGAGGAGCCACGGCAGGGCCGGCGCCAGGAGCTCCGCGTCCCGCGGCGTCGGGCTCAGGCGGTGGAGGTTGGCGAGGGCCTGGCGCGGATCGGCCAGGCCCAGGGCCGCGAGCGCCCGCAGGGCGGCCCGGTCGTCCGGCGCCGCGCTCAGCAGGAGGGCGGGGTCCGGAGGGGCGGCCGGCACCTCAGACGGCGGCTTCGCCCGTCTCGCCGGTGCGGATCCGGATGGACTCGTCGAGCGGCAGCACGAACACCTTGCCGTCGCCGATCGAGCCCGTCCGCGCCGCCGCCACGATCGTCGACACCACCTTGTCGGCCAGGTGGTCCGACACGATCACCTCGATCTTGACCTTCGGGAGGAAGTCGATCGTGTACTCCGAGCCGCGGTAGAGCTCCGTGTGCCCCTTCTGCCGCCCGAAGCCGCGGACCTCGGTGACGGTCATGCCGACCACGCCGAGCTCGGTGAGGGCCTCCTTCACGTCGTCGAGCTTGAACGGCTTGATGATCGCCTCGATCTTCTTCATGTGCGTCCCCTGCCGGCCGCCTTGGCCGCCTTTCGGTAGAGTGCGACGTACTCCCGGGCCGACGCCGGCCACGAGAAGTCCTGGGCCATCGCGTTTCGCTGGAGCTGCCGCCAGAGGGCCGGCTCGCGGTAGGCGGCGAGCGCCCGCGTGGCCGCCTCGAGGAGCGCGCGGGCGGTCGGCTCCGCGAAGCCGAACCCGGTGCCGGTGCGCCGGGCGGGCCGCGCCTCGACGACGGTGTCGGCGAGGCCGCCGGTCCGGCGGACGATGGGGATCGTGCCGTAGCGCATGCCGATCATCTGCCCGAGCCCGCACGGCTCGTAGCGGGACGGCATCAGGAACATGTCGGCCCCCGCGTAGATCCGCCGCGCCAGCGCGTTGTCGAAGCCCGTGCGGATGGCGATCCGCCCCCGGGAGGCCCGGGCCGCCTCGCCGAAGGCCGTCTCGAGCCCGGGCTCGCCGGCGCCGAGGAGGGCGAGCTCGAACCCCGCGTCGACCAGCTCCGGCAGCGCCTCCAGCACGAGGTCCAGCCCCTTCTGCGCCGCCAGCCGCGAGACGATCCCGATGATCGGCGCGCCGTCGGCCTCGATCCCGAGCTCCTGGGCGAGGGCCTGCTTGCAGGCGGCCTTGCCGGCGAGGTCCTCGGCCGAGTAGGGCTTCGTGAGGTCGCGGTCGGTCGCGGGGTCCCACGCGGCGACGTCGATCCCGTTGACCACGCCGTGCAGATCGGCGCGCCGGTACTGGAGCACCCCCTCGAGGCCGCAGCCGAACTCGGCGGTCTGGATCTCCTGCGCGTACGCCTTGCTGACCGTGTTGAGGACGTCGGCGAAGACGAGCCCGCCCTTCAGGAAGTTGAGCTTTCCGTAGAACTCGAGGCCGGCCGGGGTGAAGAGGTCCCAGCCGAGCCCGGTCAGCGGCATGTCGAAGTGCCAGAAGACGCCCTGGTAGGCCAGGTTGTGGATCGTGAAGAGCGTCCCCACCTCGCCGAGCGCGGGGTCGTCCTTGTACAGGGTCTCCAGGTAGACGGGCACGAGGCCGCTCTGCCAGTCGTTGGCGTGGATGACGTGCGGCGTCCAGCCGAGGGCGCGGAGCGCCTCGAGGGCGCCGCGGCAGAAGAAGATGAAGCGCTCGCAGTTGTCCAGGTAGTCGCCCTGGCCGGTGCCGTAGAGGGCGGGGCGGTCGTAGTAGTGGTCGTGGGCCAGGAAGTAGACCGGCACCGCGTGGCCGAGCCGCCCCTCGAGCAGGGCGCCCTCGGTCGTCCGGTCGCCGACGGGGACGCGGACGCGGGGCACCGCGGTCCTGAGCGTCCCGTGGCGCTCCACGCCGCGGTACTTCGGCATCAGCACGCGCACGTCGTGGCCGAGCGTCGCGAGCGCCTGGGGGAGGGCGCCGGCGACGTCCGCCAGGCCGCCCGTCTTCGCGAACGGCTCGACCTCGGACGAGATCAGCAAGATCCGCAAGGGCTGGGTCACGGAAGCCTCCGGGAATCGGGCGATCTCATTATCCCCTCGTCGTCCGGGTTGTCAAACCTCTTCGAGGATCGACACCGCGATCGCGGTCACGTGGGAGCTGATCCGCTTCAGGTTGCTGAGCACGTCGAGGTGGATGTCGGAGGTCTCGAGCGTGTCCGGCCGCCCGGCCCGGAGCCGGCCGAGGTGGGACTCGCGCAGCTCGCGCTCGCGCTGGCGGATCAGCGCCCGCCGGTCGAGCACCTCCTGGGCGAGCCCGCGGTCGTTCGCCGCGAAGGCCGCGATCGCGCTCTCGAGCTTCTTCGAGACGAGCGCGTGGAAGTCCGAGAGCTCGGCCCAGCCCGCCTCCGAGAAGTGCCGCCCGAGGGCGACCTTCTTGCGGGCGAGCTCCATCAGGTTCTTGTCGATGATGTCGCCCACGTTCTCGAGGTTGCCGATGAGCGAGATCAGCGCGATCTCCTTCCTGGCGAGGTCGGGCGCCATCGTCTCCCGCTGGAGCCGCGCCAGGAAGAGCTTGATCTCGCGCTCGAGGAAGTCCACCTGGTCGTCGCGCCGCTCGACGTCCTCGAGCAGGTCCCGGTCGTCCTCGCGGAACACGCGGATCGTGTCGCGGAGCATGGCCTGGACGACGTCGGCCGCCCGGAGGGCCTCGCGGGTCGCCTGGCCGAGCGCGAGGGACGGCTGGTCGAGGGAGCGCGTGTCGAGGTAGCGGGTCCGGAAGGGGTTCTCGGCCTCGTGCGTGGCGGGGACGAGCGCCTCGATCGCCCGCGCCGCCCACGGGACCCAGGGGAGGCACACGAGGCTCACGCCGACGTTGAAGAACGTGTGGGCGTTCGCGATCTGCCGCCCCGGGTCGCGGGCGGTGGCGGCGACCCAGTCGGCGAACGGCCCGATGAACGGGAAGATCACGCTCACCCCCAGGAGCTTGAAGGCGATGTGGGCCACCGCCACCCGCTTGGCGTCGGCGTTGGCGCCGAGCGAGGCCGCGAGCGCGGTCGCGCAGGTCCCCACGTTGGCGCCGAGCACGATCGCCACCGCGCCGGGGAGGGCCAGCAGGCCGGCGGAGGCGAGCGCGATCGCGACGCCGATCGTCGCCGCCGAGGACGCCAGCGCGGCGCTGAGCGCCGCGCCGACCAGGACGCCCGTCAGCGGATTCGCGGCGAGCGCCCGGAGCACCTCGAGCGTCAGCTCGTTCTGCCGGATCGGCGCGACGCCGTCGAGGATCAGGCGCAGGCCGAGGAAGAGGAGGCCGAAGCCCAGGATCGCCTGGCCGACGTCCTTGACCGCGCGGCGGCGCCCGATGAAGACGAGCACGAAGCCGACCCCGACCAGGAGCGGCGCGTAGTCGGTCACGCGGAAGGCGATGAGCTGGACGGTGAACGTGGTGCCGATGTCGGCGCCGAGGATGATCCCGAGCGTCTGGGGAAAGGTCATCAGCCCCGCGGCGACGAAGCCGATCAGCATCACCGTGGTCGCCGACGACGACTGGATGATCGCGGTGACGGCGGCCCCCGCGGCGACGGCCGTCAGCCGGTTCCGCGTGAGCCCGGTGAGGAGCGTGCGGAGCCGCCCCCCCGCCGCGCGCTGGAGCGCCTCGCCCGCCTGGCGGATGCCGTAGAGCATGAGCGCGACGCCGCCGAACAGCGCGACGATCACGGCGGGAGGTGCCCGGTCTCGTTGATCGTCAAGAGCCGCGGGGGCGTCACGACGGTGAGGGAGCCGTTGTCGACGCGCAGGCGCCAGAGCTGGTTCAGCGAGAGGCCGAGCACCTCGCAGGCGTAGACGCTGATGACGCCGCCGTGCGCGACCACGAGCACCTCGCCGGCCCCCGCCGGCCCCCCGGGCGCGTGCGACCGCAGGATCGCCTCGATGGCGCGCCCGACGCGGGCCGCCACCGCGGGCAGCGGCTCCCCGCCGGGCGGCGGGTTGTCGAGCGGCGCCTGGGCCCACCGCCGGTAGGGCTCCCCGAGCTCATCGGCCAGGCGCCCCTCCCACTCCCCGATCCCCAGCTCGGCCAGCTCGGGCACGACCGTGAGCGGGACGCCGCGCCCGGCGAGCGCGATCTCGGCCGTCTCGCGCGCCCGCCGCAGCGGGCTCGAGTACGCGGCCACGAGCGCCCGCGGCCGGAGCGCCCGGGCGAGGGCCTCGGCCTGGCGCCGGCCCCGCGCGGAGATGCTGACGTCGCTCGTGCCCTGGAAGCGGCGGGCGGCGTTCCACTCGGTCTCACCGTGGCGCACGAGTAGGATGCGCGCGGGTTCGCAGGCGACCGCCCGAATCAGCGGGCGGCCCCGTGGACCCGGCCGGCCGCGAGGGCGGCCCGGAGCCGCGCGACGGTTTCCGTCCGGCCGAGCAGCGCCAGGACCTGGAAGATCGGCGGCGAGGCCGTCCCGCCCGTCACGGCCAGGCGCGTGAGCTGCGCGAGGTCGACCAGCTTGAGCCCCCACTCGGCCGCGAGCTCCCGGTAGAGCCGCTCCAGGCCCGCTGCGTCGAACTCGCCCACCGCTTCGAGCCGCCCGGCGAGGCGCACCAGGCGGTCGAGGCCTTC
>Ga0209378_1001359_pt1 | contig 17459 bp, 17 predicted proteins | sample GraSoiAngelo_156_FD_186170 | JGI IMG/M metagenome (GOLD analysis project Ga0209378, IMG submission 186170) | Grasslands soil microbial communities from the Angelo Coastal Reserve, California, USA - 14_1009_13_40cm (SPAdes) (version 2) | ecosystem: Environmental > Terrestrial > Soil > Grasslands ... | reverse complement strand
GGCGACCATGTGCCCGGTGGGCTACCGGCAGATCACCGACGCGGGAAGGATGACCATGGCGGTGACCGGGGCCAGACATATTCTCGAAGACATCGGCGCCGTTCCCTTCGCCAACATCCGCTTCCTGGACAACTTCGACACGACCAGTACGGCCACGCTTCCGGCCGCCGATCCGCAGCAGGCCATCGCCCGACGCTGGCGGTACATGCTGGCTGGAACCGGCGACGGCTTCGCCTTCACTCCCACCGAGGTTACGAATTGGGGGGCGGTGAACACCTTCGGCGCGCGCGCGACGGTTCAAATGAGGCAGGCCGACAACCCGGCGAATCCGTGTCTCTCTGACACCACCGCCACGACGTGCCGGGCTACGGTCACCGTCACGATTCCCAGCACGCCTAACCCGGTCACAGTCACGCTCAGCACCATTCTCGTGAGGATGTTCTGATGCGCTACCCGACAGTCCGCAGCCAAGACGGTTTCACGCTGGTCGAGCTCATGGTCGCCATGAGCATCTTCCTGCTCATCCTCGTGGGGATCTTCCAGGTCTTCGACCCGAGCAGCAGGGCGTACTCGACCAGCGAGCGGAAGCTCGGCGTCCAGCAGAATGCTCGCGTCGCGATGGACGCGATGGCCAGGCAGATCCGGATGGCCGGCTACTTCCCGGAGAACATCGACGCCAACCCCGCGAACGACCTCGCCAACCCGATTCAGGCCGCCACCGAGTCGGCCCTCGCGGTCGCCGGCGACCTCGATGGGACGGGCGCGAGCAATGCCTTCACCTTCTGCCTCAACGGCTCCGGGTTGTGGCGGGTGAGGGGCGCCATCGGTGCCGCGGGGTCGTACACGTGTCCCAGCGGAGCCCAGGCCGACCTGATGGCCGAGAGCGTCACGGCGCTGAGCTTCGCCTACTTCAGCGCCACCAACACGCCGATCCCAAGTCCGCCGACGGGCCCCTATGCGCTCGACGGCCAGGGAGTGGTCGGTGTCCCGACCTTCGCCAGCACGGTGGAGCGCGGAGCCGTGCGGCGGATCGTCATCGCAGTCACGGCTCGCGAGAACGTGCCGGGCCAGCCGGCTCAGACTTACACCCTGACCTCCGACGTGAGGCTCAGGAATCCCTGAGGGAGGCCCGGATATGCGCGGATCGTGGCGCCAGTGCACGGACGAGCGTGGAATAGCTTCGGTGATGGCCATCTTCATCATGGTGATGATGCTCGTGGCCGGCATCTTCCTGGTCCGCATGTCCAGCACCGAGGGCGATATCGCCTACGGCGGGCTGTCGGCCGAAGGCAGCTTCTTCGCCGCCGACGCGGGGATCAATGTCGGCATCGACAGAGTCGATAAACTTCCACCGGTCGTCGCTGTCGGCGGGCCGTGTGGGACAACGTCGACGCTCGGCGCTTATACGTATGTGCTTGCACCGACACCGGGGACCTTGGCCGATGCGAATTGCTTCCTGAGCACCATCCAGAAGGCGGGCTACTCGATCGGCAGCGGCACGGGGTACAACCCTGGCGGTTTCGTCTTCTATAACTACGCGCTCACCGGGACGGGAACGGGTCCGAGAAGCGCCCAGCGCGCGATCGACGCCCAGGTTTCCTTCGGCCCGGTCGCACAGTGAGGTCAACCATGAACAGCGTGAAGAGACTGAGTGGCTTCGTCCTGATCGCCGCGGCCTTCGCGGTGCTGCCGATCCATCCGGCGGCCTTCGCCGACGACAGCGACATCTTCGGGGCCAACATCCAGCCCAACGTCCTCATCCTGCTGGACAACTCGGGCAGCATGAGCGAAGTGATCGGGTCGTATCCGTACACCGTCTCGAACACGTACAGCGTCATCAGCAAGTGCGGGTCTTCCAAGGACACCGCCTGCTCCACCCCGGTCGTGTACAAGGCCGGCTCGAGCGGCACCTACACCAAGTACAAGGACACCGTCGCCGACGTGAGCAAGTCGGCGGCGCGGACCGCCCTGAACTCGGTCGGGTACTGGTCCGGAAGCATCAGCGGCTCCAACGTGGACCTCTACACCGGCAACTATCTCAACTACCAGCTCGGGTTTTGCACGGGCGTCGACTGCAACGGTGAGGCGAAGATCGACATCGCCAAGCGGGTCCTGAAGAATCTGGTCGACAACGTGACCGGCGTCCGCTTCGGCTTCATGAAGTTCTGGAACAACGACGTTTCGGGCGCGACCTGCAACTCATCCGGGCACTGCGGGGCGTCGATGGTCGCACAGATGGGGACCACCCCCAGCGTGATGAAGGCCGCGGTCGACGCCATCAGCCCGTTCGGCTACACCCCGCTGGGCGAGATGATGAAGGACGCCGGGCTGTATTACGAGGGGAAACAGCTCAAAAACGGGAATACCTACACGACCCCGATCCAGTCCACTGTCGGCCAGTGCCAGCCGAACTTCATCATCCTGATCTCGGACGGTCTGCAGAACGGCTACGTCGACGTGCAGCAGGAGGCGGGCAATCGCTTCGCGAACGATCATTCGACTGTGTTCACGGGAAAGCAGAACGTTATCGTGCACTCCGTTGGCTTCGCCCTCAGCGCGGCCGACAAGGCGGCGGGGGCCAACGACATCCTGAAGAACGCGGCCAAGAACGGCGGCGGCCTTTTCTTCGAGGCGGAGAACTCGGCCCAGTTGGAGCAGGTGCTCCAGGCTCAGATCCGCAGCATCCTCGCCGCCACCTTTACCTTTGCGACTCCAGTCGTTCCGACGACCAGCACGACGGGAAGCACCAAGGCCTATCTGGCGGCCTTCAAGTCCGACCAGTCCAGCCCGTTCTGGCAGGGCTTCCTCAAGGCGTACCAGCGGGACGCCAACGGCCTGGTCCCGGTGAATACCTCGGGGCCTGACATAGGAAAACCGATCAACAGTCCGGTCTGGGAAGCCGGCGCGGTGTTGAACGGCATAGCGCCGGGGAGCCGGACGATCAAGACCGTCACGAGCGTGACTACCGCGGTGAGCGGCAGCTCCACGGTCGGCACCGGGAGCCTCTCGTCGTTCGACAAGAGCAACGGCGCCCTCACGTATACGAAGCTCGGCGTCGTGGACAGCACCGCGCGGGACAAGCTCATCGACTTCCTGCGGGGGATCGACGCCTTCGACGAGGACAATGACACCAACACGACGGAAGACAGGCCGTGGAAGCTCGGCGACATCTTCCATTCGACGCCGGTCCTCGTCACACCGCCGGTGCTCGCGCTGAATGATTCGAGCTACCAGTCGTTCAAGTCGGCCCAAGCCAGCCGGACGAAGGTCCTGATCGCCGGCGCCAACGACGGGATGGTCCACGCGTTCCGTGAGAGCGACGGCGCGGAGCTCTGGGCCTTCATCCCGCCGGACCTGCTCGGCTCCCTGCACTCCCTGACCGCCAAGGCAGGAGAGCATCTCTACTACGCGGACGCGAGCCCGATCGCCGCGGACATCAAGGTCTCGGGCAACTGGAAGACGGTCCTCGTCTTCGGTCTGCGGCGCGGTGGCAGTCACTACTACGCCCTGGACATCACGGACACCACCAACCCCACGTTCATGTGGAGCTTCACCGACACGAGGATGGCGGAGACATGGTCCGAGCCCGCCATTGGCAAGGTGAAGATCGGCGGCGCGGACAAGTTCGTGATGTTCGTCGGGGGCGGGTACGAGACCGGGAATAACAATTCCAAGGGCAAGTTGTTCTTCTCCATCGACCTCTCGAACGGCACGAACCTCTGGGACTACTCCAACACCAGCTCGGACGACCGCCAGTACATGAACTTCAGCCTCGCGGCGAATCCGACCGCCGTCGACCTGGACAACGACGGGTACGTCGATCACGTCTACATCGGCGACGTGGGCGGTCAGGTCTGGAAGTTCGAAGTCAAGGATGCGTCGACCTCCAACTGGAAGGGCAAGCGCCTCTTCGCCGCGGCCCCGAGCCAGGCGAACCCGCCGGTGGGCGGCGAGTACTATCCGGCGCAGGGCATCTATGCCGCTCCGACGCTCGCCTTCGACAATAACCACAACGTGTGGGTCTACGTCGGCACCGGCGACCGGAACCACCCGAACAACACAGCGGCGAACCGCTTCTACGGGATCAAGGACCCGGGCGACATGACGAACGGTGGACGTGTCCACCTCGGGGGGATCCAACACGCCCGACACGGACGGCTGGTTCTTCCAGCTGGCTGCCAACGAGAAGACGTTCGCGCCGGCCAACGTCTTCAACCAGACCGTACTCTTCTCCGGCTTCACGCCCGCCACCACGGTCACGTGCGACAGCGGCGGCGGGGACGCCCGGCTCTACTCCGTTCAGATGCTGACGGGCTTCGCGGCCATGAACTTCAGCACCGGCCAGGCCCTCAGCTCCACCGATCACACCGTGGCGAAATCGACCACCATCGGCTCGGGCATCGCCTCGATGCCGGTCGTGATCGTGAACCCCCCGGTGGGCTCGGGGTCGGCGTCGGCGTCGGCAATCACGGCCACGACGAACCAGCAGCTCCCGAACAACCCGATCCCATCGCCTGGGTTCTTGAAGCAGGTCCGCTCCTGGCGTGAGCAAGTCCGGTGAGAACATCGCTCATCGCGCTGGCGCTCGGCGCGCTTCTGGTGGGCGTCGCCCAAGGGCAGGACAAGGCTGCTGACCAAAAGCGCGCCGACGCGGCAGCCCAGAAGGACGGAAAGCTCGAGGACGCCGTCCTCGAGCTCCAGAAGGCCGCCGAGGCGGTTCCGGCTTCCGCGGTCTTCCAGTCGAACCTGGCCTACGCGTACGACCGCCAGGGACGGATCGACGACGCGCTCGCCGCCTACCGCAAGGTCCTCGAGCTCGATCCCGCGAACGCCATCGCCCGCAACAACCTTGCAAACCTCTACAGCAAGAAGGGGCTCTACGAGGACGCCGTCCGAGAGTTCGAGGATGTTCTCCAGCGCGACCCCGCGAACGCGACGGCCCGAACGAACCTCGAGAACGCAACCCGGAGCAAGGCGATCGCTCAGGAGCGTCAGGACCAGATCGCCGTCGCCCTGAAAGGGGCCGCCGCCACCCCGAACGACCCCCGGGCGGCGTACGAGGCAGCCCGTGTCTACGCGCGCCTCGGCGACGCGGATAACGCCTTCGTGTGGCTCACCAACGCGCTCGATCTCGGGTATGACCGGATCGAGTACCTGCGGGTCGACCCCTCGCTGACCAGCCTGAAGACGGACCCGCGATTCATGAAACTTCTCGAGGAGCGGCGGCCGCAGCGCTAGCGTTTCGGGGGAAAGGCGCTCGCCATCTGGCGGGCCGCCGAGGCCATCGCGGCGCGCATCGCGTCGATCAAGCCCTGGCGCTGGGCAGTCACGAACCAGCGCCCGGGGTCCGACTCGCCGAACTCCACGTACGTCGCCAGCTCTTCGTCACTCAGCGAGCGATAGGTATAGAGCCACCGCACCAGGGCCGCGCGGGTCAAGGCCTCTTGCTGGCCCCGCAGCTTGTGCTCGACCGCATCGGTTTCGCGGCCAGTGGGCCGCTGCGAGGTCGATTGAACGGGTTCGAGCGACCGCGCGACCGCCTGAGAGGCGACGACGGCCATCTCGACCTGCAGCTCGGCGCTGCGCACGGCCGCTTCGTGTCGCTGGACGAGCGCAACGCGAGCCGGCTTTGGGATGTCTCCCTGCAGGCCCAAGGCGAAGCGCTCGAGGTCCTGCTTCGCCCCCGGCTCGCTGGCGGCGAGCTCCAGAGCGGCGATCTTCCTGAAGAGCGGTGACCGGAGCTGGGTCATGACGAGGCTCATGCGCTGCGCGTCGTAGTTCGACCTGAAGGCGCCACGGACGGCACCGTAGAGAACGTCGGGCCGGAACGCGTCGGTGAGGATCCTGACCACGCGCGTCCTGTCCTCGACCTTGAGCGTGGTCTGGCGCGCATCGTACTGCGCGCGGATGTGCGCCGGAATCGTCTCGAGCGCCTTCTTGGTCCCCGAAATCTCCAGCGCCTCGGCGATGAGGACGTCGCGCTCACCATCCCCGGGCCGGACCTGGGGAGGCTGGTCCGAGTAGGTGATGACGCCCTGATCGTTGACCCACCGGTAGGTCTTGGCGTCGGCGAGCGTGCCCGCCGTCAGCGCGATCAGTCCGACAAGTAGTGGAATCGCCCGGATCATGGCGACCCTCCTCAGTCAATGGTCGCGCCTCGGCCAGCGGGGCCCCAGCCCCGCAACAGCCTGCGGCGCGCACCACCTCGAGATGTCAGTACTTCACCCGGCCAAAGAGCCGGCCTGCCGCGGCACCGTATTCGGCTTCTATCCGCTTGCTGTGAGCGACGACGACCTCCCAGATGCGTCTCAGCTCGGCGACGGGATCGGCGTGGTCGTCCACGCGGAGATTGTGGTACATGCGCGGCTCGCGTGCCGCTGCCACGAGGAGCGCCGCCGACTGCTTGCCGCGCTTGTCGCCGCCGGCCGTCTGCCCCGCCTCGAGCGCAAGCAGGAGTCGCTCCGAGAGGTCCCGCCGCGCGTCGTCACTGGCGCGGAAGGTGCGGGCCATCTCCCCGATGACGTCCGGGCCGGCCAGCATGTTGCCCGCGACCGTGAACGCATCGCCTTGCGCGTGACCGCACCATGGGACGCAGCTCGCCCCCGTGTGGCAGAACGCGCGCTCGGCGTCCAGACCATGCACCTGGCGGATCTCGCGATCGCCGTCCTTGCGGAGAAGGGCGCTCAGTGCGACGTCGACCGGCACGCCCTGGGCGAGGAGGGCGAGGCCCTGGCGCCCGAGCTCGGTGTGCACCCGCGCCTGCGTGGCGATCGCCCCGCGCGCCGAGACCCACGGCACGAGGCTCCCGACGTTGGGCCGCGCCGTGGCGACGGCGACCCCGAACGCGCCCGTCTCCCGGTCCCGTGCCGTGATCGAGAAGGTGTGGAGATCTATCACCTTTTCAAGTTGTACCATGGGGGGCCCGCGAACCAGCCCGATTACCTGCCTACTTGTAGAGCCGCTCGTAGTACGCCTTGTAGTCCATCTTCGCTTTCACCGGCTTCTCGATCTGCGTGTGCTTGAACTTCGCCATGAGCGGCACGGCCTGCGCTTCATCGAGGACTTCCATGAAGATCCCGGACGTGTAGCCCAGCCGGCAGTGCAGGTAGACGACCGCCGCGGACCTCGACGTGACGCGCTGGTGCATGAGCGGGTCCGGCACCGGAGGCCCTTGACGCCAAATCTGTTTGAGCAGATCCTCGGGCCCATCGAGCGACTCGCGTGGCCCCCCAACCCGATCGCCAGCCCAACCCCGGAGCGAGTGAGGAGCTTCACGATGACGGCCGTCGCCTCCCGCAACATCACGTTCGTGAGCCATTCGGACCAGGCGGGCCGCAGCGACGGCGTCCAGGTCATCGTGCAGCGGGGCTATGCGTATATCGGCCAGACCTTCAGCAATGGCTTCACGATCCTGGACGTACGCGATGCGCGCCACCCGAAGTTCGTCGACTTCATCGCCTGCCCGCCCAACACGCGCACCGTGCATCTGCAGATCCATGAGGACTTGTTGCTGGCGACGAACATGCCGAGCGTCTGGACGATGCAGGAGTTCCAGAACCAGCAGGATTATTTCGGCGCGTCACCGGCCGACAAGCTGAAGGCGCGCGCGGGCAGCTTCACCGCCGGCATCCGCGTGTTCGACATCTCCAGACCGGACAAGCCGAGGGAGATCGGGTTCATGCCGGTCGAGGGCATCGGGCCGCACCGGATCTGGTACACGGGGGGCCGTTACGCCTACGCGTCCATCCACTTCGCCGAGTTCACCGACCACGTCTTCGCGGTCGTCGACGTGTCCGACCCGAGGAAGCCCGAGGTCGTCGGCCGCTGGTGGATCCCGGGCATGTGGCGGGCCGGGGCCGAGACGCCGACCTGGCGCAGCGGGCGACGCTATGCGCTCCATCACGCCCTCGTGGCCGGCACGCTCGCCTATGGCGCCTGGCGCGACGGCGGCCTCACCGTGCTCGACGTGGCCGATCCGACCAAACCTCGGTTGGTCGCGCACCGAAACTGGGACCCGCCCTTCGGCGGCGGCACACATTCGCCGCTGCCGCTGCCCGATCGCAACCTGCTCGTCGTCGCCGACGAAGCCACCGGCCCCAACTGCAGCCAGGGGCTGCGCTACGTCTGGGTGTTCGACGTTCGCGAGCCGAGCAATCCCGTCAGCATCTCCACCTGTCCGACGCCCTCCGAGGCGGATTACTGCGCCAAGGGCGGAAATTTCGGCCCACACAACCTGCACGAGAACCGGCCGGGCTCGTTCCAGAGCTCGCGCCTGATCTTCGCCACGTACTACAACGCCGGCGTGCGCGTCTTCGACATCGAGAACCCGTTTCAGCCGCGCGAAGTCGGATTCTACGTGCCGCCCAACCCCGAGCGGATGATCGATCCGCGCCCGGGCCGGCCGCAGGTCATTCAATGCGCGGACTGCTACGTCGACCCCAACGGGCTCATGTATCTGACCGATTCGAACGCCGGCCTCAACATCCTGCAATTCGAGGGGCCTTGATCTTCTCGGCCTCAGGAGGCCAACCATGCGACGGCGCCGAATCCTGATCGCCCTCGGAGTGATCCTGGTCGCGGCGGGGGGGACGGCGCCGCCGGGCTCGGCACAGACCGTGGTGAAGCTGGCGATCGTGGCTGAGATCACCGGGGGCGGCGCGCCCTCGGGGAACATGTGGCGCGACGGCGTCATCCTAGCGGTGGAGGACATCAACAAGAAGGGCGGAATCCAGGGGCGGCGCCTGGAGTCCTTCGTCATGGACACGCAGACGGATCCGCCGACCTCCGTCGCGGTGGTCCGCCGCGCGATCAACGAGCGCCCGTTCGCCATCATGGGGACGGTGTACAGCTCGAGCACCGTGGCGAACATGGAGCTCGCCCGGCAGGCCGGGATCCCGCAGATCAGCGGCTCCGAGTCGGTGATGGTCGTCCAGAAGGGAAACCCCAATATCTTTCTGACGTCCTTCAGCCAGCAGGTCGGGTTCGCCAAGCTGGTTCGCTGGATCGTGGAGGATCTCAAGGCGGAGAAGATCGCGCTGATCTACGTCAACAACGCCTTCGGTCGTGGCGGCCGCGAGATGTTCCTGAAGTTCCTCAAGGATCGCGGCAAGTCCGTCGTGGCCGATATCTCCACCGAGGCGCAGCAGGCCGATTTCACCGCCGAGCTGACCCAGGTGCGCGCCACCGGGGCCACGCATCTCATGATCTACAGCCACGAGGAGGAGGACGCGCGCATCATGATCCAGATGCGCAAGATGGGGCTCAACCTCGAGCCCGTCGGGGACAACCTGTGCGCGCAGACCACCATCGACGCAGGCGGCGAGGCCATGAACGGCGCCCGCTGTCACGTGCCGATGACGGCGCTGTCGCCGGTGCCCAGCATGCTGGACATGGGCCGGCGATTTCAGGAACGGTTCGGGCGGGTGCCCGACCACAACGGATTCAAGGGGTATATCGGCGCTCATCTCCTGAAGGCCGCCGTCGATCGGGTGGGCGCGTTCGACCAGGCCAAGGTCCGCGACTGCCTCCACAACAATCTGTTCACCGCGGCCGAGGAGCCCGGGCTCCTCATGGACACGTACGTCGACGAGAAGGGGGACGCCGACCGGGGCAGCTTCATCGTGGAGGTGAAGGGCAAGAAGTCGGAGGTGGTGAAGGTCCTGCCCCTGCTGGGGGGACCGTATACCAAGCGGGCCTGCCGCTAGGTCTGCCCACAGCTCCGCCATAGCCGCCCCCACCAGCCGTTCGGTGCAAGTTGTCCTTGACGGGGACCGGCGGTCAATGCCTGGGCCGGGACCGAGGCCGACGGGACCACCCTCTCCTGCGTTGCGGGATTCCCTGGGGTCAGCATCAATTGTTCACCTGATTGCTCCCTTCGTCCCGGGGCCTACGCTGTGGCGAGCCTAATCTAGGCCGTCCATTGAAAAAGACGTCCTGTGGAAAGGGGAAATCAGCGTATGAGGAAACGGTGGCACGTGACAGCCACGGCGATCGCCGTGGTGATCGGGCTCCTTGCCTTCCCCCGGGGGTCCGGGCTCGCCCAGCTCCTGGGTTTGCCGCCCATCCAGATTGGCCGGACCGTCGAGATCGACCCGATTCTCCAGCAAGTCCTTCATACCGCCGGGCCAGACGAGCCTGTCGAGGCTGTCCTGACTTTCAGCCGGTATCCGAGCACGACCGTTCTCTCGCTGGTGGCGGCCACGGGCGTTCACGTCCTCCGGTTCAGGGTGCTCCCGATGATCGGCGTGCGGGGCACCTCGGCGCAGATTCTCAGCCTGCTCGCCCTGCCCGGCCTCACCTCCATCTACTTCAACAGCCAGCTCTGGTACTTCCTCAACGAGAGTGTCCCCCTCATCGGGGCCGATCGAGTCTGGACCGAGCTCGGTGTGACGGGCAGAGGTGTGGGCATCGCTGTCATCGACAGCGGCATTGACGGGACGCACCCGGACCTGCCTTTCGGCCAGAAAGTCATCCAGAACGTGAAGGTGGGGCCCGACCTCTTCGGGACGGGCCCGATTTTCGTGGAAAACCTTGCCAACACCGACACGACGAGCGGCCATGGAACCCACGTGGCCTCGACCGCCGCCGGAACCGGTGCCGCGCTCGCGGGGAAGTATCGCGGCGTCGCGATCGGCGCAAACCTGGTGGGCCTGGGAGCCGGCGAGACCCTGTTCGTGCTCACGGCGCTCGAGTCCTTCGACTGGGTGCTGGCGCAACGGGGCCAGTACGGGATCAGGGTCATCTCGAACAGCTGGGGAACGACTGGCTCGTTCTCCCCGGACGATCCGATCAACGTGGCCAGCAAGACGGCCCACGACGCGGGACTGGTCGTCGTATTCGCCGCAGGGAACTCGGGGCCCGGCAACAACACCCTGAACCCGTACTGTGTCGCGTCGTGGGTGATCTGCGTCGCGGCCGGACTCAAGGACGGCAAGACGCTGGCCGATTTTTCCTCCCGCGGAATCCCTGGCGATCCGGTCTATCGCCCGACGATCACGGCGCCCGGTGCGGACGTCGTCGCGGCCCGCGCCACCACGGGCGTCGTCATCAACACATTCTTCATCATCGACGCGATCGACATCGGCACGGATGCGGTTTATTACGCGGCCGCGAGCGGGACCAGCATGGCCACTCCACACGTGTCGGGCACCGTCGCCCTGATGCTCGAGGCGAATCCGGCGCTGACCCCCGATCAGGTCAAATCCCTGCTCCAGGGGAGCGCGACGCCGCTGCCGGGCTACGACGTGTATCAGGTCGGCGCCGGGTACTTGAACTCGTACCAAGCGGTCGTGGATGCTCTCTTATGATCCGGATGGAGCGCTCCCCGACGCAATGTCTGTCGTCCGTCAGGGCCGTTCCTACGCAGCCACCACGTGACACCCCGGTGTCGAAGGCCGACAGAAACTGACGAGCTGAAGCAAGAACCGCGGCGTTCATCTTCACAATGAGTTGTGCTCACGATGGTTGCGCGGGCTCTGTCGCCCGATGTTGCTACGCGTGGGGAGGAGCGATCTCGGTCGTCGCGGTCGCGTATGTCGCGATCTCGATCGAGTTGTCATCGGGATCCCGGAGATAGATCGAGTCGATCGGCCCTTCGGCGCCGCTGCGTTTCACCGGGCCCTCGATCAGCGGGACGCCACGCGTCGCGAGGTGCGCGATCCACTCGGCGAGCGGAGCGCTCGTGACGAAGCAGAGATGACTCGCGCCGGCCGTCGGGCGGTCCGACGGGAGCCCGCGGGCGGGCTCCAGGTTGATCTTCTGCCGGCCGACGCGGAGCGCGGTGCGGCCCCGGCCGAACGTCTCCACCTCGATGCCCAGAACGTGGCGATAGAACGCGCACGTCGCGTCCATGTCGCGGACGACCAGCACCAGGTGGTCCAGCCGGTCGACGGAGAGTGTCGGCATGGTGCAGATTCTATACTCGCCGTGCCCGGCGTGTCACTTGATGTCTCGCCGCCCGCTCGCCTTGACACCCGAGGCGAGGCGGCGCACTGTCGTCATATCCCGAGAAGGAGGAGCCCATGGCCATAACGCTCTCGCATGGTGGGCCCACGATCTATCGTTCTGCCGAACCCTCCAGGCAGGTGCTGGTCGGCACCATCGAGGGGGTGGTGTGCCTGGAGCGCGATTCCGGTGGCGGCGGGTGGCACGTCGCCCATCGGGCGTTGACCGACAAGCACGTCCACGCCCTTCTGATCGAACCGGAAAGCGGCACGATCTTCGCGGGGATGAAGCACGGCTCGATGTTCGCCAGCTCGGATGGCGGCCGCACCTGGGATCGTCGAGACAAGGGACTCACCGAGCAGAACGTGTACAGCCTCGCGTGTGCCCGCCTGGCCGACGGCGTCCGCGTCTTCGCCGGGACGGAGCCTGCGCACCTGTTCTACAGCGACGACCTCGGGTGCGGCTGGACCGAGCTTCCGGCGCTACGATCGGTGGACACGTCGCGCTGGAGCTTCCCCGCCCCGCCCGGCGTCGCCCACACCAAGCACATCAACTTTCATCCGCTGGACCCTCAGACCCTCTTCATCGGGGTGGAGCAGGGCGGCCTCCTGAAGAGTACCGACGCCGGAAAAACGTTTCAGGTGGTCCCGGGAATGGATGACGACGTCCACCGCACGGTGATCAATCCCCAGAACCCGGACCGCATCTACATCACCACGGGCATCGGGATGTACGCGAGCGGCGATGGCGGAAAGACGTGGGAGCAGTGGACCGACCTGCACCACGAGATCGGCGGCTATCCTGACCTTCTGGTGCTCCACCCGAGACGACCGGAGCTCATGTTCGTGGCGTCGGCCGAGAAGGGCCCCGGGTCCTGGCGCAAGAGTCATTTCGCCGGCTCCCGAGTCTCCAAGAGCATCGACGGGGGAAAGACCTGGCAGGTACTGCGCCAGGGGTTGCCCGACCGGCTCCGGCCCGCGTTCGAGGCGATGTGCCTCGAGGACTGGGGGGATTCTTTCGCCATCTTCGCCGCGACGGCCACGGGCGAGGTGTGGTGCAGCGACGATGGCGGCGAGCATTGGCGGGAAGCGGTCAGCGGCCTGGCGCCCATCTCCAAGGGCGATCACTACGCCGCGTTCGTCACGGCCTGAACGACACCCGGTCGCACTGTTGTCTTGCCGCCCCGACACTTCGTCGGGGCGGCTCAGCACCCCCCTCGACCACTGGATGATCTCGTCGGCCCGCACGAGCAACGACTGCGGAATCGTCAGGGCCGAGACGCCTTGGCCGTTTTTCTAACTATTGCTTCGACAGGGGCGTCAGGCTCGCGCAGTCCGCGGGATTCCCAGTCGAACACTGCGAGGTCCTGTTTTCGCGGGCTTTGATCGGCGCCTCGGACAGGAGGGCGGAACTCACTGCCTCCTCAGGTACTATGGGATGTCTGAACTTTCTATTGCTTGGAGACGAACCCATGAGTCTATCTGTCCTCCAGGAAATTGCCGACTGGAAGCTCGAGGGAAAGTCCGAGGATAATCGTCGGTACTTCTTCCACGTTTCGGAAGTCGAGTCTATCGAAAATGGTTCGCGCTCCTATGTCATCGGTCGCAAGGGCACCGGCAAGACCGCGATCTCCGAATACCTGCACAAGCGGCAGGAGACCAAGACCTTCGCCCAGAAGCTCACCTTCAAGAACTTTCCGTTCAACGAGCTCTACGATCTACAGAACGCGGGGTTCAGCCCCCCCAATCAGTTCATCACGTTGTGGAAGTATGTGATCTACTCCTGCGTCGCGCGAATGATGTCGCGCAATGAAGCGACCAGCGCCAAGATTCGACCCGCGCTCGCCCAACTCTATCCGGACGACCCGGCCCAGGCCCTCGCCTCAACCATTCGCCGCTGGACCTCGACCACGTTCGCGCTCAACGTGCTCGGCACGGGCGTGACTCTCGCACGCACGCCACGCGACACCCAGAATACTGTCCCGTGGATCACTCGCGTCGAGATCCTCGAGGGGCTCATTCAGCAACACCTGGACGATTCTACCTATCTCATCATCTTTGATGAGCTCGACGAGGACTACAATGTGACGGTTTCCAGCCGGTACGACCAGTACACGGCGCTCGTCACCAGTCTCTTCAAGGCGGTCCAGGATATCCGTTCGCTGTTCTCGGCCCGGCATCGACGCGTCCTTCCCGTCATATTCCTGCGCGACGACATCTACGATCGTTTACAAGATCCGGACAAGACGAAGTGGATCGATCTCAAGATCGATCTGGACTGGCCGGAGCCGAAGATCAAAAATCTCTTGGCCTTCCGAATTGCGCGGGCGCTGGGAAGAGAGGAAGCCGCGCTGGAGTTCTCTCGGGCGTGGGACGCGGTCTTCGCGCAGGGATCGATCATCGTGACGCCATCTGGAAAGTCGCTGCAAACGTTCGACTACATCACGCGAAGCACCTATCTCCGACCCCGCGACTACATCAGATACCTCCAGTTGTGCGCCAATGAAGCCCTATCCCGGTCGCTGGCCCGAGTGCCCTTCACGGCGGTCGAACAGGTCAACGAGGCGTTTTCTCACTATATGAAAAGCGAGATCCAGGATGAGCTTCATGGGATTCTTCCCGAGATCCAGCAGCTCCTGGATGTCATTTCCCAGGTGAGGAAGCCGTTCTTTCGAGTGGCTGAGTTCGATCAAATCTACCAAGCCGGCCTCGAGAAGAGATTGCTGGAGCCACGGCGAGATTCGGAATCGGTCTTGAGGACTCTCTTCCACTTCAGTGTCATCGGAAACGTCGCGTCCAGCCAAGAGATGTTCTTCCGTTATCTAAAGAAGGAAGCTCAGTTCAACCCCGGAGAGAACGTGTGCGTGCATCGAGGGCTGCTCAAGGCTCTTCAGATCGTTGCGTGAGGCTCTCTCGACAGTGAACTGGATCATTGGATGAGCTCGTCCGCCCGCACCAGTAGCGATTGCGGGATCGTCAGCCCCAGCGCCTTGGCGGTCTTGAGATTGATGACGAGTTCGAACTTCGATGCCTGCTCGACCGGGAGATCGCTGGGGCGCGCTCCCCTGAGAATCTTGTCCACATACGTCGCCGCACGACGGAACAAATCAGTGAAGCTCGCTCCGTAGGACATCAGGCCGCCCGCCACCACGACCTCTCTGAGCCCGTACATGACGGGTCGCCGCTGCTCGGCGGCGAGCTGCACGAGGTAGCTCGCCTCGCGAACGAACATTGGATCGGCCAACACGATGGCGGCCTCCGGACGGCGCTTCACCATCGTTGCAAAGGCCTCGCGAATCTCCCCAGGCGTCCTCGCCTCCAAGACATCGCTGTGGAGCTTCAGCACGCGCAACCTCGGCGATTTCCTTCGTACGCGGTGCGTGAGAAGGGTTGGTGGGGTTCACGAGAACGGCGACCCGTACAAGCCCCGGCACCGCCTCTTTCAGCAGCTCCACTTGCTTTCCCGCCAACTCGGTCCCGACGAAGCTCAGCCCGGTCACGTTTCCTCCCGGCCGCGCAAGGCTCGTCACCAGACCCGTGGCCACAGGATCTCCAGGAACCGTCATGACAATGGACACCGTCGTGGTGGCCTGCCTCGCGGCGAGCGCCGTCAGGGTGCTCGAGACGACGATGACGTCGACCCTAAGACGGACCAACTCCTCTACGACCGCGCGGGACGCTTCCTTTCTCGCAGTTCAGCGTAGCGCCGCTCGATGACGAGATTCTGGTGCTCCGTCCACCCTTGCTCTCGCAAGCCGCCGACGAACGCCCTCCAGAACGACTCGGTCAGCGGCGTGCTGGGTGCGTTCGAAATGTAACCAATCCGCGCAACCTTCCCCGCCGGCTGCGCCTCAACTGCGAGCGGCGTCGCGAGCATACTCAGCAAGAAGCCGCCCAGGAGCGTGCGGCGGTCGACCGGCGCGGGAGTAGAACTGCTCATCCTTTAGGCTCGATCGCCTGGCGCGGAGGCTAGGGCAGGACGCGGGCCTGGTCAAGCACGGCACGCCGCCAGGTGAAATTCCTTGACAGGCCTGTGCCCCGCGCTTAGCTAGCTAGGGCGGTAACGGGCGAATGACTCCCGCCCGCGCGCCGAGATCCTCTACGTTGGGGGTGCCTTATGACGCGACGGCCCATCGTCCTTGCGCTGCTCCTCTCCCTCCTCGCGATCGGACACGCCGCCGCGAGCGACCTGCCGACGACGAAGCCCGAGCAGGTCGGGCTGTCGTCCGAGCGGCTCGGGCGCATCGGGCAGGTACTCCGCGCCGACGTTGAGCGCGGCCGGATTCCGGGCGCCGTCGTCGTCGTTGCCCGCAAAGGTCGCGTTGCGTCGCTGCAGGCGGTCGGATTTCGTGACAAGGCGGCGGGCACGCCGATGACTCCCGACTCGATCTTTCGGATCGCGTCCATGACCAAGCCGATTGTCACGGTGGCGGCGCTCTCGCTGTACGAGGAGGGCCGGCTGCTGCCGTCCGATCCCGTGTCGAAATATATTCCCGCGTTCAAGAACCAAGCGGTCGGCCTGGAGCGGGCTCCCGCCGAGCGCGAGATGACGATCCAGGACCTGATGCGGCACACCTCCGGGCTCACGTACGGCAACCGGGGCCAAACGGAGATTCACAAGATGTACCCGGAGTCTTCCAGCGTGTCCTCACTGACGCTGACAATGGACGAGTTGATCGAGCGGCTCAGCCGAGCGCCCCTCCTCTACCAGCCGGGCACGCGCTGGGAGTACGGCTTGTCGACCGACGTCCTGGGCCGCGTGGTCGAGATTGTCTCTGGCCAGTCGCTCGGGGAGGTCCTCGCGGAGCGCGTCTATCGGCCGCTGAAGATGACGGACACGACGTTCCTTGTGCCCGCGGACAAGCGCGCGCGCATTGCGCAGGGGCTGCCCGCACATCCCGACACGGGGGTCGAGTTCAAGCTCGCCGATCCCTCCGTGCCAAGGAAGTTCGACTGCGGCGGCGGGTGCGCCGTATCAACGGCGGGCGATTACGCGCGCTTCGCCCAGATGCTCCTCAACCGCGGCACCCTCGACGGCGCGCGCGTGCTGAGCCCACGGACCGTCGAATTCATGACGGCAGATCACCTCGGAGCGATCTCCCGCGGCACCGGCTCGACTGGGTGGCCAGGCTACACCTGGGGGCTCGGCGTCGCGGTCCGCCAGGACAAAGGGATCGCGCCGATCCCGGGCTCTCCGGGAGATTTCTACTGGCCGGGCGCCTACGCGACCTACTGGTGGGCCGACCCGAAGGAGGAGCTGGTGGTCGTCTTCATGACGCAATCGCCGCTGGGGCGTCACTACCAGCACCTGGTGCGTGGCCTCGTGTACCAGGCGATCGCGCACTAGCGAGCCGGGTTCTGGCACAATTCTGACACAGCAACTTCAGTCGACCACGTAATCGGCCCGGATCAGCACCGACTGAGGGATCGTGATTCCCAATGCCTTCGCGGTCTTCAAATTGATGACCAGCTCAAATTTCGTGGGCTGCTCAATGGGTAGGCCGGCAGGCTTGGCGC
>Ga0209378_1001355_pt1 | contig 17486 bp, 19 predicted proteins | sample GraSoiAngelo_156_FD_186170 | JGI IMG/M metagenome (GOLD analysis project Ga0209378, IMG submission 186170) | Grasslands soil microbial communities from the Angelo Coastal Reserve, California, USA - 14_1009_13_40cm (SPAdes) (version 2) | ecosystem: Environmental > Terrestrial > Soil > Grasslands ... | reverse complement strand
TGCAATGGCGCAAGATCTGTTTCGGCAATCGCAGTCGCAGTGGAGAAATCGCCACGGCCCGCTTACTCACGGTCACCCAAACCTGCAAGCGGCAGCAGCGTCACGTGTTGGGTTACCTCACGGAAGCGGTACGCTGCCATCGCCGCCAGATTGCTGCACCCTCTCTGCTCCGACGGCGGATCTGACCCCTGAACTGTTACTAAGATTTCATGATGCACTCCTCGGTGGCCATGGAGCCGCACGTTACAGAGGAGGTTCGTCATGGAAGAAACCCATTCGGAAAACTTGCAGCTGGGGCGACTCGTCGCTGACGCTGTGGTCGAAATCGAACGGCTGGGCTACAGCAGGAGATCACGGAATCGGTATCGAGCAATCTGGGAACACATCATCGAATTTTCCCACCAGAAGAACCTGGGAAACGAATTTTCAGCGGATTTGGTGGCACGCTTTTTGGAGGAGTATCGCGTCAGGGATGAGCAGGTGGATGGGCCGGGCGATGGCAGGCGTCGGCATGTGGCGTTCAGCGTAAAGGTGCTTGCCGAGTTCGGTACGACCGGGCGCATTCAACGAGCAGTGACGGAGGTGCAGGCAATCCATCTTGTCCCGACCATGCAGCACACACTTCGTGATTACGAGCAGTATTGTGAGGATCGGCTCCATCTTCGACCATCGACCCTTCAGCGGTGTACCACAGAACTGACAATCTTCTTAGATTTTCTCCATTCCAGGAAAGCGCGGACACTGGACCAAATTCAGGCGGCGGATCTGTCCGAGTCCGTGTCCTGTAGAGATCACTTGAGGCCAGGGACGGTTAGGGGACTTGTATCGTATGTGCGTTCTTTTCTCCGGTTCCTCACCATGCGTGGGATTCTGCAAAAAGATCTCAGTGCGGAGTTGCCGAAAATCCGTGCTCCCAGAGATGCAACGATTCCTTCGGTGTGGGATCAGGAACTCATCGTCCGGCTTCTGGGTGCGGTCGATCGCAGTTCTGCAAATGGGAAGCGAGATTACGCCATCCTCTTACTGGCATGCCGCTTGGGATTGCGTGCTGGGGATATTCGCACACTCAAACTGGATAACCTGCGTTGGGCGGAGTCGACCATAGAAATCACGCAAGCGAAGACAAGCACGCCATTGACTCTGCCTTTGACCAGCGAGGTCGGTGAGGCTCTGATTGACTACTTGAAGTCGGGCCGTCCCCAAACGACACACCGAGAGGTATTTCTCAAGGTGAACCCGCCGTTTGATCCTTTCAGGGAAAACAACCATCTGCACCACATTGTTAAGTATTGGCGCCTGCTAGCGAGGATCACCTTTCGGAGCCCACAAAAGCGCGGTCTCCATTCGCTTCGCCATACTTTAGCGACTCGGCTTCTAGAAAAGGGGACGCCGCTTCCGACCATCGCGGAGATCTTAGGTCATACCAGTTTGGAATCAACACGTATCTACGCCAAGGCGGATGTAGAAGCTTTGCGGGGTGTGGCATTGAATCTAGACGAGGTGAATCATGCCAGCTGATTCATCCAACAGGTTCCAAAGCGTTCTAACTCCTTGCATGGAGAAATTTCTTCAAGAAAAGCATGCCTGTGGGTACGCCTATCATGAAGCGACTCGAATCTTGCGGCGCCTCGACGACTTTTTGGTGCAGGAGGGACTCACGATCCAAGAGTTACCTGGCTCTGTCGCCCGGAAATGGTTAGCAAAGAAAGCCCACGAAAGTGCGGCAACCCACCAGCAAAGGATCACTGTCACTCGGCAATTCTCTCGCTTTTTGTTGCGGCTCGGCCATTCCGCGTATGTGCCCGATTTCACATTAGCAACTCGAAACCGATCAACTTTCGTGCCCAGAATGCTGACTGACGAAGAGCTTCGAAAGTTCTTCCGGGCCGTGGACGCCCTCGAGCCTACGGCGCGTTCGCCTTTGCGGCATCTTAATTATGCCGGAAGTTTTTCGGCTCCTGTATGGCTGCGGGTTCCGTGCCGGAGAAGTGCTGAAACTACGCATTCGAGACGTCGATCTGAATCAAGGCATCATCACGGTACGCCAGGCGAAATGCCGCAAAGATCGCTTGGTTCCCCCCGCCTTGCCCCTCGTAAACCGCTTGCGAAAGTACGCTGCCCATTTTGAAAAACGCCCGCCCGATGCAATCTTCTTCCCGAGACCAAATGGAGGGCCCTTCAGCTTACGCACCGTTTACACGCTGTTTCGTCAACTGTTGCTGCAGTGTGGAATTTCTCACGGCGGCCGAGGCAAGGGGCCCAGGATCCACGACGCACGTCACCAATTTGCTGTTCAGGCCTTACGACGGTGGTACCAAGACGGTGAGGATCTGAATGCCAAACTTCCTCTTCTGGCGACCTACCTCGGGCATGTGAATCTTTCCGGGACTCAGCATTACCTTCATCTTACCGCCGAACTTTTTCCCGAGATTACGGCACGAGCGGGCGCAGCCTTTGGTGACGTCATTCCGCGGAGGGTCGAGCGATGAAACCGACCGATTTCTCCGTTCACGTCACGAGCTTTTTGACGCACTATCTGGCCGCCCAGCGGAATGTCAGTCCGAACACTATCAAGGCATACCGCGACGTGTTCACTCTCCTTCTCCGATTCTGCCGTGATGTGCAGGGAATCGCTCTGGAAAAATTACGTCTCGAACAGATCGACGTTTCGTTTGTCGAAGCGTTCCTGGACTACCTGGAGCGGGAAAGAAAGTCTTCACCCCGCACACGAAATCAACGGCTTGCGGCCCTGCATGCATTCTTCCGATATGTTCAGGCGGAAGAGCCGACCCGTATGCATGAGTGTCAAAAAATCCTCGCGATCCCGCTGCGGAGACACACTCGCCCAACCGTCAGCTACCTTTCCAAAGAAGAGTTGGCGGAGATACTGGCGCAGCCAGATCTCCGCACGCCAGAGGGTCGAAGAGATGCGGTCTTGCTGAGCGTACTTTACGACACGGGAGCGCGTGTTCAGGAGTTGGTCGATCTCTCCGTCGGAGACGTGCGTTTGGATCCACCCGCGCAGATTCGCCTTCTGGGAAAGGGGCGCAAAATGCGCGCTGTGCCTTTGATGGCAAACACAGTTCAGCTTCTACGGAGTCACATGCAGGAAAACCACCTCGATCATCCCGAACAGTTCGACAAGCCTCTTTTCCACAACGCGCGCCACGAGCGACTGACCCGTTCCGGAGTTCGCTACATCCTTCACAAATACGTCGTTCTTTCACGAAGCAAGTGTCCGAGTTTAAACCGAACCGTAAGCCCCCACACGCTGAGACATACAAAGGGTATGCACCTGTTGCAGAGCGGAGTCTCTCTCGACATGATCCGCGACTTCCTCGGCCACGTGGATGCTAAAACCACTCAGATTTACGCGAGGGCAAATCTGGAGATGAAGCGAAACGCACTGGAAAAAATCAGTGAGCCTTCGTTAGTCCAGACGATCCCCTGCTGGAAGCAGAACAAGGACCTTCTTGACTGGCTCCATTCCTTGTAACCCTTCCTCAGGACACGCGTGTATGGCAACCGCGACCCGACCTCCACCAGTCAACCGAGGATATTATGCTGAGTCCAGCCAAGCGCGCCCGTTGACAACAGGCGACTTACGACACCCACGGCACATATCCACTTTCCGCACATAGTATTTTTCAGTAGTCTGCACGGACACATGTCCCAGTAGGAACTGAATCTGTTCTAACTCTCCACCAGCCTCATGGCAGAGCCGGGCACACGACCTCCTCAAATCATGTGGTGCAAGTTTCGACACTCCAATCTTCGCGGCGTACTCCTTCACGACATGCCAGACCACTTTTTCCGTTATTCCCTCGCCCCAAACGGTTCCTGCTCTGCAAACAGGCCGGAACAATCTGCCGTTCGTGACACCAGCTTCTGCTAGCCAATCGTCGATTGTTCGCTTCACCCATTCAGGAACGGGAACGGTCCGAATGTGACGCCCCTTTCCGACCAGATCAATAATGACCCAGTGATCTTCGCGACGCTGGAGATGGTCGAGCGTAAGGTCGGACAGTTCTCTACGACGAAGCCCGCAGCCTAGTAAAACGGCCAGAATCGCTCGATCCCGCTTGCTTTTTAGCGTTCCGGCGTTCGGGAGCTGCCAGAGGGAGCGGGCCTGTTCTGCGGTTAACCAATTCCCTAATCGAACACCCAATCTCTTGGATTCCTTTACCCTGCGAATACCGGCCGCAAGTTCTGGGCTCAGCAAGCCGGCATCAGCCGCCTCGTCGGCCAGCCTGCGCACGGCTGCGAGTCTCACATTCGTGGTTCCCGGGGCCAGCCGGCGATCTTCGAGGTGAATCCGGTAACGGGTGACAACCGTCTTGTTGAAGGACAAGCGAGGCTCTGAACAATACCATCCAACAAACTCGTCAATCGCATGCCGATAGCTGCGCTGCGATTCCGGAGAATGCAAGCTAGCAAGCACAGCCGCTTTCGCGTGATCCAGATCCGGAAGGCCGAGCTTGGTTCTCCGCCAAGCCGGTTTCCGTTTCTTGCTTTTGCTCCTCATGGTTGGCCGCCTCCCGACGGCTGGCCCATGAGAATGTGACAACTTGGGCGACTTGTGGACGGGATCTAGCTGTTAACAGTTGAGGCGTTCGTAGCAAACTATTTTGCGTGCAAATGAGCGACCGCGCCGGATTCCTGTTCGTATTCGTCGTAATGTTGTTTTTTCGGGCTTAATTCGATAATAAATCCAAAGGCTATCAAAAAAAGGAAACCGCTGATGTGCCGGGTTTCCCCTAAAACCGGGTTCTCGTGGACGCCAATAACGGTAGGCAGGTTAAGGAGTCACATCGTGGCCTCGAGGAACTGGCGAGCGGTTACAATCTGGGTGTCGGCCCATTTCACAGGAAAATCCTTAAGATTGCCGGTCACGAGGTAGTTGGCGTGTGCGGCCTAGGCGCACTCCAGGAAAATGTCGTCATCGGGATCAGAGCAGGCATGCACCCTTTCGGACGGCTTGACCCAAAATCCATTCTGTCGGATAGCGCGCAGCGCATGGTCGATGATCACCTCGCTGCGGTTAAACTTGGGACGCCGGATGACTTCTTCATATTCGGCATATACATCGCCGCTGACGCAAAGCTGTGCTGTGGTCCCGGCAAGCACCGTCACAAAGGTCCGAGCGGGCAAACCCTGGGGTTGCAGCAACGCGGAAATCAAAATATTGGTGTCGAGGACGACCCGAATCATTGCTCCGAGGGCCGACGTTCACGGCGCGCTTTCCGCGCCGCCGCTATCTCCGCATCAATCTCTTCCACGGAGAGCTGATCCAGTCCCTGCTCTTGCGCGCTTTTCCAAGAGGTCTGAAGCCACTCAGGGACAGAAGGTGAGGTCGTTGCGCGGATACTGATCTCCTCGTTCTCGGCAATGGAGCGCCCGAGCAAGCTTTCGATAACCATCTTCTGATCGGGAGAGAGGTCTTTCGCCTTGAGTGTCATGTGGTCTCTAGTGCGGCCATCGCGTTCCAGGCCAGTTTAGGGCGTCTTTTTGGCATTGTCACGTAGAATCGCGCCGCTGAAGTTCCGAAGTTCCTCGTTCAGTTTTTCCATTTGCTGCTTTCAATCGCCTAGCAGGTACCTTGGAGGCACCTAAAGAAACCTTTACCCACGCCCATAGGGATGAACCTCTGATATGAAACAGGCCCTACCGCCGTTGTCGGCCAGGAGTCTATGGGCTAACCCCCGCGCGGCGTTTCCCGTCCATTTGACTGGTGCCTTTCGCTGTGGATTCCACATGGACGCGATCGCTGTATCTCAGGAGTTGACCCCAATTCGCAACGATAGGAATGCGGTCAGGCCACAGGTAGACGAAAATCGCCTTCACACCATGAGCGACAAAGCACCGGGACTTCGGCGTTTACCAGGAAGCACTACGGTTCATCCAGGCGTCGAGGAACTCTGCGACCTTTCGCCTTGCAGTGCCCAAACCGTCGGATCGTCCAACTGATCCCAGCAGAGGATGAACCCAGACAAGCGGTGTGCGAAACAAGGCCGCAGAGTCGGTGAAGTTCACTCTGGCGTAGGCGGATCACGCTTGCTAAGCACTGTAGTTCGCCACAACCCGTGCTACCTTTCCAATCGCCGATAACTCCATGAACTCTGCTGTGCGTGTCCCCTTTTGATTTGTGTACAAGAGCACCACGCTGCTTACACCCAAGAATATGTCCTCAAGGCGAAAATGCAGTTCCGGATAGGCCTCCATCCCTTTTTGAAAGTAAGCTCTCAAATTCGCCTTTCCGTTCACCTTCCCCGCAGGCGTCCCCAGCAGTTGTGCTGCAACCGGCGAAGTCAACTCGATTGCATCTTCATAGTGCGACATGATCAATTCCAGATTATGAGCGTTCCAGGCGGCAATCCAATGCTCGGCCAGCTTCAAAGCTTCATCTTTCGTCACGACAATTTCTCCAGTATTTGATCGTCAGTAATAACCTGCGTGCATTGTAGGATGTCCTTGTAGATAATGCATTCTTGAGGAATGAGCCCGCTAGCTCCTGATTCGTGCCGTACTCGTAGAAGTGACCGGCCCGCTTTCGCGACGGATTTCAAATCTAGGAGAATGCGGTTTAAAGCGCCTCACCGAGGCTTTATAACGTTCACACTGACGGTGGTGTTTAGCTTCACGTTAATCGGGGCACCGTCTTTAAGGTACGGTTCGAATATCCACTGCTGAGTTTGCTGTTCGATTCGCCGCTTGACCTCGGGGGTCGGAGCACCTTGAGCTTCGACACTTGTCACCGTTCCGTTCTTACCGACTCCAAGAACGAGTTTAATCGTGTAAGCCCCTTGCGCTTTCTTGTCGATGAAAATCCGGTCAACACCACAAACAATGCATCGGGGTCCCTGTGGTATCGGAGCACCTAATGGGCCAGGAGCGACAACTGTCGGCACCGGAGAGCCGGCACTACTCGGAGCTTGCGCTAACTCTTTCAAGGCTGCGCAATACAGGTTACTACCCACAAAACAGACTGTGAAATCAGTGGATGCCCACTTTGTGGTCAGCTCTTTGGTTGCGGGGAACGCGCTGTAAGTTGGCTTTTCTAAGAACACTCGTGAGATTACACCATTGGAGGAAAAACAGCCTCGCGTATTGCATACCGTACACATTTCGAGTTTGCAGCCTGACAGATCACTAGTGGAATGGTTCCACTTCTGTCCGTCAGAGGAGTACAAAGCGACGGGTACACCATATCCGCCCCCTGGTTGGTCCTTATGTATCACCTCAGTCCCAACAGCCCAATACCGGGCTTCAGAACGGAGGAAACTGTACAGCGTAACGTTCGGAATATTCAGCAGATTCCAAGACTTTCCTGAATCTTGCGTAAATACAAAGGCCTGAGACTCATATTGTGCAGCACCCTCTTTCAGCATCGCTGCCATGTGCACGCCATCGAGGGCAACTAAAGAGAAGGTGTATGGAAAGTGCTTGATGTCCTCCTCATTCTGCCCTACAGATACCGCTGTCCAGTGCAATCCACCATCGACCGTGAATAGCAGTGACGTGGGCGTCCTCACAAGACCATGCTGTAGGTCGGCAAAGGAAGCCTGCAAGATCGTTTCACTGGTCCCAGAGTGTGGCACCCATGTTTCACCGCCGTCTACGGTGGCAAGAATGAGGCCACCGGTCCCTGTTGCATAGCCGAATTTCGAGTCTGCAAAATCAATATTCAATAGCAAAGCGCCGTCTACCTTCTGATGCTTCACTTGCCAATGCGCGCCGTTGTCGGATGAAACCGCGACAGTTTCGTCCGTCCCGCACACCCATAACAGTTGCCCGGTACTCATTATGTTCAGGACGCGAAACGAGAAGTCATGGCTATTCCAGTCCGGAGAAGTCTGTTCTTGGCCTACGGCAACGCTAGTTGCCAAAAGAACGCAAACGCAGATCAGAAACAACAATTTCCGTGTGCCAACAGTCTTTTTTCTCATGACCCACTCGGGAGCCGAATTGTGACACCTGAATAATGCACTGGGGTGGGCTTCGGTAGGGCTCTAATTTGAAAGAACCATTTGGGGACCCCAAAAACATGGGGTAAAAATGAGTTCGCGAAACTTCCCGGTTTTACGAACTCAACCTCAAGGGGTCACCCAAATGGTGAAGAACGAAAAGCAGCATATCGAGAAAACCCGCGCCAAACAAGGTTTTCCTGCAGATAGTCCGGAGCCCTATAAAATTGCGGCTTCCACGCCTTTTGACTTCGGGGCCAAGAATCTTACGCCGTATGGTGGTCTATTCCCCGTATCGACCATGTTGGAGAAGCTGGGCTTTAAGAAACTGATTGAAGAAACTCTGACCATTCACCGCATTCCGCGCGCGATGACCATCTACCAATTCTTGCTGGGGATGGTGCTGGCCATCTACGTGGGTTTCTCTCGGCTGAACCATCTTCGTTTCGTGGCCTTATCTCGAGCTCTTGATAAGGCCACGTATCTTGAGAAGAAAATTATCCAGAGTTCTTTTTCAAGGATGGCCTCGAGGCCGTCCAGACGCAGTGAGACCCGCCTTCGTGCTCCAGATAATTGCTCTTCGTCTGTGGCATGATCGGCCCACGTTCTCTAGTGCCCCCTCCTAACTAAACTAAGGTGCGTGCTGACTGCCTGTTCCACCGTCTTTTACCAGCTCGTTTGTCACTATCCTCCCTGCGGTAGGGTGTTTCACATTTGCTGCCACTGTTATCGCGGCCAGCGACATTGCAGCTCAAACTGCTGGAGAGAAGCCCGTCGCCTGCAGCGTCAAAAAGCCAATCGCCGTTATGAGCAGAGTCTCGGTGCCGAAGGGCGTGAGGATCATCGCATTCGCCAGCGCGAGTATCTCCAACGCTTGAAAGCCCGCGTGACAGATCAAGCTTCCTCACATCCTTCCTCCTATGCGAGGCTTGCTGCGCCTCCGGCTCTAGAGCTCGTCGAGGCTCCTCCACCAAGTAAACCTTGGCTCTCGCCCGGAGCAGAACGCGCGTGGAGCTGGGTCGTGTGCGAGATTTGCGGATGCCGAGCGCGCTGGATAGGCGCTCTTGCTGAGATAAAGCATGTCCCCTAACGAAAAAGCCGCGCAAGCCCGTCAACCCGGCACTGCAGGCAGCTCCACTTTAGACCATGAAGAAGCGGTAGTCCGTTTGTGGAAAAAGAATCGTATTTCCGATGGGGTGGTAGGTATTTACCTCTATTGGGTCCGGCGATTCCGCGCCTACTGCCGACGACGCCACCTGGAAGAAACCTCCCAACTAACCCTTGATGGACTAAGACGGTTCCTGCATGCCTATGTCGGCCCGCTCACAAAAGGACCAGTCGCTCCGTCCACATGTTTTGTTGCTCAGCATGCCCTTCACGCCTGGGCCTGGGCACTATGTGCGCTGCAGGTCCCAGTTTCGGAATGGCGTCCGCCAAGAGCACCTGCAAAACTGACGCCGTTGTTAGCAGCCTACCGACAGTACCGCTGCTCTCATTATGGAGTTGCCGAAAAGACTGTTCAGCAAGACATCGAGACAGCGAAGGTCTTCCTCGCTCTATTGCCGGGTGGAAGCAAATCAGTCTCTAAAGCCAGTGTGGCCGACATCGACACATTCGTGAGTCGTCTGTCGGCACGCCTTTCTAAAGGGACGGTCGCAGATTACTGTAGTTCCTTGCGAGCATTCCTACGATTTCTCTACACCACCAAGCGGTTACGCTGCGACTTGGCCAGTTGTGTAGCTTCGCCGCGCATCCGCGGGGCTGAGCGACCGCCCCGGGCGCTCCCGTGGGGGGACGTACGCCGCCTCCTCGGATCGATTAAGCAGAAGGAGCCGCCGGGCAAGCGGGATTTCGCCTGGTTATTGCTGATGGCCACCTATGGGCTGGGAGCGGCGGAAGTATTGGGTTTGGATCTGGAGGATGTGGATTGGAAGTCGGAGATCTTGCATGTGAGGCGCCCAAAAACCAAAGCGGAAATTGAGCTGCCGCTATTGCCTCCAGTGGCCAAGGCGTTGGCTGTCTACCTTCAGGCAGAACGTCCATCTCACGTCCAGTCGCGGCGAATTTTCTTGAACTCGACAATACCCTACACGCCACTCACCAGCAGTGCCATCCGTCAGCGCGTCCGTCTCTATGCTCGCCAAGCCGGAGTCGACGCACTTGTACTTGGTGCACATGTGTTTCGCCACAGTCACGCGACTCGGCAGATCGATGCCGGCGTCAACCCGAAGGTGGTTGGCGACATCTTGGGCCATCGCCGACCTTCCTCTACTTCCGTGTACGTCCGAGTGGCCCTGCGGCGATTGCGCCAGGTAGCTTTACCGGTGCCTCGATGACAGCCCAGTTCCACAGTCCTTTGTCGCGCGAACTCCAGGGTTTTCTCCGATTCAAGCGGAGCCTCGGCTATCGATATGCGCAAAGCGAATTCACGTTGAGGGAGTTCGATCGGTTTCTCAAAAAATATGCACGAAAACACCGAAGCTGGCGTCTCGATCAAGCGATTCTCGCTTGGCTGGCCAGCAAGCCCCAGCGCAAGGCCATTAGCGTCTCGGTAGACGCCACGATAGTGCGGCAGTTTTGCCGCTATCTTCACAGGCTTCCCGCCCATTCCTCCCTGTCGGAGCCGCGCTGGCCCCAGTTGCCGGGCAAGTCCGACTTCTTGCCCTACATCTTGTCGAAGAAAGAAGTTCATCAACTGCTGAAACTCACGAAGAAACTGGCTCGGCCACCATTTCGCCCGCGCCTGTACCGAGCCCTGATCTTGCTCCTCTACTGCACCGGAGTGCGTTTTGGGGAAGCCCTCCGCCTGCGGATGCGAGATGTCGACGTCCCTGCGCGAGTTCTTTTTGTCGAGACGTTCAAGGGACGGGCTCGATGGGTACCTTTTGACCGCTCGCTAGCGAGAGAGCTGGAAATATATCTCCGCGCTCGGCGCCTCTTTGCTGCTGCACAATCCGATGATCATTTCTTTGTTGGCGCCAACCACCGAACCCTGCCGAAGAACACGGCGTGGGAGACTTTACGAAAACTCTTTCAGAAAGCCGGTTTGAAGCCCGCGCGCGGCCGGGTGGGACCGCGGCCCTATGACTGGAGGCATACCTTCGCGGTCCACCGGTTGACCCGCTGGTATCGCCAAGGGGTCGACCTGCACGCCCGCCTTCCCTGGCTTTCCACCTACATGGGCCACGACGACATCCTAGGGACGGAGACCTACCTGACCGTCACCCCGGAGTTGTTGGGTCTTGCCGGTCATCGGTTCCGGCTTCGGTATCTGCATGCCAATGAAGACGAAGGTGATCATGACCCGATCAATCCACGATAGCCTGTTAGCTTTGGTACAGAGTTTCTTCCGCGATTATCTGGGAAGCGTCCGAGGAGCCAGCGCCCATACCATCCGTGCTTATCGTGACGCACTCAAGCTTTTTTTCTTATTCCTCGCCGACCGGAAGCGCCGGTCGATAACAGAACTGAGTCTGAATGATATCCAGGCCGAAGCCGTGCTCAGCTTCTTGGGCCATGTCGAAACCGAACGGGGGAATTCTGCCACGACCCGGAACTCTCGTCTTGCGGCTCTCCGAAGCTTCGCCCAACACCTCCTCCGACACGATATCGCACGTGCTGATCAGTACGGTCGCATCCTAGCGATTCCCTCCAAACGGGCGGCCGCCCGCGTCGTCAGCTATCTGGAACCAGAGGAGGCCCGTGCCATCATCGCCGCCGTAGAAGAGCGAACACCTCTTGCGGCGCGCGATCGAGCCTTGCTCCTTTTCCTGTACAACACTGGGGCTCGAGTCAGTGAAGCTCTCAGTGTCCACCCTCGGCAGCTCCGACTGGATCGTCCCCGGCAGGTTCGACTTTTGGGTAAGGGAGGCAAAGAGCGTCTCTGTCCACTGTGGCCGGAGACGGCTGCGGCCCTCCGTCGGCTAGTGAAAACCAGTGCCACCGACAAACCCCTATTCCTGAACGCCCGCGGTGCGCCCCTGACTCGGGATGGCGTCGCTTTCTTGCTGGGCAAGTATGTTCGGCGCGCTTCGGAAACGCGGTCAAGCCTCCAGGGTCGCCATGTGACACCGCACATGATGCGCCATGGGAGCGCGGTAGGGCTATTGCAGGCGGGCATGGATGTCTCCGTTATTCGGGATTACCTCGGGCATGCATCGGTTGCCACGACCAACCGATACATCGCGACCAACCTCAAAATGAAGCGCAATGCGCTCCAGGCCTTCTGGAAGCGAGCTGGCCTTGCGAAACAGGGGCATCGCCACTGGCGCGCTTCGCCGAAGCTGCTCGCATTCCTCGAGACACTTTGAGCCACGTTATTATCGGGAGCAGAAAGAAGAATCTCAGTGCATCTGGACGCGCTCTGAGGCCGTCCTTGAAAAAGAACTCTGGATAATTTTCTTCTCAAGATACGTGGCCCAGGATCCGATGCTGACGGGAATCTTGCAGGTGGGGACGTTACCACCGCAATGTACCTTCTGGCGTTTCTTGACCTCCTTGCCAGTGACCGTCGCCCAGCAACTGTTGAAGCTGCAGCGCCTGCTGCGGGAACGAGTTTGGGAAGCAGCGAACGTACGACTGCCTTCGATTACTCTCGATACCGATACGACGGTGCACACTCTCTACGGTCGGCAGATGGGGGCGCGCAAGAGCTACAACCCGAAGAATAAAGGAAAGAAGAGCTACCAGCCGATTCTTACCTTTGTCGCCGAGACCCGGGAATATATCGGCGGTGAGTTGCGCAACGGAGATCGGCCCACGGGAGCGCAGATTGCGCGCCATCTCGAGGCCGTTTTTGCCGCCGTGCCCCGTTGCGTGCGCAGAATTTTCGCACGGGCTGATGCTGGGTTCTATTGTTGGGATGCTGTCCAAGCGTAATCATCGTGGCGCGCAAGACCCCGCGTTTGCTCGAAGAGCTAGAAAAGGCCCACTGGAGGCCCTCGCCGAAGACGGATGCCGATGAACAATGCGAGTTTCAGTATCAGCCCGAGGGTTGGGGGAAGGCCTATCGGTTCATCGCTCTGCGCTACCTGAAAAAGGACGAGACTCCCAAACCGCAGTATCAGCTGTTTGATACCCCGAAGTACATCTATCGAGTCTTTGTGACGAACATGAAGGGGCCCATCGACCTGCTGGTGTGGGTTTATAACCAGCGAGCCGGTGCCGAGAACTTGATCAAGGAAGCCAACAACGACGCTGGATTGGCAGCGCACCCTTCCGAGCAGTGGGCCGCCAACTGCGTGCATTTCCAGTTGGCGATGCTGGCTTACAACCTGAACTGCTGGCTGCTGCTCTTCAACCGGGAAGAAAAGGTGCAAGCCAATGATCTGAAGCACACGACGTTGGTGACAGCGCGATTGCGTTTTCTCTTTGTAGCAGCCAAGATCTGGCGGCACGCCGGGCGAGTGGGCATTAGCTATAGCGATCAGTATCCGGAGCGCGGATTGTTCCAGCGACTGATGGATCGTTTGCGCAACATCGCTTCGAGTCAGGGGAAATTTCAGCCGGTGCTGGCCAGTGCTTTACGCTTGTAAGTTGTGCATAGTTTTCTATGCACAGGCGAGTGAAAGGAATCAACCAGATACAAACGACAGGGAGCAACTTAGAGAACAAAACAAATCAAACGACGCTGAACACACTGGAGAGAAAAAATTGATGAGGTCGGAATTCCGGCTTGCACCTCAGATCAGGCGAGATCTATGCATAATTTAGGTATTACATTCTTATGACAGTCCGCCTGCCGCCAAAAAAGAAGAAGAAATAGCCGTCGGTAAATAAATGAAAGAAAAGGAGTAAGTGGCGCGCCCGGGGAGATTCGAACTCCCGACCCTCTGCTTAGAAGGCAGACGCTCTATCCAACTGAGCTACGGGCGCACGGTGCAATCTATTTTAGCATCAAGCACTTAGAGCTATTTCTTGGAAAACTTCAGTTTTAAATCTCGGTGCAATCGGTGCAGCAACGGCCTTTTCGGATGGATTCTTGGGAAGATCGAAACCAAATCCAACGGCCTCGGCCTCAGCCAAGCGCATGCCAATCTCCTCGAACAGATGCGAGTAAATCTCTGACATGGTTTTTGGCTTGTGACCCATCCAAAAAATGTTGATGTCCTCTTGGCACCGCTTACCAAGCAGCCACGTTTTGCGGAAACGACGGAAAGCGTGCCAACCCATACCCGGCTCGTCTAATCCCATCGCCTTGAGCCGTTCCGTTAGCCAGCGATCTTCGATGTTGTTGTGGCAAGTGTGGCGTGCCATTCCGGGTAGCGAACAATAGACCGGGTTTGTCGCCAATATAACGTTGCAGGAACTCCGCAACGTCCGGGTGCAAGTCGACATCTCGATAAGCCGCATTTGTCTTTAAGCATGTGATGATGCGGGGTGTGTCGCGCTCGACTTGCTGCCGAACTTCAATAGTGCGTCCATGGTTCGTAATGTGTTTTGTTTCAAGGGCAAGTGCCTCCGAGATTCGCATCCCGGTTGCCGCAAGCAAAACATACAACGCCTTCTCTTCGCCCCCACTTTCCTCAACGAGTTGAGTAATTGCCTTAGCCTTGAGCGAAGGACGCCGCTGCTCTTTCTGATTGACCATAGGCAAGTCCATGACGCTGCTATCCCACGTTCTTTTGTGAATGGGCTCACCCGTCTCGCCATCCTTGAGGGAGGCGACTACCTGCTTGATGTACTCAACATATTTATTCACGGTTCGCGCCGACAGGGACTTTGATTTCTTCATCTTGTCAACTACCGGTTTGGCCGTAATGTTGTTAACACTTCCTAATGTAATGGCATGTCACCAATGGCCGGAAGTATCCATTTATGGAGGGCGGCTTTGATACTGGCCGCATCCTTGATGGGTTCCCGGTCCCGTGTAATGATACTTTATTTCACGTTCCTGGCGACATCAGGAATCCCAGAGCACGAACCCCTTTCGGTGACAATAAACGACTTGCCGCCGTGGTGGGTCCGGCCAACTCATGCTTTAGATTTAGAAATGGCCAACTCTTGCTAAGTGACAGCCTCCTCCCCCTCCCTCTGCTGCTGACTGACCACCGTGACCACCGGCGGCCAGATGACATGCGGCCAGGAGTGCGATAAGGTGCCCCCACCAGGATTACAGGGGTTAACCAATGCCGAGACGAGGAAAGCCGAAGAAGGGACTGAAAGTAGAGAGCCTGCAACTGCTGGCGCGGACTGAAGGCCTTGCGGAAACTTCAACGAAGAGGGGACTGGAAGTGCGCGGCGGCGTCCTGTCCCTTCCGAAAATGACGACCGGGCTTAGCATCAGCGGGTTGCCCGCGGGTGCTGTTGACATTGTAACAGCCGCGGCCTCCGCGGGATTCTTGGCGCACGGGAAAAGCATCGGCGGAAGATGATGCAGGATAACCCTCGTCTGCTCAGACATTTCGAGATTTTCGGGAGGCACAGGGCCGCATCAAAGGAGCAGCAAGGTTGATGAGTAACGCACTCGCAAAGCACGATGCTCTCCTGTGCCAGCATAAGTTTGTTTTGGTGCGTGACGACAAGCACAAGGTCTATCGAAATCCTGAAGGCAAAGTCTATGTCACGGCTGCGACTCCGTCCGACTGGCGGGCTGGGTTCAACATGCTTAAAGCGCTGAAGCGTTGTATAGCGGAGCCCGCGAAGCCGCTGGTACTTGCTATCAACGACTTCGAAAGGGAGCAAGCTGCGCAGCTAATCCAAGGTCAGCCGAAGCTGCAACACGCCGCTCACGGGATGGGCAGCGGCAAACAGAAACATAGCCGTGGTACCGGATTCATTTACGACGGGCCAAGGATGATCCCTGAAGAGCAAGCTATTCGTGAAGTCCAGCGTCAACGAGCCCGCGAAAACGCTCGGCGTCGTGCAGAAGAGAAACGGCAGCAACGTGAACACAATCGCGCTTTGCGGCAACAAAAGAGAGCAGCGGCAGAAACGGCGGCAAGAGAGTTCGAGGAAGCATACAGACCGTTTCTCAACGTCACTCGTCGTATCGTAGACAAACTTGAAGCAGATTTTATCGCGATGTGCCAGTCCAGCATTCGGCATCGTGCATGGTCACCAGACCTCACGTTCTACGAATTCCCGGTGAAGGGTTCTGGGGACGACAAAGCCGAACGGTGGGCTCACGGCCTGTTCATAAGCGGCATCGAAGAAGCCAGAGAGTATGGCGAAGAAACAACTATGGATTACATGGAATGGTTGATTGAAGACCTTGCTAGCAATTGCTCGATGTATCTGGCTCGTTCAGAACAGCGGGTCACCCGAGTCATGAAGTTTGTTGAGCGTCAGATGGCGAAATCGAACAGCATATGGGACTTGCAAGACGCTCTCAGCGACGAAATGGAACGACTGGACGACGCGATGAAAGCTTGGGAGACCGCCCGGTTGTACGGTGATTTAGATTTCGAACTTGACGACTGGCTTGCAGGGCTAGGAGTCAACGTTTACGAGGACCCGGTGATCGATGTCATCGTCCACAAAAACGAAGTGAGCGTTGTATGGGACGTGGGCGCCAAACAGCCACCCCGGCACGGCAGTCGCAGGTTCGACATTGTAGATGCACTGCCAGGTGGCTGATTCGGGCAACGCGCTCATAATTCTTGCGATAGTCCGAGCCGACCACAGCAAAGCAGGAACTCCTCGTTACTCAACATATCGGGTACCTCGCAGACACCGGGTGTCCTAACCCTGATTCAGCTCCGGCGCCAGCGGCGTTCATTCTTCAGCGCCAGGGCGTACCTGTGGCCTGCTTCGACCATCAACTCGTGCAGTTGCCGGCCATTCCGGATGGCGCGCTCCAGTTCAGGAGCGAGCTCATCCGGCACGTAAATCGAGAACCGCCGTTTCCCTTTTCGGCCATAGAGTGCGTAGCTGGAGTGACCTTCACCCGATTGGCAAAGCCGGCAGTGCTCCCAGATGCAGGGGCTCTTGCGCAGCGATAGCGACCCCCATCGCAACCGGCCAAAGGTCGCGGATGGCCTCCTGGAACCACCGCTTTACCTGCTCCGATGTGTCTTGTCGGGGAAACGTTCGAGCCCGCTATGGATATGGATGCGTTCCCGTTACATCAATCAGGGCAGGCGGCCTACGCCAGCGCAAGGGCATAGCCGACAGGTCCCGCTGCCATGCCGACCGGTGGGCAAGTTTATCGTTTAGAACTGTATCCACCTCTTATAAATCATTAGTTCCTCTCGAAGCTCACGTGCCAAAGGCACAGTGGGATAATCGGTGAACTCGCATAGTCTACAGCGAAATCACACCGCCAGGTCCTGATAAGTGGGGTACTCGGAAAAGTGCCTGTCACTGGCGAGACGGGGTTGTGGGAAGTTTGGGCCGTATCACCAGCCACACGGGCACGCTACGTGCATTCGCGAAGGTTAGTTTGAACGAATAGTACTTCCCGAGCGCCCTCTTGGCGTGCTCTGCGTGTATTACATTTCTATGACAGGACCTGATTCTGAGCGGATACCGGATCGGGTTCAGTTCACGTAAGCAATTGGATCGACAGAAGAAAAAGGAAAA
>Ga0209378_1001354_pt1 | contig 17491 bp, 16 predicted proteins | sample GraSoiAngelo_156_FD_186170 | JGI IMG/M metagenome (GOLD analysis project Ga0209378, IMG submission 186170) | Grasslands soil microbial communities from the Angelo Coastal Reserve, California, USA - 14_1009_13_40cm (SPAdes) (version 2) | ecosystem: Environmental > Terrestrial > Soil > Grasslands ... | reverse complement strand
ATCCCACTATCTCCTCTTCAATCCATGAGCGGCCTGTCCTTACGGCTGACAGAAATCCGATCGTTCCTGTTGCCAGTCAGCCAGTTCGTAGCATGGCCGATATTCTTCCTTCTGACCTCGGCAATCTCTCAGCAACCAGCATACTTTCTTGCTCTACTCCTAGTTCTAGCCGCCGACGTCATCGACAAGTCTCCGCGAAACAGGGGACTCTTTCGAGACTTGGTTGCGGGAGGCGCGACGACTGTTCTGGCACTGTTCCTTAACGACCTAAATGGCGTTTTCATCGGCGCGATTGTTTCAGTAGCCGCGACATTTCGGGTCGTCCAGAAGCTGAACTGAAAAGAAGACTGGTTCTCATCTGCGCGTTTAGTGCATGTTCAACCCTCTACGGGACAGTTTCGACGGATCTGCATTTTCCCCGTCGCGTGTTGTGAAGGTAACTTTCTTCAACTACATTTCCGGACCATGTCGAATGGCAAACTATGCCAATAGTCAAAGTCTTGATGTTTGGTGGGCGGACTCAGCAGCAGAAGGATGATCTAGCACGCGCCATTACCGATGCGGTCGAGAACATCGCTAAGGTGCCGAGGGATCAGACGATCGTGGTCTTCCAAGAAGTCGCAAAAGAACACTACTACATCGGAGCCAAGAGAGCATCATAGCTCTCTTCAACCAAGAACAGTATGTGGTATAGAAGAGAAGGTCTACAAGCAATAGTCTTCGAACCGGCCTAATCCAACCGAGGCTCTGGGTTGCAATACAAGTACACTGTTTTGACCAACACGACGATTGGGGCTTTCATGTCCCAGCTGGACGGCAACATTGTCCTCATCGCTCTCCCAACAATCACCCGTAGCCTGAACGCTTCTGCTTTCGAAGCTCTCTGGGTCCTTATGGGCTACATTCTGATGACTGCTGTTCTGCTCTTGGCCTTCGGCCGGTTGGCCGACATGTACGGCAAAGTTAGGCTCTACAATCTAGGCTTCGCGGTTTTCACCATAGGCTCGGGCCTGTGCAGTCTGTCGATCAACGGTGGAATGCTGGTCTTCTTCCGTCTCGTCCAGGGAGTAGGTGCAGCTCTCATCTGGGCAAACAACGCGGCGATTCTGACGGACGCTTTTCCGCCCAGCGAGCGGGGACGAGCGATCGGCGTCAACCTCGTGGCGGGAATTAGCGGCTCAGTCATCGGCCTCATACTCGGCGGAATTCTAACTGTGGCGTTGGGCTGGCAGTCTATCTTCTGGATCAATCTTCCAATAGGCGCCTTCGCAACTTTTTGGGCTTACAAGAAGCTGCGAGAACTAGGCACGGTCCATCACGAGAGAATCGATCTGCCTGGCAACATCCTGTTTGCTGGCGGACTAACCGCGTTCCTAGTCGGGCTGACTCTCGGTGCATTGTCCGGATACACACTGGTTGATGTTGCATCGATGGGAGCAGGCTTGTTGATGGTCGGCGGCTTCGTGTATGTGGAACTGCACTCTCGCACTCCCCTGATGGATTTGACACTGTTTAAGATCCGCGCCTTCTCCGCAGGCATAGTCAGCAACTTCCTAGCTTCAATAGCCCGGAGCGGCGTATCACTAGTCCTCACAATATACTTCCAAGGAGTGCTGATCTACGACGCTTTCAAAGCTGGGCTTGCCCTGATACCGTTCGCGGTGGCGTTTGTCAGCCTTGGACCCTTAAGCGGCTACCTCTCGGACAAGTATGGACCTCGATTCTTCACAACAACCGGACTCTCAATCTCGACAGCCGGCTTGATAGGGCTCGCGCTCATCCCTGCGAACGTCTCCTACACAGTTCTTGCACTCCTCATGATACTCGTAGGAGCTGGAGGGGGAATGTTTGTAGCACCAAACATCAGCTCTATCATGAGTTCAGCCCCCGTGACTAGGAGGGGCGTGGCTTCCGGAATGTCTGCCACCCTAGTGACTACTGGAGCTCTTCTAAGCCTCTCAATCTCATTCGCCGTCTTGGCAACCAGCATACGCATCAACGTCTTGCAGGCAATATTCGCTGGCTTACCGCTTCCACCAGGAACCACCCCGAGCGTGGATCTCTTCATCGCGCCAATGCACATAATCTTCTGGATCATGGCAATCATGAGTCTGATAGCAATAGTTCCTTCTGCCCTGAGAGGTCGAGGAGTTGGAGTGGCTTTCGACCAGAAACTAGAGGTCCGGGAACAAGTGGCATGAAAGGGGCAATCGGGGCATCTGTAGTTTTCCGCAGAGGATTTGTTAACCATTATCTATCCGTTTTGTGTGGTCATCAATCATGGTCCTAGTCGCCAAGGACATTGTCGAGAAGGATTTCATCTCCCTTTCGAGAAACACGAGCGCGCTTGAAGCCGCGCGTCAGATGAAGGCGAAAGGCCACGGTTTCGTAATAATCGCGTCAGCCGGCGGCGTTCCGGAAGGCATTGTTACAGAATGGGATTTTCTGGCAAAGATTACAGCGGAAGGTAAGGGTCCTGGCGAAGTGAAGCTCGGCGACATAATGACCAGCAACCTAGTTTCGGTCGATGGAAACGAGGGCATAGACCAGGTTGCCCAAATAATGACTCAGAAAGGAATACGACGGGTCCTCGTTATCTCGGATCACAAGGTTCTCGGAGTGATCACTGCGAAGACCATGTTGTCACGGTTGAAGGAGTACATCGACCGTGTGTCCTCGCAAATAGCCCGATTGCAGTCGCCAATGTACTAGCGAGTCGTCTCACTCGCGCCACTGACGCTCGTGCTGCGCGACCCAGACTGCCTTGATGAAGTCCTTGTATCCGCTTGTAATGTCCACATAAGCGCGCTCCACGTCCCTCATGTCGGGAATAAGCTGTTTGAGGTCCTCAGGGAGCTCTGTCTCTTTCTGAGGTCGGTGAAGAAGCGCTTTGAACCGTCCGAGCTGTGCGGCGAGTTTGTCAGTCCAATCCTCTTTCCCAAGAATGCGCTCGAATAATGCCTTGAGATCAACCTCCTCCGCTACATCCGGCTCAAGGGCGAAAATATCCTCGGCCATCTTATGAGCATGCTTCTCGACGTCTTCAGCCACGTCGTGCCAGCTGAACTTCATGGATGGCTCATCCCTATCTCAGCACTCCGCTTCGTACGTGTGCACGTCGTATCTCGGGATCCAGTAGAGGGATTCAATTCATCCATCAGCTATTCTGGAATCTCAGGAACCCAAGAATAGTATAGTAACCGTCGAGGAAAACAATGTTGTTACTGGCACCCCAACAAAGTCTCTTGGAGGGAGGCACTTCGAAGCAACATTTTAACCGAGGATTAGCCTCCTGTCAGTTAGAGGTCGGGACTAATCCCCGCTACACTCAAGCCTAACAGTAGAGAGGATCTCGTAGCGGAGGTCACGAGGCTCAAGCGGGACCGGAACGCGGTCATACTATCGCACAATTATCAGGTCCCGGAAGTCCAGGACATCGCCGATTATGTTGGCGATTCTCTCGGACTGTCTCAGGTCGCCGCCCGGACCGAGGCTGATGTGATCGTGTTTTGTGGGGTCCATTTTATGGCCGAGACCGCGTCAATAATCTCTCCCGAGAAGAAGGTTCTACTCCCGGATCTTGGAGCAGGCTGTTCCCTAGCTGCAACTATTGACGCTGACAAATTGCGGGCTTGGAAGAAGGAGCATCCGAACGCTGTCGTCGTCTCATATGTCAACACGACGGCCGAGGTCAAGGCCGAGAGCGACTATGCCTGCACATCAGGCAACGCTGTAAAAGTGGTGAATAGTATTCCGCGGGATCGCGAGATTCTCTTCTTGCCAGACATGTTTCTCGGAGCCTACGTTATGGAGAAGACCCAGCGTAAGATGGAGGTCTGGCCGGGAGAGTGCCACGTTCACGCAGGCATCACACCGGATGTCATTAATCAGAAGCTCGAAGAGCACAGGGACGCGGAATTCTTGATACACCCAGAATGCGGGTGCGTCACACAGTTCCTGTACTTCTCCGAGAAGGGCGACTTCAACCTTCCAATGACACAGATCTACTCTACTGAAGGAATGGTCCGCCACGCTCGACAATCATCAGCCAAGAAGTTCCTAGTAGCCACCGAAACTGGCATTCTTCATCGGATGAGGAAGGAAAATCCTGATAAGACGTTCTTGCCTGTGAAGGAGGATGCTGTCTGCCAGTACATGAAGACCATAACTCTGGAAAAGGTCTACCGGTCGCTGAGGGACATGGTCTACGAGGTCAAGGTTCCAAAAGAGACCGCCGATAGAGCTAGGCTCTCTATCGAGAGAATGCTGCAACTAGCCTAGACCAAACGTAATTGATACTTGTGCAGTAATCAATTCAGGCCGGATCGTTGGTGTCACTGAAAACCCGACATGTCAGCGACACAACTCGTTCCTACCTAGACCGAATTGGGCATCGCGGGCCGACTCCATTGAGCTTGGAGAGTCTGCGTAGGCTTCACAAGAAGCACTTGCTTTCGATACCGTTTGAGAATCTTGACATTCACCTAGGATGCCCGATAATTCTCAGTCAGGACGCTTTCTACGAGAAGATCATTGCTCACAACCGTGGAGGTTTCTGCTACGAGCTCAACGGGTCCTTTGCGGCTCTACTCACGAGCTTGGGTTTCAAGGTGCGCATGCTGTCGGCACGAGTTGCGCGAAAGAATGGCGGTTTCACTCCAGAGTTTGATCATATGATTCTGCTGGTCACCATGAAGGATCGCTGGCTGGCCGATGTTGGTTTCGGAGAATCGTTCACAGAACCAAAACGCCTGGACTTTCAGGGTCCTCAAACTGACAATGGAAGGGTCTACCGTATTACTCGCAGGGCTGGAGGGAGGTTGCTATCAAGATGGGATGGCGAGAAGAATCTCTGGGAGCCCCAATACCAGTTCAATCTTCGACTGCGAAGTCTTAGGGATTTTGTCCGTAGATGTCGTTTTCAGCAGACTTCTCCGAACTCGCATTTCAAGAAAGGCCGAGTGTGTACGCTGCTGACGCGGGATGGAAGAGTGACTCTGACAGATTCGAAGCTCATTGTGACGAGACGCGGCAGGAGAATCGAGCGGCCTGTCAACAATCGAAGAGAGTTCGATAGGCTGTTGCGAAAATGGTTTGGCATAAACCTCCAGAATGATTCTATGCGGAAAGGTTGATGGTTCAGTTCGCTGCGAGATACTTGTTTTCGAGATAGCTTACGAGTCCCGCCGGGTCGTATCCGTGGCCGAAGACTCGATTGAGTAGCTCCTTAGGGGGGTATGTCGCTCCGGGTTTGTGGACGTTCTCTGCGAGCCATCCCTTGAGCACTGGGATGCTCTTATCTCCTTTGATCGGGAGCAATTGTTTCCTTGTCAGAGTATTCCAGAGCATTCCTGCTATCACGTTGCCGAGAGAGTAGCCTGGGAAGTTGGCGTATTGTCCCCAGCTCCAGTGGACGTCTTGGAGGACACCTTGTGCATCGTCAGAGGGTCTCTTGCCGAGATACTCCTCGATCATGTCATTCCAGACGGAGGGGAGTTCTGAGACTTGGACGGTTCCCTGCAACATCTTCTTCTCTAGTTCATATCTCATGGCGATGTGGAAGTTGTAGGTCAGCTCGTCCGCCTCGACCCGTATCAGGCTAGGTCTTACCGTGTTGAAGTATGAGTAGACCTGGTTCTCGTCGTAGCGGGAGAGGAAGCTGAGCTTGGCTTTGAGGAGAGGGTAGGTCATGGACGTGAATTGTCGGCTTCTTCCGACAATGTTCTCCCAGAACCGGGACTGTGACTCGTGTACTCCGGAGGAGACACCTGTCCCGGTAGGCGTGAAGTCAAGCTCGTGGTCTACTTGCAGCTCATAGAGTGCGTGGCCGCATTCGTGGATTAGGCCGAACGTTGAGGCCTTGAAGTTCTTAGGCTCATACCTAGTTGTGATTCGGACGTCGTCGCCAGCGATTCGAGTGGAGAAGGGGTGGGTGGAAACGTCCTGCCGGAATCTCTTCTCTGGCATTCCCAGCAGGGCGATGAGCTTCTCGTTTACTTGTTTCAACGCTTCAACATCATAGTCGGCTTCTTCCAAGGGATGCTTCTGGGGAAAGTTTCCCTGCGCAAGGGTCTTGGTCAGGATCTTCTTGAGTTGTGGTATGAGCACGGAAAAGATCTGGTCGAGGTCGGTGATGGTCAGCCCTTCCTCGAAGAGGTCCAGGAGCGCGTTGTAAGGATGTGTGGATGGGTTGAGATGTTCGGCCTGCTTCCGTTTCAGGTCGGTTATTTTTTGGAGGTGAGGCTGGAAGATTCCAAAATCAGCCTTCTTTCGCGCCTCTCTCCATGGGACAGATGCCTCAACGGTGGCCTTCTGCAGTTGCTCCAGCAGATCTGCTGGAATTTTCTGGTAGAAATCCAGTTCTCTCTTGATGACTCTGATTACTCCTTTCTCTGCGTCGTTGAGAGTCTCTTGCTTCTCAGCTTTCTCGATGAGATCTGTTAGGTCGAGTGTCATCTTCTGGCGTAGCAGTTCGATCTCTGCCTGGGCCTGGCCCCTCGCCGTGGCGCCGGCTTCCGGCATGTTGATCTCCAAATCCCATCCCAACAGGGCGGAGGTATGGGTCATAGCGGCGATCGGTTTGTACTTGGCTAGAAGGTCGAGAACAAGGGGATTGCTGAAGAGAGTCATCGAATCAGCTGGCAGTCCTCAACCGTTCACTATCTAAAAGCATTCGAACAGTTCGCACTCCTTTTTCTGACCATAAATTAATGGTACACAAAGAAGCGACTCATATGATAAATAGAAACCTCTCTGAAGGAAGATTCGAGTCTGAACAAGAATGGCTGATGCCGTGTTTCTCGTTCTTCTCGTTCTTCACGTCGGCTCGATAATGGCATGGATGGGAGGTGCTACATTGTTCGTTTCAGTCTTGACTCCCGCCCTTAGAAGAATGTCCCCCGCATCGAGAAGCGAATTCATCTTATCGGTAATTCCTTCTTACATGAGGTTCATCGGGGGAAGCTCTATCGTTGCCGCGGTGGCGGGACTCGCGCTTTACGCCTACATCACTCAGTCCGCGACCTCTCTTGCGCCATCCAACTCAGGTCTGATCTATATCCAGATCGGTGCAGTCGTGACTCTCATCGTTCTTCTGATCGCTTTCGGCGTCCTAATACCAACCAGTCGGAAGCTCGTTGGGCTGCTGAAGCAGTCGCAGAAACAAGCCGCACCCGGCGGCGATGCAGCGATGTCTGCTCAGGTCGGAAACCTGCAGAAGAGACTGGGCATGGCTGCAAGGTTGGGAGTGTTCTTGCTTGCGGTGACTTTCGTCTTGATGATTGTCGGGGCCAGCATCTAACAAACAATTTCAGATGCCTGACTGGAGCTGGCCGAGCGGGGCTCGGTCCTCAGTTGTTGACATCCCGGACCCTAGATGAAACGAGGTAGTGGCCGGATCTAAGAATAGCTCCATCCAAGACTGATTTCTCCTTGGCTGTCTGAATCTCGGAGGTCCACTCGAACCATGCGGATATTTCGTCTTCGCGAGCGAGAACACATGCATCGATGGTCTTCACGAGCAGTTTGCTCAAGGCTTCACTGAGGAGCAGGCTTGCGTGACTCCTTACTTCCTGAGTCCTCGTATCCCATGTTTGCCAGATGTTGGCGTGTAGATGTTTCTCCGGGTGAGGGTCTTCAACGCCGACTATTAGCGCGTAGCTTTCTAGGTTGGTTAGTGAACGGTGGAACTTGGAATTGTTTTCTTTGGTCTCCAGCTTGAGCTTCTTTCTCAATCGGTCTGTTCGGATTGAACCCTCGGTCCCGATAGTTTCGAGTATCTTCAGTTCGATGTCTGAGAGAATCTGTCGTTTGACCGCGGGGTCTTGGTGATGTTTCACGATGGGGTCGAGAATTGGCCAGAGTTTGTTGGATACGAAAGTCTTAGTTCGTCGGAATATTCTGGTCGCGAGAATATCCTTTCTCCCTTCAATATCTCGGGAAACGCGGGCTACTGATTGGCCGGAAATTTTGATCGACCACCAGTCCATCCAGCCGGTGAAACCCTTTGCAGAAGGTTTCCAAGGCTTGCCTAGTATTGCGCTGATGAAGCTTGGAAGTTCGTTACCTCCCAGCGCCGAGACAAGGCCTCTAGCGTGGATGAACTCAACGATCTCATCTTGCGTTTTCAGGCGGAAACTGGGCTTGAGTAGATGTTCTCGGACTCGGAGCACTTCGGCTTTCCTGATCAGCTCGTTTTTAGTCGAGCCAGAACACCTTCGTCACTTTCTGTAAGCATGTATCTCCAGATTCATATCAATCGCTGGAGCAGAATGAGTGATTGCACCAATCGAGATTACATCTACTCCCGTTTTAGAGTAACTTGCAAGATTTTCTTTTCGTATCCCGCCCGACGCTTCAACCAGAACCCGGTTTCGCAAGTTCTTGGCCTTCAACAAGGTCACTGACCTCTCTACTTCCTTCGCTGTCATGTTGTCGAGCAATATGATGTCCGCATTTGCTTGGGCTGCCTCTACCGCTTGGTCGGGAGTCGTCACCTCGACTTCGACCTTCTTTGTGAAACTCACTGTCTCCTTCGCCTTTCGAACGCACTCGCGTACGGAACCTGCGAGTTCCAGATGGTTATCCTTGATGAGGACAGCATCATCCAGCCTCAGACGATGAGTATCGCCGCCGCCAAGCTCGACAGCCCTCTTCTCAAAATATCTCAGACCTGGAAGCGTCTTCCTAGTGCACGCAATCCTGACCTTGCCCCGACTCTCTCTATTTGCGATTGATACGAGGTCTGCTGTTGCGGTTGCAACTCCTGACATGTGGGTGAGCAAGTTCAGCAATGTCCGCTCGACACCCAACAAGGCACGCGCAGGACCGCGAGCCGAGAGAATCATGGTCCCCGCCCTGACGCGGTCGCCGTCATGAGCCCTAGCTGTTCCATGGCAACCTACGAGTTCGAGAAGGACAAGCGCTTCCTCTATTCCCGCTATCACTGCGTTCTGTCTGCAGACGACTCGTCCCTCGCCTCCACGCTCGGAGTCCACTAACGCATTCGTGGTAATGTCTCCATATCCCAGGTCTTCAGCCAAGAATGATCTGATCGCGTTCTCTACAACCGATCTGTTGAGGTCCAACGTTCTACGAAAACCCGACCCTCAAAAGGTCGCTATAAGAGATAGCCCAAATTTGGGGCACTGGCACGAGATGACGTGAGGGTCAGAGACGGCAAGGACTTGTTGCTTCGTCTCGAGCCTAAAGCTTGATCAACCATTTTTTCGAGGATATCTACGGTTGACGATGGATAGTATCATCAACCTCGGAGAAACCGCAATGTCCACTTTTCTCGCATCACATCCATAGTGTTAAATGGGGAAACGGGATGTTGAGCCGTTGTGAGCGATGGATAGGACCGGCACCACCTACTTGGAAGCCCCTGTCAATCGCGATTCTGTGCTTCAGCTCATTCTCATACTGCTCTTTTTGCAGCGGTCAGGAGGTTCATCCCTGGAGGAGAATCCTGCAGCTTTTTCATTCTCTCCTAACGAAGATCTACAGACCCGGGGCTTTTCTTCAAGGGTAGAGTGCGGTGCGACGTCAGGTTTCTCGTAGTGCATGAGATGGGGAGTGCGGGGTCCCTCCGCCTTGTCCTGTCAAGAATCTTGCAGTAGTTTTTCTTGAGAAAGGGAAGGGAGTCCCCAGGGTAAGAAACCCGAACCAAGAGGGTCGCAAGACGCTCTTGGGTGGTCATCAGGTTAAGATATCCTGGGGACCCTGCAAGAACGTCAACATTCTGCGTATAATAGATTATAGCTTCCGGAAGAAACCTATAGATCGCTTTAGGATTCTGGTATGCCTTGGAGATTTACATTTTTTCTGTAAACCAAGGGGTCTTTTTGACTGTTCGGGTCGATAGTCAGTTGTATGACATAGCAATACACGTCACCACAATTGTTATATTGGCATAGGATGCGTACCCGGGTTTGGTCATCAGGTTGAGGAATCGCACAGACTGCGCTATAGGATACTTTGCAAGAATGAACTCACAATGGGAACCTAGATCGCTTCTGCTTCCAGCCTCTCCTCGAGGCCTGGAGAATAACCGCAACTGAGCAGAGCGATAAAAAAGAGGCTCAGAGCGCTCGCCCTCTGCCTAGTCGCCCTCTTCAGCAGCATTATAGCCTTCCAATTACTGGTTCACGAAGGACAAGCATCTGCCCTAACCACTTCGACTGTGGCTGGAGCCAACTTCGACCATGTGGTCACTATCCTCATGGAGAATAACGGGTTATGTGACATTCTGACCACTACTCTGGGAGGCTGCAGCGGATCAGGAGCGGGAACCTATATGACCAGTCTTGCCGGACTATATGGACTCGCTACACATTACGCTGCTATTGCTCATCCTAGTGAACCTAACTATCTTGCTCTGATAGGCGGTAGCACTTTTGGATACACGAGTGATGGTAATTGTTGCTACATGATCCCTTCTCCCAACCTTGTTGATAGGCTGGAGTCCGCAGGGTTGACATGGCAGGCTTTCGCAGAGGATAGTAGTGGGTCTGGGACTTGCAGTTTCATGCCGCCCAGAAGCGGGGACCACTTCCCGTTCATCGACTTCAGCGATATGAATACCGTGTCAAGATGCAGCCACTTTCTCACAACCTCCTCGCCTACAGACAGCGAGTTCCTGACCGCTCTGAACTCGGCGTCTCCCCCGGACTATGTCTGGTTGACTCCCAATGATAGTGACAACTGCCACGATACTACTGTGTCGTTCTGTGACGCGTACTTAGCCACCTTAGTACCGCTGATACTGTCTAGTACCATGTTCACCAACCAGAGAAGCGCACTCTTCATCGTGTTCGATGAGGGCAACGACTCTTGCCCAACCGGTAACAGTAGCAGCGACTGTGTCTACGCTGCAATAGCCGGTCCGGTCGCCAAAACCGTCTTCACCTCCTCCAACTCCTATTCTCACTATTCCTACCTTCACACGGTCGAGGCAAACTGGAACCTGGCCGCGCTTACAAGCAGCGATGCGGGAGCGGCGACGATGGGTGAGTTCTTCGAGACGAATCCGCCTCCGGCCTTATCATCAAGCTTCACGTATGATCCTACTGCTCCTGTGGCAGGCACTTCTGTCAGCTTCTCAGCAAGTGGTTCTGGGGGGACCCCTCCATACACTTACTCTTGGGACTTTGGAGACGGGTCGACTGGAACTAGCTCCAGTGTAAGCCACACCTACTCGTCAACTGGAACATTCCCCGTGAGTCTTACAGTGAAGGATAGTAGCTCGCCTCAGCAGACAGCGATTTCCCAGCAATCGGTGACAGTCAGCAATCCACCTCCTTCACCTCTAACATCAAGCTTCACGTACAGCCCCTCCTCGCCTGAACCAAGCCAATCAGTGACATTTTCCGGAACGGCCAGCGGAGGAACGACACCTTACTCGTTCAGCTGGAACTTCGGTGACGGCGCAACCGGAACAGGAACTATTGTAACCCATAATTACACTTCGGCACAGTCGTTCACGATCACTGAGACCGCGACGGATTCGTCTTCGCCTCAACAGTCAGCCGCGAGTTCCCAGACGGTGACCGTGGTGTCCTCGCTGACTGGAAACTTCGGTGTTTGCAACAGCCTTCCACAGGGCTGGAATTGTGGTAATCTTCACCCAATTGCTCCAAGCCCAAGCACGGCGCAAATAGTGACTGGTGTTTTCCAAAGTCGCCAGTCAAACCCTGGACTAGGTGGATCCAACGATTACTATTATTCTACGACCCAGAAGGGAACTTTTCCGTGGACACCGTGCTCGGCTCCAGCAAGCGGAGTTATGCCATCAGGCACAACGAGTGTCAGTGTGAATTTCACCTCTCTCTATTACAATCCAGGCTCGAGCCCGAGCTCTGACAGATACGATATCTATATCGCGCTCTACTATTGGCTTCCCAACGGGCCTGTTTCTGCGGGCGGCTCAACCTATCAGTGTCTCGACACTCAGGTTCGAGTAGAGAATATTGGTGGAACATTCAGTACAATTGGTTCAACTGCAACCTACGACCCAGGCGACTCGTTCGGCTGGGACAACGTTACTCTGCAGGTCAGTCCCGGCCAAAACGGGTTACTTACCGCCAACGTGGCAAATCAATGTCTTCAAGACCTCAAGGCTTGGGGATTACCTACGAACACGCCCTGCCAGCTCGCGGGAATTGAGATAGGAACGGAGGGATACCAGTTCCAAGAGCTAGACGTGAACTGGTACGACGTGAACCTCAACGTAGGCCCAATCCCGCTCTCGACAAGCTTCACAATCTCACCCAGCAACCCGATAGTGAACACGCCGGTAACTTTCACATCCACAACCACAGGCGGAACATCAACTTACACAACCACCTGGAACTTTGGCGATGGCGCAACTGGAACCGGGGCCTCTGTCACACACACCTATTCGAGTGTTCAACCTTTCACCGTTACTGAGACAGCGACCGACTCGTCCTCATCTTCCCAAACCGTAACTGTCTCCCAGACGGTGACTATCCAGCCTACACCATTGTCGACTAGCTTCACTTTTCTCCCCGCTACACCCCTAGCCAGTTCACCGGTCGCATTCAGCGCAGTAACAACGGGCGGAACGTCGCCCTACACTATCAACTGGGACTTCGGCGATGGAACCACTGGAACCGGCTCCACTGCAACCCATGCATACTCAACAGCTGGAACTTTCACCGTGATCCTAACTGCGAACGATAGTGGTTCGCCTCGGCAGACCGCAAGTTCTCAACTGTCCATTACGGTCGCCAGTCCTCCTTCTACATTGACGGCTATCTTCACTTACAGCCCCTCTTCGCCTCAAGTAGGACAACCGATCACCTTCTCAGCATCCACGAACGGTGGAACGGCACCCTATACCTTCGGCTGGTCCCTTGGCGACGGATCAGTTACCTCGGGTTCTATTGTAACTCACACGTATTCGTCAGCGGGAACGTTCAACGTAGTTCTAACTACGGAGGATGCTGGATCGCCTCAACAGACGGCGACCTTCCAGCAATCCATCACCGTCTCTAGCCCTCCTCCGCCGCCCCTAACGGCGAGCTTTGCTTACAGCCCAGCTTCACTCCATGTCGGCCAACAGGTCACGTTTAGCGGCACGGCAAGTGGTGGAACAGCTCCCTATTCTTTCGCTTGGAGCTTCGGTGATGGCGGCTTATCGACGGTCAACCCTACATCCCATTCTTATTCCACGCCGGGAAGCTTCACCGTGACGCTGACTGCAACAGATTCTGATGGTGTGAACGCCAGTTCAAGTCAGATCATCGTCGTCGCATCTACGTTCACCGTAGGCTTCGCGTATAGCCCGGCCGGTCCCGAGGCAGATCAGCCTGTAACCTTCACAGCCACGCAGTCCGGGGGTGTTGGAAATGTCAGTTTCAGCTGGGTCTTCGGAGACAATAGTAGTTCAACTGAAAATCCCACGTCGCACACCTACACGACCTCTGGCTCCTTCATGGTCTCCGTGACAGCCACTGACGCTGATGGAGTAAGCACCACTTCAACCCAGACAGTAAACGTGGTTGCCAGCCTAGGTGCCAGCCTCTCTTTCAGCCCTCCTTCGCCTCATGCCGGCGACAATATCATCTTCGTTGCCTCTGCTACCGGAGGTGTTCAGCCTTACAATTATTCTTGGAGCTTCGGTGATTCCACAACCGGCTCTGGAAGCCCCGTTAGTCACATCTACCAATCGGATGGCTCCTACACAGTAATCCTGACCGTTACAGACGCCAACAATCAAACCGCCAGCGCAACCGAGACCCTAACGGTCAAACATCAAGACAAAAGCTGCCATGCTAATGCCGACTGTACAGGCTACGCTGTTCAGACCTTAGACTTTAGCGCAATTGCATCAAGCGGAAACGCACTATACATCTTCACTTGGATCTTCGCCTATTTCTACAATCCACCAGGATTAGGGCGAGAAATCGGGCTAGCTAGTATACTTGCTTGGAAATCTTTACGTCATCGACGTTGAAGCTCACCAAAACGGCCGTAGGGACATTATCAAGTCTGTCCTTGACAAAGACCTTGGATACGGAGACACTACAACTAGGGCAAGAGTCCAACGCCTTCGGTCCTCCTCTAAGATGCCTAGGACCATACAAAGTGGAAAGTCCCGATCTTCAGAAGGTTCATTGAACTGGATCTTTCTCCAAGTCGAATAACCATGGCGGTCTGCTAGATTCTCCAAGAAAATACCCTCTTCTCTCCTCAAGTGCGAACTGGGAACTGCTTAAGGCGTGACTGTAAAGGAGTGGTCGGAGCATCGAGTCGCTCAGCTAGATGCTGAACGGGCTGGCTGTTCGATTTCTATTTCTCCACGGTGGGCTTCGTGGCCGCAGGAGCCTAAGAAAATATCCAAGCCGTCCGGTCGCGCGTCATCTCGATGTGGGCTCACGTGGACAAAGACGACCTGCTGCTGATCTATTGGGCAGATCGCCTTGATCAGATTCACAGGGTTAGGCCGAATTCTAAGCGGGTTGACGAAGGACTCGAATTTCTGTTGCAAGCGCTCGTACTTGATCCCGAGGAATCCCGCGTAGATTCCGCAGAAGAACACGAAGATACTAGCTCCTAGCGAGATTGCGACTCCTATGGTCGTGAGTGCTTCGCTGAAGACGAGAGTTAGAGATACGGCCACGGGCAGCGTCAGCATAGCTAGACCGATGAGGATTTTTCCCATAATGGAGAGGAAGCCCATGCTTTTGCGATCTGCTCCTTCACTCTGCGATTTGTCTGGTTGTGTCTAGGCTTTTTTGGCGTCCCGCTCTCTTACAACTTTCTCGACATGCTCGATAATGGTCTTCAGAGCGGTGCCGGGTCCATAATTCCCTGTAATCCCTAGTTTCTCCAGCCGAGGCTTGTCATCATCTGGAATTATTCCCCCACCTACCAACAGTATATCATCGCCCCCTTTCTCCCGGACAAGCTTAGCTACTTTTGGAAAGGCTGTCATGTGTGCCCCGTTGAGAAGGCTCATGGCGACCACGTCTACGTCCTCGTCGATAGCCATTTGAGATACTTGTTCGGGGGTTGCAAGGAAGCCAGTGTAGATGACCTCCATTCCTGCGTCCCGGAGAGCCCGGCAGAGTATGAGAGCACCTCGGTCATGACCATCCAGTCCAGGCTTGGCGACTAGGACCCGGATACGCTTGTTTTGGCCTAGTGCTGGTTTCTTCTGGGGCAAGGCGCGAATCTACGTTGCTTTCAGGCACATCTCAATAATTAAGGGCTATTGATTGAACGCGCCAGCTTTATTTCGAAGAATCTCTCGGGACCATAGAGAGGTTTCCTAAACTGCAACAGGTTCAAGTCCCAAAAGTCTCGGTATCGAATAGCGTATTGAATTGGCTCCTAGAGGAGGATGAGCCGTCAGCCCGTTATCATACTCTGGTCGATCTCCAGGAGAGAGGTGAGAACGATCAAAGCGTCATCAGCACTCTGAACCGTATCGGAAGAATCGGTTGGGCGTCAAAGATTCTAGCCAGGCAGAAAGATGGTATCTACTGGGACAATCCTAAGTCTTGTTATGTTCCAAAATTCTCCGCGTGCTCTTGGCAGCTAGTCGTCTTAGCGGACTTGGGCGCTTCATCCAAGGACCAGCCTGTGGACAAGGCTGTTGATCATCTCCTAGAGCATCACAATGTGGAAACAGGGGGCATCTCGCTTCGACCAAAAGGTCATGAGAAATTTGAGCCTCATATCTGCGCGACCGGAAACATGGTTCGGGCTCTAGCAAAGATGGGATACGCGGAGGACGATAGGGTCCTGAGCGCGATGGATTGGCTGTTGTCGAAACAGCTGGCTGATGGCGGTTGGAACTGCTCGCCCTCTGGGAAGCATGGATCCTTCATGTCGGTTATTCAGCCAGTCTGGGCTCTGTCCGAGATGATGGCGCACGACGCGAGGAAGGGCTGGGAAGTCTCAGCGAAGAGAGGAGCTGAGTTTCTACTGAAGCATCGCGTCTACCGGTCTGACAAGGATGATTCTGTCGTGCTGCTTGATTTTCTGAGGCTGCATTACCCCATACACTATTGCTACGATTTTCTGCACGGATTGCGAGTCCTGACAGAGCTGGGCATCAAGAATGATCCAAGGATGAACGATGCCGTCGCCCTGCTCTTGGAAAAGAGAACGCCCGATGGAAAATGGAATTTGGACGGTGTCTACAGAGGATGGCGACATGCACACGCGATGCATGGAGAAGAGACGGTTTCCCGACCCGAAGAGCGAGAGCTGATAACCCAAGGATGGGGAACGGAGAGAGCGTTGCAAATCGAGGAAGCGGGCAAACCCAGCAAGTGGTTAACACTGCAGGCGCTTCTTGTGCTAAAGAGGCTCGGCCTCCTCGTCTCGGGATTGTAGAAAGTGGCTAGCGATCGTCTTCTTCATCGATTCGCTTTTGTAACGCCCTTAGCCGCTTCCTGTTTTCTTCGAGTTCGTCAGAGGTATTTGGACCGACACGCTTGGCGCGTCCTCGACGCTGCTGCATGTCCTCCTCCAGAAGCTTACGCTTACGAGTCTCCTCTTGCATCTTGAAGACAAGCTTTGCTTCCTCCCAAGGTGGCAAGCGTTTCTTCTCAGCCATACGTCCATTACTCACCCAAAACTGGCCTTATGACGGCTATTATGAGTCGACTCAGACTCAAAAACTTTCAGATTTTTGGGCGGAGACAGCATCGCCAGTTCCTGAGCTGATATCACGGTCTAGGTTCTGCGTTCACGTTTAATAGCGACCAGTTTCTCGCCCGCCTCAGAACGTCGTTGCGTCAAGGCATCCTGAACGATGATTCGCTGACCTTTGCGGAGAAGATCATTAGCATCCGAGCGGATGGTGCCGAAAAGATCCATCGCCCGGGAGACATTACTGTACTGCCCGTGGACCTCGCTATGGCTCAGGACAGCACAGGGCCGCTTGCAATCAAAGTCTTCGGCGAGATGGGTGTCCCGAGGGTCTGGGACCCTTCCAAAATCCATCTCGTTATTGATCATTCCTTCCCTGCTCCCGATGAGAAAGTCGCTAACCTTCATCATTTGATGAGAGAGTTCGTCAAGAAGTATGGCGTACGACTCGTCGAAGGGAGCATTTCACACCAGCATCTTCTTGAGAACCACGTCGTCCCGGGAATGGTCCTTTTCGGCGCTGACTCTCACACATGTCAAGCTGGAGCGGTCGGGGCCTTCGCCACGGGAATTGGTAGCTCGGAAATGGCCGCTGTGTGGGCTTCTGGAAAACTCTGGGTAAAGGTCCCGGAATCGATCAAGGTCAACCTTACCGGCCAGTTCAAGAAAGGGGTCTTTGCTCGGGACATAGTCTCACACTTTATTGGAACAGTGGGGGAAGACGGAGGAAATTATCGGTCAATAGAATGGAAGGGACCCGCCGTCAAAGACCTCTCCATAGCCTCACGAGCCTGTATTAGTAACAATTCTATGGAGTGCGGATGCAAACTCTCTATCTTCGAAGTAGACGCATCAACACAGGAAT
>Ga0209378_1001353_pt1 | contig 17492 bp, 13 predicted proteins | sample GraSoiAngelo_156_FD_186170 | JGI IMG/M metagenome (GOLD analysis project Ga0209378, IMG submission 186170) | Grasslands soil microbial communities from the Angelo Coastal Reserve, California, USA - 14_1009_13_40cm (SPAdes) (version 2) | ecosystem: Environmental > Terrestrial > Soil > Grasslands ... | reverse complement strand
GCATGAGCGTAGCCAAGGGATAGCAGATCATTGGCTTGTCGTAGATCGGGAGAAGTTGCTTGCAGACGATCTTCGTCAGCGGAAAAAGACGTGTCCCGGCGCCGCCGGCGAGAAGGATGGCTTTCTTGTTCATTTGTTTAACAGCCCGCGGATCGCACGAATTGACGCGAACAAAGATGACAGAATGACGAAGCTCTAATGACGAATGACGAAAGAATGACGAAATCCGAATTAACTACTCCGATGGCTCGACCTCGTAAAGAGCTCGCTGCGCGAAGCTGCGAGTTAGGAGATGCACGCGACGAGAGTAGCAATCCCAGTGCACGATGCGCACATGCGCTCCCGAAAGTCCTTCGGGCTTCGTCATTCGGATTTCCTTTGTCATTCGTCATTCTAGTTATTCGCGTGATTCGCGGGTCAAAAGCATATCATCGGTTACCATTTTGGCTGTTCGCGGCTCCAACGCATGAGCAGCTCTGCCCATTCCTGCCAGAAACGCGTCCCAGCAGTCAAATCGATCCCGCTTTTTTGGCTGATTCGTCCAAGCGCCCGCTGCGGAGCCGAACGGAATGTTGTCTTATCAACGATAAACGAACTGTCACGGGCGAATTTCCGATCTCTTAAACGACCGCCTACACACTCTGATAACGCGTTCTGGATCCACTCTCGCGGTAAGGCCGGTCGCGCTTCGATCGTGGCGCTCACGGTAACATTGAGAAGTTCCTTTAAGACGAGCGCGCAGACGAGGGCACGGGAACTCGTCGCGTGGACATGCGACACTTTTTTTTCCCGAAGCAGATTGATCAAAACGAGAGCGAAACGCGCCTGCCGCAAAAAGATGGCACTTGGGGCCCTGACGCTCTGCTGCGCGCGATCTTCTTCCAATTTTTGTGCGAGTGCGTGGTTTGCCCGCCATTCGGCTTCGATGACCATCTGGTCCGGCAGAAATTCGAGCGACGGCGCCATTTTTTCCATGGCTCGGGTGTACCGCGCACGAGAATTCAATTCGCACACGATTGGGACGATCGGCACATGACGCGGTTTCATCTCTTCAAGCTCGCGTTCGAGAAGCGGCAAATCTCTATCCGGCCACCGATCGATCAGATATGCAATCGCTGTAGCCGCTTCGCTCTGCGAAGCAGAGTGCTGAGTGGATTTTGTCGTAGCACCCGGCATTTTCTGCAGAAGCTCGATAAGCGGCTTCACCGTGTGCTCGATTCGGAAATGTTGTTCAATTCGCGCGCGCGCCGCGCGACCGTATTGCAATCGCAATTTTGGCTCTTCTATAAGTCGGCTCAGCGCTTCGGCCAACGCCATTGTGTCCCCGGGCGGAACGAGCAAACCGGTTTCGCCATGGACAACTGATTCCGGAATTCCAGCCAACCGCGTGGACACCACCGGACGCGCAGCCGCCATCGCCTCGATGATCACGGTTGGAAAAACGTCGCTGGCTCCTTGTTTGTCTGTCACCGAAGCGAGCGCGAAAATATCAGCGGACCTGAGTTTCTCCAGAACCGCTCCCTGCGAAAGCGAGCCGAGCAGGTGAACCCGGTCCGACAGGTTCAGTTTTCTAATTCTTTCTTCCAGATCACCGCGTAGCGGGCCGTCGCCAATGATTTCACAGGTGAACTCAAGGCCCCGGCGCACGAGATCGGCGCAAGCGTCGATCAGGTACTCAAACCCCTTGAACGCAACCAGTCGGCCAATGCTGATGATGCGCGGCATTTGATTGATCGATACTTCTTCGTTCGGCGGGGAAAAACGCGTCAGGTCCATCCCGTTATAAACACGGTGAATTTTGGCAGCGGAATCGGGGCAGCGTTGGCGCAGCAGATCACGGCTGTAATCCGTTTCGGCCGCAACGAACTCCGCGGCGGCGCAGATTTCCCGCAACAGATCGTCATTGCCGAGATCCTTCATGAAATCCTGTCCATGCGCCGTCACGCTGAATGAAATCCCTGAAATCTCTTTCAGGAACATCGCGGTGTGCGCCGCCCGATTCGCGAAGTGAACATGAACATGATCGACACCGCGACGTTTAAAATGGTCGGCAAAGTAAAGGGCATTGCGCGCGCGCTGCTCTGCTTTCACGCTGGCGCCATATTTTCGCTCGTGCCGGTCTATCAGGTTGAGCGGCCATTTGCCGTCCGTTTTCGCGCTCTTTTCTGAAATCTTTAAGATTTCTTGGGGCGGTGCGTAATGAATGGTCGCGCGCAAACAGGTGATATGCTCGTGCCGCAGGCTCGTGAGCGGGGGGTGCACCGAACCGATCTCAAGCTCAAAACCGAGCCGTTCCAGAGCCAGCATCTCCGCATCGCAAAACGTTTGCGAAAGCACTGGATACCGGGAGTAAAGATAGCCGAGACGCATCGAACCGGATGTAGAGTAACAAGATGGGCCCGCGAATCACGCGAATTGACGCGAAACCTGTCTTCGCTGCGCTACGGCTGCCAAGAAGAAATCGTTCGTTTATTTCGTGTGTTTCGTGGGCAATGAGGCGTTGGGCGTTGGAAGTTGGGCGTTCGACGTTAGACGTTTTCCACCGCTACGAAAAGCGGACGTCCTTGCCCGGATCCATCTCGAAGTCCAGGTCCAGCGAATCTTCCGTGTTCGGCTTGATCACTTCCTCCATGAATTTCACAAAAACGGGGTCTTCGCGGAAGATTGCGTACTTGTCCATCGACTCGAAATCGATGGCAATAAAGAACGGCCACGGCAATTCGGGATCGATCCGTTTTCCACATTTAATATTCAAGACCTCGGGAATTTTCAGAAGCTGCATGCGCGTGTTCATCATCATCGCCTCCACGCGAGCAGGGGTGACCTCGGGTTTGAGTTTATAGAGAACGACATGATGAACCATGAGGGTAAAGCTAATAGGCGTTTCCGATAAGACGTGCAAGTCCGAATCCGTTGCCCGAGGGAAGCAAAACAGACGTCTCTTGATCGCCACCCTCCGGCGCATATAGGCGAAGCAGTCCGTCGGCAATGCGATCGTTACTTAAATGTGGACTCGCCGCACCTTTCGAGTGTGAATAGTTTGAAGACGCAGATGATTTTGAAAGAACCAGCCGCAGATACCTCCGCAAATCTGGAATATCCGGCGTGCCCGTTATGTGAGAGCGACCGACGCGAGTTTCCGTTTCGTTTGGGCGAACCTTATAGGGTGGCGCGCTGCATCGAATGCGGACTCCACTATCTTTATCCGCGCTTTATCGAGAGCGCGATGCAGGAAGTTTATCGCGAATCATCGTACTATAAAGGCGGCGCATGCGGATACGCGGACACTAGCTACGCTGCCCAGGAATTCGCGTTGCGAGCAACGTTTAAACGCCTGCTGCGCAATCTCGCCAAACGCGGATTGACTGGTGGCGATCTTTTGGAGATCGGCTGCGGCTATGGTTACCTCCTCGATGAGGCGCGCTCGTTCTTTGGACGTCGTGTTGGGACCGAATTCTCGCCCGAGGGAGCGGAGATCGGGCGCGGGACGGGTGCGGAAGTATTTGTTGGCGGAATCGAGCAAGTTCCATCTGAACCAAAATTTGATTGTGTAATTGGGACGCAACTGATCGAGCACGTTTACGAGCCATTATCATTCGTTAAGCGATTAGCCGGCCACACAAAACCGGATGGCCATATTATTCTCGCTACTCCCGACATCGGAGGGGTATTGAGAAAGGCTATGGGTCGAAGTTGGCCTTCTTTTAAAGTTCCCGAGCACGTTCTCTACTTCGATTACCGGACGTTACGCTCATTGATGCTTCGAGCCGGTCTGAGTGATGTTTGCAGGCTACCTTATCCGCATGCGTTTCCATTGGGCTTGATTGCGGCCAAATTCGGTTTCAAGCTGCCGCCCTGGCTTGGACACTTCAAGCTATGGGTGCCTGCCACTACTGTTGCTGTTTATGGAAGAGTCTCTAACCAATAACAGCGACGCTAGGGAGCAGCCGCTTCTTTCGATTGTCATGCCCGTGTTCCGTGAAGGCGCTTCTTTGTCGGCTTTTGTGGCAGACGTCCGCAGCGCTCTAAAGCAGAGCAACCGGCCATACGAACTTGTCCTTGTAGATGATGGGTCACCGGATGACACGTGGAAGGTAATCACGACCGAGGCAAAGGGCTGTCAGGCGTTGCGCGGCTTGCGCCTGAGCCGCAATTTCGGCAAGGAAGCGGCGTTATGTGCGGGGCTGGAGTATGCTCAAGGCGATGTGGTGATCGTGATAGATGCCGATGGACAGCATCCTCCCTCGCTCATTCCCGAAATGGTGCGCATGTGGCAGGCCTCTGGGGCTGACATCGTGGAAGCGGTTAAGCGCAGGCGGGGACGCGAATCGTTATCCAGCAAGCTTGGTGCCAAATTGTTCTATTTTATCCTGAACAAATTATCCGGGTTCCATTTTAAAGGCGCGTCGGATTTCAAGCTGATGAATCGCAAGGCCGTCGATGCATGGTTAAAAATGCATGAGCGTAATGTGTTTTTCCGTGGGATGACCGTCTGGATGGGTTTTACTACTGTGCAGATTCCTTTTGAAGTAGTGCCACGCTGGGCAGGCAAGTCGGCCTGGTCTGTGTTCAAACGTCTGAAACTAGCCCTTACTGGTATAACCGCCTTCTCATCCTTTCCATTGCACTTGGTCACATTTGCAGGGGTGATTTTCCTTGGCTTGTCGGTTCTTCTGGGCATAGAGACCTTATATCTGAAGCTAACAGGCCGTGCGGTCAGTGGCTTTGCTACAGTGATTCTCCTGGAACTAATCATCGGAAGTCTGCTGATGATCAGCCTCGGTATCATCGGCGAATACCTGGCGCGGATTTACGAAGAGGTAAAAGGCCGACCGCGCTACATAGTAACCGAATCTATCGGGGCCTCAGTGCTAGTTAGGTAAGCTGGACTATAGATCGATCGTGCTTACGCGATTCCCGGCCATGTTCAGCACGTACAGCTTCTGGTCTCTCAAACCCAGTGCCGATGGTCCTTCGAGCCTGTCAGGTGGCTTTGGCCGCAAACTGCCAATCCTTGTTCCGTTCAGATCAAACACGAGCACAGCATCCATGTGTACGCTTGATGCGTAGAGTCGGCCTCTGTATGCGTCGATCGCCAAGTCTTCAAAGCCTGCCGGCTCCTCCCATTCAGGGACTGGCCATTCGCTGAGAAATTTTCCATTCGAATCAAATACCTGTATCCGCTTGTTACGCGGATCGGCGACATACACTTTGGTGGTTACGAGATCCACTGCGACCGAAGTTGGATCGTCAAACTTGCCGTCGCCATTTCCTTTGCTGCCCCAAACCGACAGCACGCGTCCGTCGGAGCTGAATTTAGCGATGCGACTGCGGCCCTGATCGACGACATAAACTGCCTCATCCGGGCCAATCGCTATACGGCGCGGTCCATAGAATCCCGGCTCCGGGCCTTTCCACTCGGCGATGAATGTCCCGTCGGGGCCCAGCTTTTCGACGCGGTGATTCACAGCATCCGCTACATACATGTTACCGGTGCGATCAACGGCGATGCCGTTGGGGGCTGCCAATTGCCCGTAGCCGCTCCCTGTGGACCCGAAGGTGCTGAGAAACGTACCTGTTGGTGAAAGCTCCTCGATTCGGCCGTTGTTCGTGTCAGCGACCAGAACATTTCCATCAGCATCAACAGCAATTCCTGTGGGGGAATTAAACGCGTTTTTTCCGAACCCTTTTCCACCGTGAAAGATGTCAGTTGCGTCGCCGCGCAGGGTACTTAGTTCAGGAGTCGCAGGGAATGCGGTCACGCGTTGCTGAAACTGTGGAATGTTCTCGGCAGGGATGTTTAGTACGTAGAACGTCCTGACTCTTCCGCCAAAAGAGAACGAAATAGAATCCTCTGTTCCGAGATCTCGGAGCGATTGGAACATTCTGATGATCCTTTCTGCCTGTGGCTTCCTTTCCCATATCAGCTTCAGATCTTTGTTGCCGGGAACATAAGTTGAAATGGCCTTTTTATTCGCGTTCCATACATCCTGCTCGGTCATGACAGAGGAGAAGGGCAATTCCGCGCAAAAGGACAGGATTTTGTCATCATCGTAATCATGCAAAAACAGGTGAATGATTGAATAAGCATCATTCTGGCAGATGAATGTGTCGTAAGGAGGATCGAGGATGCCTTTAATCCGATTAAACTCGTCGCGTTCTAAATGAGGACTCCCCAGGTGTTCCTGGCCGGCTACGACGTGTCTTAAGAACCGTGACACAGCGACCTGATGTTGCGCATACTGGCCAATCGAAAACGGGCTTGTGGTCTTGCTGTAGATGTACCGAACGGATGGGACCAGCCCGTCCAGCAATATGAGTGCTGCTAGGGCGCAGGCAACGACTTGCACGCCCGGCCACGGCCGAAGCTTCAGCAACGCGGCAAACGTGAAGCTCATTAGGATGATCCAGAACGGGATTGCAAGCAACAGCCGCTGCTCAACGGCAGGTCCCCCCGTAACAAATACTCCTACGACTGGAAGCGTTGCTAGCAGCACGACCTCATAACGCTTCTCCCAAACTGCGAGCACAACTCCTGGGACTAAGAACCAGTAATATGCCAACGGAATAGGCAAAAAATCCGGAAACAAAAGCCGAGGCCAATACTGGGCAGCAAAAAAACAGTTCCAGAGCCCTGTCACATAATATCGCATCCCGTTAGGGGCCGTGGTTCCCCGCACCGCGTCCCAGAAACGGTGAAGGTACGCGCCTTCATAATATGTATAGTGTTCGCGATTGAAAATGATATAACAAATGATCGGCGTGGCAGCCACGAGAAAACCAAAAGCAACAGTTAGTACAGAAATCCACGGCCCACTCTTCTTTAAGCTTCTCCAATGAAGGCCGGCGTAAACGATCGCCCAAATTACCAGCGCCAGGATGTATTGCTTGCCGGGTATCGAGCTGGCAAGGCAAAGCCCTGCCGCGATCCCGCCCAGCGAGCGGCAAAATGGCGAGCCATTCTTAAATCCTACGTGCAGAAAGTAGAGAGACACAACGGCTAAAGCCACCGTCATCGGATAACGGTATCCAACGAAAGTGTAAATAAAGGCAAAGGGAAGAAAATTAAGAACGAGCGCCGTAATAGATGTCACCACGTAAGACCTGAAAAACAAGTCAACTAGCAAGAGCGCGAACACAAAGGCCGTCAGCCAAATAACAAAGAGCGCTGCTTCATACGACAGGATATTAAAGCCGAACAGCTTAAGAAAACCCCACAGATAGTAATGAAACAGGGTCTCTCGCGAAATAACGCCATGAAACCAGGCGGCCTGATATGGATGGCCGATAACGTTGCTTTTTAGATACCCGAGGTCATTGCCGGACTCGTCAAAAAGTGCGTCTCCGTTCCACGGCGCGGTCCGGAAATTCCAGAGGTGCGAGACTACAAAGAACAGAATCCAGAAGAGAAAGAATGCTGTTTTCGGCTTTATTAGGGACTTGAAACCGGTCGCCATGCCACGAGGGTCTGGCAGGAAGGCGCAAAGCAAGAAGAACATGCTAAGCAGCCAGCCAATCGGCTGCCATGCGTCGCCCCAAGCCAAATTCCGGTAGTGCGCCGCCGCAGCCCAGGCGCAAATTACCAGACTAATAAGTGAGAAGCAGAGTAACAGAACGCGGGGTGTAAGAAGTCGCGATTTTCTCTGAGATAGGTCCATAAGGGCTGGGCATCGGTTCTGCAGAATCAAACGCTAAGACGGCGTTGGGTTAATACGATGCGACGGGCTGTTATCCATTTACAGATTGATCGCGCTTACACGGTTCCCATGCATATTTAGGACGTAGAGCTTCCTGCCTGCCAAAGCCAAGGCTGATGGTCCTTCGAGTCGATCCGGCGGGTTCGGCGTTAAAGTGCCAATTCTGGCGCCATCCAGGTCAAAAATAAGCACTGCGTTCATGTTCGCGCTCGACGCGTATAATCGACCCATCTTTGAATCTATAGCCAAATCTTCGAAGCCAGCTGGCTGTCCCCATTCGGGGACTGACCATTTAGTTAGAAATTTCCCCTTTGCGTCAAATACCTGGATCCGTTTGTTCCGTGGATCGGCGACATAAACCTTGTTGGTCGTCGGATCAATCGCGACTGAAGTGTGGTCGTCAAACTGGCCATCGCCACTCCCTTTGGTGCCCCAAACAGCTAGAACCTGTCCGTCGGGGCTGAACTTAACTATCCGCGTCCGGCCTTGGTCAACAACATATACCGAGTTATCAGGACCAATGGCGATGCGACGGGGACCGTAAAATCCGGGGTCGGGACCTTTCCACTCAGCGATGAACGTCCCGTCCGCCGCTAGTTTCTGGACGCGGTGGTTGCCAGCTTCTGCGACGTAGATGTTGCCGCTCTGGTCGACGGCGATCCCGTTCGGCTCAGCTAATTGCCCGTAGCCGCTTCCCTTACTTGCTATAACACTAAGAAAACTGCCAGTCGGCGAGAATTTCTCGATGCGCCCGTTACCAGTGTCGGCGACCAGAATATTTCCGTTACTATCAAGAGCAATTCCAGCCGGCGAATCAAATTGTCCCCTGCCGGTTCCCTTGCCGCCTTCAAACATGTTGGTCAAACCTTCAGGCATGGCAGTAAGCTTAGGGGGCGGTGTATCGGGAACCTTGTAAATCACCAAGCCGTTGTATCTGCTGTCCGCAAACACCTTTGGAAAATCAGCGGCGTAAAGTTGCTCATTTGGTCGCTTGATGAACTCACCGTGCCGAACCGCATTGTCGAAAGCCACGTAGCTGATGCCATTCTCTTTCAAAAGATGGAACACTTTCCATGGGTCCTTGCTCTCAAACAGTTCTGTGTAAAGCCTATCGTGCTTGCTCGCGTTGTAACCGGCTGACCATCCGTAGTAGGGCCAGCCATACAAGACCCGCCGTCCAGCCATCAAGATAGGATGATTAACGAAGCGATCTGTCAGAAAGATATCTCGCGGCTTCGTGTTTTTCTTGAGCCAGTCGATGAGGGCATCATTCCGAAAGGGAACTTCACTCCAACCCGTGTTGTGGATCGGGAAAAATTCGATCAATCCACCTGGAATGACTGCGATAACAAGAGCGATCGCGAAGAGCTTCGCAGGCAGTGTAATTCCCCCGATCGAGAAACGCCATAGTCGCCACAAACCATAGACGACAAAGAGATTAACAACGATTACCCAGATGTGGAAAAACTTTTGATTCGCAAAGACCTCGATGGTGAACTGGAACGAAAAAGCGACCAGAAGGAGGCTCGACACTGCCAGAAAGATCCGCCTTTGCAGGCCAGTGGCGAAAACCAGTGCTAATGCTATCAACAGCCACTTAAAACCGAAGGTAAAGCCAAGGTACTTGGCAACGTTCAAGGCTGTTGGATGATCAATCGTGTAGCCCCAGTGAAGGAGCTTCGGCATCTGCGCTCTACCGCTTCCGGTGCTCAGATAAAGCGTCTGTGGCAAAGCAATCACACCTGTCGTGATGGCGAGACTCAACATTTGCATTCGCAGCGGACACAGGATCAACAACAACGCCAGCACCGGGAAGGCAGCGATGAATATAGCGCTGTTCCACATTGGCAAAAGCCCCAGGAGGACGCCTGAGAAAATGAAGCCCGGCACCGTAGCACCAAAAGGTACTGTGGTAGGGGCAATGAGCTGCTTCATTTCTAGCTCTCGAGCGATCGGCGTCTCGTGTTCTGATGCGAGAAGACTCTCAGTCTGGATGTGGTTGCCGTAGAGCGCGTGCTGATGGTCTTGAGGTGACTCACCTGGCTCAGGCGTTGCCGTATCTGTCGAAAAGGACTGTTTGGTTTGCCTTGGAGAGACCCCGCGATAGCGAATCACGAGAAAAATCAAAACCAGCAACAATATGCCAATCGCGCTCGCGAAGTGCCTCTGATTAAGGAAGGTCACCTGCGACCAGGTGCCCCACGCTTCGCCACGATACGGAAAGATGGTAGGGAGGAACTCGCGCAAGTGCAGGATGGAGTCGATTGCACCGCGCACCGAAGTTTGTTTGTGAAGGAACGGGATATAAGAGAGCGACCCGAAAAAGAAGAAGAGCGCAGAACCCACGCGTCCAACTGTGCGAGAATCAAACAATACCTCGCCGAGCGCCATCACAAGCATGAGCATCGCCACCAGCGTGATGATGCTTAGCAGATTTAGGCTCCATGCCGGATCGAGGCCCAGGAACTCCAAATTCCCAGCCTGGAAGTAGAAAAGGAAGTGGTAGCGGATTCGATCGCCCGAGAAGTGCGGGTACTCCGTGGGAAAGTTGTGACCGACGGCAAAGCTCTGCATGATAGCAGTGTTGGGCCCGAAGTCGCTGTACTCGGGATTGGAAATGTGTAGCTTTCCGGCAGTGGAGCTAAATGAGGCGAACATCATCCACGACACAAGGACGACGTATCCAGCAATGAGCGCCCAGTCGGCTATGCTTGAACCTTTAGATCGTCGGAGGTATAAGTCCGGTGAAAAGCCAAAATCAGTCTTCGTCTGAACGCGCCTTGCAAGTTTGTGTTTCCACACGGACCGGCACACCACGGCGATTGTTGCCAGAAAGAACAAGAGATTGCCCCATAAGAGCGGTTGTTGCGCGCGAGTGAAAAGCAAGCCAGCCAGGTAAGTAAACCATGAGCTAACTAGCAGCCCCACGAGCACGGCTGCCGCCAAGCGGTGGGCAACCGATATGAATCGGTAAAAACGTCTGCAGAGAAAATCGCCAAGATAAATCGCGAGAGCCAGGTAAATGAGAGCTAACATGGCAGAGAGTTGATTGCTGAGAGTGGATAGCTAATAGCAGAGAGGATCCCCAAGAAGAATCACGAGCGTCAGATAAATCAGAGCCAGCATGTGCGAACCCTCGTTGCTTCACCCGCGAGCACAGGCGCGAACTCTAAGCACGCACTGCTTTCTGTCAAACGCACTAGTGTCGCGGCGTTGGACGACGCGGCGGCGTGGGGCGAGGTCGCGGTGTCGGATTAGCTCTTGACGTCTCTCGCGGAAGGGCAAAGGCATACACTTTATTGTCTCCGGCGACATAGATGCGTCCTCTAGCTACGATGCCTGTAGTGCTATAGTAATGTGTCCCAGCCATCAGTTCGTTCGGGCCACCGCCATCATAAATAACCGCACCAGTGTCGCCATCATAACCGTGTAACCGCTGATCGCCTCCAGTGAGATGATCTTCGGTTCCGACCACCCACACAATCATGTTATTGGTTCCATCAGTGGAGGTGACAAAAGGCGAGGCGCAACCGCCACTGGCCCGGGTCACACTCCAACCGCCGGGGATGTCGATGTCAGGCGGATTGGCCGAAGTAATGCGGAACGCCGAGAGGACGGTGTTGCCGTCGTTGTTGGCGCGGAACGCGACATAGGTGCCATGTTCGGTCCGATAGGTGACAGCTGCTTGGAGAATAGTGCTGCTGGCAACCTGAGATACAGCTATGGGCGCACTGATCCCACCAAGGTCGTCTCGATTAAGCAAATACGCGTTGCGGTTCTTAGTCAGTGCAACCACAAGATGCGAAGGGGTTGCATCTGGCACGTCCACCAGCAACGGACCTGAGCTGCCCAGATCCCCGTCGATTTGATCGAGCGACTGCCAATTGCTAGGCACCCAATAATCACTGGGTGAGCCGCTAAAGATGGGGCCGGGTTGGAAGCGAATCACCGCTTCGCCGCCTCTCCAGTTGCCGCCAGTGTTAACCGTGTTACCAGTGGTAACGAACGGATTGATCCCATCACTGGCCACGCCGCCGACGCCCCATATAGCGCCGCCCCATGCACCGCCGCCGCCGGCAGCCCATGCTGTTACGCTGGCTGGATTATCGATCGGCACTCCCACCAGCCAGCCATGCCAGAGACTGCAATCCCTCATACTCCCATATCCAACATAAAGAATGTTACCCACGATACCGAGCGCCGGTCGTTGCTGTTGGATCGCTGCAGTGAAGTTGATCCCGTTGTATGTAGCTGACGTCTCCACGTCCACGGGCCAGCCGGGATCGATGTCGCCGGTGTCCACGTCAAGCGAGAAGATGAGGTGTTTCTTGGTCGTGCCACTGTCGGGTGTAATCATTGCGTCTAAAAAGAGCGCGCGTGAAGCCAGATCGACAATGGGCGTGCCAGTGATGCCCATGGGATCAAACTTGGTGCAGATGAGATCGTCTGCCGATACCGCCGGGCCAACGTTGCGCTCCCAGATAACGCTGCCATCGAGGGCATCGAGCGCGTACACGTTATTCGATTCGGTTACTGCAATAATTGTTGGCTTGTTGCCTGGGCCGTCGTCGATGTAAAGAGGCTGTGCATAGACGTTGCCGACGATCGTGCCGTCAAAATTGAGGTCCCGTGTCAGACTAGCGGCAGCGCTCGGCGTGAATGCGGAATCAACGTAAAGACCGTCCCGCGAATCGTGGTTGTGAAACTGGGTCACATTGACCTGCGCCGCGCCTGCAACGCTTCGCGTAGCGAATGCGGGCATGGCGTTTGCCGGAAAAATTGCACTGAGAATGACAATGCATGATCCGGCAATGACAGGCGATGAAATGAAGATTTGAGATTTCATAGACAGCAGTCTGAGAGTGGAGGCGCCCTTTCTACCACAATGCGCTGCTTCCTTGTCAAGCCGTACAGCAACGGCTGTGCCGCGTTGAAATGGGAGGTTGTAGGGCAACCGCTTCGGTTGTCCTTTGAATTTGCGAACCACGGGTGCCTCTGCGCGATCATGTCGGGCATCAGCAAGCGGGGCGCTTGCCCTACAAAGTTTGTTCTGAATCGCTAGTGCGGTGTCGGATCCAGGAGGCGGATTGAGAGTTAGACTTCGTTTTTTTAACCACGGATTACGCCGATAAAACGGATGAAGAGATTGCCCACCAAACACACTGATCACACGGATAGCTCGGAACAGTTCAGGTCGGTCCCCCGAACATAGACACAACTTGCAGTCTATACTTCGACGTATTCAGCGACGGACGTGGGCAAAGGAATTTCCACTCCATCTTCTTTCATGCCCTCGAGATGGATTTCGATTACCTGCTTGATGAGTCGTTCCGTTTCTTGAATAGATTCGCCGACGGCGACACATCCCGGAAGATCAGGGACAAACGCTTCATACCCTGTATCACTCTTCTCGATAATGACGGCGTAACGCAGATGTCTCATTTCCAACCTGCTTGTTTGCGGATACTGTTCAGGGTTCCTTTGGGAATGGCCAGTCCTGTATTTCCAGCAACGGTGACTCGCATCCATGGCTTCGTCGGATGGACAAATTGACGATGACTGCCCCTCTGCCGAGCAAGAATCCATCCTTCTTTCTCAAGACGCTGCAGGACCTCCCGGACTCACGAGCTGATAATGTCATTTCTACCGGGAGCGTCAACGCAGTCGTGTCGATACGGGAGGCCGATTGAGAGTTGGATTTCGTTTTCTCAACCACTGATGACACGAACGGCACGGACGACTAAGGGGCATGTTGATTGCTGAGAGTCGATCCGCCTTCATCGCTTGGGCTTCGTGATTCCGTGCGATCCGCTTCATCCGCGTGATCCGCGGTTGATCCTCTTTGTGTCAATTAGTGTCTATTCGCGGTTTACGGCTGGATCTGGTCGGTCCAGAGAAATTGCCATGTAGCTATAGCGTTGATTGCCACTGAGATAGTGAAGAGCGAGATTTCAGGCACGGATATCTTCGCTGGCCCATTGCCCGTCAGGAGAAGGAAGATCCAGGGAAGCAGGATCATGGCGTAGCGGTAGGAGAATTGCCAGCTCCCCGGATTTCCGTGTAACCAAAGCACAAGCGTTAAAATGCTGATAGCTATCCAGGCTACCACCTTGTATCGTCCGCCTTGGCGAAACAGAAGGCATAGGAAGGGGCTGGCAAGAAAGATCGAGCAGCCAAAGCCGTCTGGGCGGATATAGGGGAAGTAACCAAAACTCTCATATCCTTGGAATAACATCGTGTAAATATTCCAGGGGATAGCATGGATCGAAAACAACCCATGCTGATACCAGGGCTCCTGCGCCACTTCCGGGATGTGGATGTAACCAAAGTCGAAGATTGAACGAAAACGTACGAAGTTATAGGCGGCCGTCGCGAGCGCGAGTATTGCAGGCAGGCTTAGGAAACGGATGAGCACTGGGCTGTTTTTCCGAACTCCTTGCTCTAGGTTCTTCCAGGTAAAAACTGTTCCGTTTGGCTGGCGCCAGAACAAATAAAGGTAGAGGGGCAATGTGATGAGTAGCTCGGTTCGATTTCCAAAAGCCATGGTGAAAAACGCTCCTGCAACAAGTGGCAACGAGCGGACCAGAGTAAAATAGAGCGCAGCGGTTTGCCCGAGCAAACCTAAACCAAGAGCGATTTGCCAGGCGCCGCCGAATCCGAGGTTGCACCAGGTCCAAGTTCCGAAAATTGGGAACAAGGCCAACATGATCCTGCGACTTAACGATTTGGCATTGAGGCTGGAGTAATCGGCTCCAAATGGCTTTGCTAGTTGAAAAAAGAAATAAACGCATAATCCCGCAATCAGAGACGCTAAGATATGTCCGGGAAAGCTATGGAGCACATTCGCGTTTCGCAGGAGCGCTACTGGAAGCATGCTAATCACTGCTCCCAGCGGAAAAGCTGAGTAATATCTCTCTCCCTGCGGGATCATTTCATTCAGCCAGTCAGGCGGTTTTTCCCGAAGACCCAGCTGACCATGGAGCAGGGCTGAGGCGATCTGACTCGTGTAATCCAGATCGTGCAGGGTTGCCTTGGTCGAGAAATAGAAGACAATTGCCGCGAACAGCGAGACTGCTATGGCCACCGGAAACTCTCGAATCTTGTTAGTTTTCAATGCCATAGTAATGACGAAGCACGAGCGATCCGCCTGCGCCGGGCTTCGGCGTGACAGGCGAACGACGAAGGAATGTCAAAGATTTGTGATTGCGGCTGCCGGACTCTGTCAGCAGTGCCGCGACCGGGGGCTGCCCGGGTTATCTCACTTCCATCTTTCATAAGAATGCCGGCCTAACAGCTTTTCCCAGGCGGCTCTTGTCTCGGCGGGCACATTTAGATCGGCGTCGACGAGCCAGGAGACTGTTGCAAGCGAGTTTATAACAACTGAGAAAGCGACTAGTCCAATTATTATATGACGCGACCATAGCAACTCTGAGCCGCATGAACCTAGAAAGATAACAAGACAGAAAATCAGGAAAGGATAAAAATCAGTAGCGTAACGTTGAGCTAGCACGAAATATGAGAGGATGCAGAGAGATTGAAGGACGAGGGCTCCGGCAATACCCCATCCAAGGAGGCCCACTTTTCGTCGAACAAAACACAGGAATCCCATGATCGCGCCAAAAACAAGCCAACTGGAAGACCACAGCAGAGAGAGGTATACCTCGCTGTCCGGATTGGAAAAGAGCGAAGGATGGTTATATAAATGGCGGTCTACCGCGACGAAAGGAGGTCGACGTTCAAGGCCAGGAAGATGCAGGCTGAAGTAATCAGCAAAACTATAGAGAATGCGACGCGAGCTGAATGTACCGTATTTATGCGCAAATTCGCTGTGAACCGGGTTGACGTAATAGTCATAGTTTACTCCGGTGAACGTGCCGAATCTTGCGTAGCTTAGCCAAGCATAAAACGCGAGGGCAGCGCCCAGCGGCAGAAAGAGAGCCAGCAGATTAATTAATCGCTTTTCGCGTTTTACCTGTAGGGCAAGGAGCGGTGCGACCAGGATGAAAGGTATGCCGAAGGTGACTCGGGAAAGTAAAGCTGCGGCAGCGCAGAGCGAGAATCCCAACAGTAAGCGTGTCAAAGCAGCCCCATCAGCTTGTCGCGAGCGAAAGATGAAGTAGAGCGCGGCCAGCGACCAAGCCAGGCCCCAGATGATTGCTTCGTCGTAAATGGAAAGATTTCCAAGCAGTAAGAGTAGGGGTGAGCCGAGCGCAAACCCGACGATGCATGCATTTCCTAGCCAGCTACGGCCTCGTGAGGAAAGTGGAGAGGAGCGCAAGGCTGTGCCTACAACGCCCGCGACGGCAAACAGCGCAACAACGCTCGCGCAAAATCCTGAAATTCGCGACCATTTTCCATGCCCCGCCGGATAAGCGAAATTTAACGGAATCCGAAGCAACGCCGGGAACGGCCCAAAGTACATGCGTACGTGATCGTTTACGATCATTGCTTCGTGACTGATTGCCTCTGCATCGACGTCCACATCGCCTCGCAGAAAATGTTCCGCCTGGGAATCATAGGCACCGCCGAGCACCTCCTTAACAAAAACCTGTCGTCCGCCGGTTGTGGTGAGGACCCAAAGAAGGACGCTCAGCAGGAGGATGAGCGGCAAAAATCGGGGGGTGTGATCAGAAGCTTGCTTCGTTAAACCGGCTACCGCTGCAGGAGTTCTTATCACTGCGCATCCCTCCTTTGGCGGCTCAAAGGGATATGGATCGTTATCCGCTCCGAGAGGTTTCATTCGGAATCTCAGAATGCCCATTCACCACCGGCAAATAGCACGGCAAACAACGCGAAAAGCAATAGCGACCAGACCGTGAGGACGCCGGCGCAAAAGCGGTTTCTGCCAAGCAAGCCTTATCCCATAACACTGCGTAGCTCGTCGCGCCGAAATAGAACAGGAGTAGCTTCATAGCCATTACCCAACCGACGACGATCCAATCCTCTCTTGGCAGGAAAGAAACGATCTGTCTGAAGCTCCTCATCGCTTCCCATCATATAACCTAAGGCAACAACCGACTGCGCCAGCCAGGAGCAGCGGAGCGTTCAACAACCAGGTGCGGGAGAGCAAATCTGGGAAATCGATCGAATAGCGTTCGCATAGGAGCGCCGCCGCGGGCATCTCCGGGAGTAACGTCTGACCGCCCTATCTTTTAAAATCCAAGGCGCCTTTTTTGACCGCGTAAGCGTAGCCCACCATCAGAATCGTGATGAAGCTGAGCATGCTCCAGAAAATGATGCTGCTCTGCCTGATTGCGTCGCGGTACACGACTGCCCACGGGTACATGAACACGATCTCGATGTCGAATAGGATAAAAAGCATTGCCACAACATAAAACTTCACGCTGAAGCGCGGCTGGCGTTCACCCTGGGGGATCATGCCGCATTCATACGGGATATCCTTGGCGGGCGTACGTTTTCCGCTTTTGCCTACCAGCACACTGACAATCAACGCGGAAGCGGCGAAGAGGATAGCTACGAGGATTTGCAGGAGAACCGGCAAATATTCGCCTGGCATCCGGAATTTCCTAGATTCAGGAGCGTTCCGTTATTTTACGCCAGCAAGATGGCCATTCTGCTGGGCAATTGCGTTGGCCAAAGCCGAAGGCAACCCCTTGTATTTCTTGCCGTTCTTCTTGACCGCTCCGCGCGCCACGAGATTTTGCAATTTCTCATAGGCTCGCAAGCGCAGCATTTCCTCGCCACCGCTGGCAGCGTTCCGGGCCCGAAGATTCTCGTGCACGATGTCGAACAACTGCTTAAATTCGAACGACGAACGCCGTGAGAGGACAGCTA
>Ga0209378_1001346_pt1 | contig 17549 bp, 17 predicted proteins | sample GraSoiAngelo_156_FD_186170 | JGI IMG/M metagenome (GOLD analysis project Ga0209378, IMG submission 186170) | Grasslands soil microbial communities from the Angelo Coastal Reserve, California, USA - 14_1009_13_40cm (SPAdes) (version 2) | ecosystem: Environmental > Terrestrial > Soil > Grasslands ... | reverse complement strand
CTGCGCGCCGTGCTCCGGGAGACGGGCGGCAACCAGGTGCGGGCCGCGCAGATCCTCGGGATCAACCGCAACACGCTGCGGAAGAAGCTGATCGAGCACGGGATCGATCCCGGCGGGCTCGAGGGCTAACCGCCCCTCGATAAGGGGGTGCTAACAAATATCTATCCCGTCGTCTGGTACTCGACCCGTCCTGCCTCGGTGACCCGCCGCGAGGCGTCGAGGATCTCGAGCGACACGAGATCGCCGGCCGCGTCGTAGTCCAGAATCACCCCGGGTCTGCCCTCGTCGCTCTCTGCGACAGCCGCTCCCTCTTTCAGGACGAGGCTCAGCGTGTCCGTGTGCCGGTCGTAGGTAATCCTCACGGCTCCTCCCTCCAGTACTTGCTTAGCTTGGTCGTGCGGTAGACGGTAACTACCTCCGCCGGCCTTCGATCCACATCTACGACCACACGTACAAGATACATCGTCGCGGGCGCGCCCAGGAGCACCCTCGAGTGGAGCACGACTCGGCCCTTGCGCGTCTGGAAGCGCTGCTCCGGGAACTCGAGGACCTGCCGGACCACTTCGTCGGAGATTCCGCGGCGCTCCATCTCGAATCGCGCGTGGCCGGAGATGATGAACTCGTGGATCGCCTCAGGGCTCATGAGAGCGACTATCGCGTCGACATAGCCGCTGACAATGTCCAAAGATTGATACGCCGGGATGGTTCTAAGCCGTGGCCGTGCGACTAGACGCTTCGCGTCGCTTATCCCAGCAACTTCCGCGCGCGCCGACGGAGGACCTCGGCTTGCGGGCGGCTGACCTCTTCTCCTGGGGAACATTCCGGAAGCACGAGCGCAACGATGCGGTGTGGTTCGACGTGTTCCGGCCGAAGGTCCGACACGACTAGCGCGAGCTGGACGACTACGCCTCCACTAGGTCGCGCAGGTAGTCGTCCTCGCGTACGCCGATCTCGCGCGTCACGGCGTAGGCACGAACCGGATCGGCCCTGCCGTCGACGCCCGCGCCCCCGAGGTCGCCGAGGACAAAGGCACCCTCAGTAGCGTAGCGGGTGGCGGCGCTGATCACGATCTGGCCCGGGCGGGCGAAGTTCAGGAGCCGTGCCGCCACCGCGCGCGCCGATACGGGATCCGCGACGGGCGGTCGGGATGCGTGACCGTCATCCAGCGCTTTGGGGGCGGATTGGATTTGAACATCCATTTCCACACGCTGCTCTTCGATGGCGTCTTCTTCGCTGAAGGCGGGAATGGCACGCTCGCTTTCCGGCCCCTGCCCCCTCCGACCGATGAAGAGGTCGGCGTCGTGCTCGCGCGGATCGCCGCGCGGGTGCAGCGTCTGCTCCAGCGCCGCGGCCTCGATCCCGGCGATGCCGACCTATTCCAGGCCGATCCCGTTGTCGAAGAATCTCCCGCTCTGGCCGGCATCAGCAGCGCCTCGATTCAGGGGCGCATCGCGCTCGGTCCTCGCGCGGGTGAGAAGGGATGTTCCGTCAAGAGGGCCTTTATCCCGTCTATGCTCTCGAACGCGTCCGGGAGCACAACTCGGCGCTCGGCGTCATCCTGCTGACGGCGTCTGCGCGGTCTCGAACCGGCACGGAGGCGGCTGGGGTTCACCGTCCTCCGCAAGCCGATGGCGCTCGCCGGCCCGAAGGAGGCCCTCGATGGAGCGCTCGGTCCGCGACTGAACTAGCGCCGGAAGCGGATGCGGGGCTCGAGCTTCAGCTTCGCGATCGCTTGGCCGTTGTCCGGCAGGAAGTATCCGACCGCGACGCCCATGGCCGCTTTGGGTAGCTTCTGCCCCGTCGGGTTGTCGTAGACCGCCGTGACCTTCACGACGTCGCCGATCTTGAAGCGATAGGCGCCACGAGGCGGGAAGATGATCGTCGGAAGGGAGACGAATCGTCCATCGGCATCCAGAACCGTCTTCAGCGTGGCGATGTTCTCGTTGCGGGTGACGTTTTCGAGCCGGACCTCGCGGCCGTAGTCGTGGATGTGGCCGCCGACAGCGAGCAGTCGGCCCGCGTAGGGGATCGTGAGCTCACTGGCCTTGACGTCCCGGCCAGGCTGGAGGTCGTACATCGTGGGCCCGCAATGCGTGACCATGAACCAGACCGGATAGACGGTCTTCAGCCGAGCTTCTGCCGACCGTCGATAGTGGATCTCGAGCGCCACGTACGCATTGGAGACCGGCTCCTCGGTCGGATTGGTGAGCATCAGGTTGATCCGAAGCGGCATCCCCTGCGTCACGCGGTAGCCGACGTCGGGCACCGGCGGCCAGTCAGCCAGCTCGGATCCGGCGGCAAAGAGGAGCTCCGGTAGCTGGGGGCAGATGAGGCTTGGCCTGCTGGCGTTGAGCAATTCCACGTGGTGGATCACCCGCTGCGCCATCGTCGTGCCTTTTTCGTCGACCACTTTCGGCTTGTAGGCGACGAGCCAGCCGTCGAGTGGCACCATCACCGATGGCACACGAAGCGTGAGGTGTTCGGTGCGTGGCGGTACATTGAGCGGGCCGATCAACACCGTCAGGACATGGCCATCTCGATCGTCGTGCAAGTCGACGCTCGGTATCTCGGCCTTCGGCGTGCCGCTCGGCCCAGGCTGGGAGTGGTGGTGATGCTGTGTGGCGGCCGGCGCCACCCCCCACAACGTCAACGCCGCCGCGACAAACCCTACGAGAGTGCGGCGCGAAAGCATCCGGCTCAAGCCGTCGACGAGGCGGGCTGATCGACCTCCTCGGCTGATCGGCTCGTCAGTCGGTACGCGCGTACGGGGTGCGGAACGTTCTTGAGTGACTGCGGCCCGAGATCCTCGGTCTCGAAGTCGTCGCCGATCCGCGATCTTGTCGCTTCGCTGATGACAACCGCCCCGCCCTCCGTCAGCGCCGCGAGTCTCGCGGCGATGTTCGTCATCGGGCCGGACGCCGTGTACGTCCAGCGGGTGCCCGCCGCGCCTTCGATCTTCGTGGCACCCACGGAAGCGATGCCTGAATTGACTCCGACCTTCATGGCGATCGGCGTGAGACGGTCACGCAGCTCGGTGTTGATCTCCTGGGTGCGGCGCAGGATGGCGAGGGCCGTCAGCGCGGCGGCGTGGGCGTGGTCGGTGCCCTTGAAGATGACCATGAGACCGTCGCCCGCCGTCTCGTTGACGTCCCCGCCGTTTTTCATGATCTCGTCGAGGAACGCGCCGAAGTAGCGTTCCACCAGCTCGTTCACGCGCTCCAGCTCCATCTCTGCGCTCAGTCGCGTGTACCCGGTGATGTCGGCGAACAGAACCGACACGTCGAGCTCCCGCTTGTCGAGCAACGGCGCCTGCGGCGATTCCTCGATGAGCTCCTGGACCGTCCGGGGCACGAATTTCGAGAGGTTCGACTTGATGCTCTCGAGGAGCTGAATGCGCTTGAGGCTCGCCTCGAGCTCCTCCGCATAGCGCACGACCTTCTCGTGCGCGCTCGCGTTCTGAATCGCCACCGCGGCCTGGTTCGCCATAGTGCTCAGCAGCTCGATGTCCTCGCGGCCGTAGAAGTGCCCGGATTTCTTCTGCCCCACCGCCAGGACGCCGCTCAGCGTGCCTTGATAGAGCAGCGGGATCGCGACGGTGGCGCCGAGCTCGTTGAAGCGCGCCAGGCAGGCCTCCCGAACGCCGAGATAGGAAGGCTCCTCTTCCACGTCATAGCGGGTGACGAGCTTCTTGCGCTCGCGGATCACCTCCAGCAGCGGATCGTCATAGCCGAGCGCGACAGGAGTTGCTCCGCCGTCCGTCCCGAGGTGGTCGGCGGCGAAGAACGTCCGGCACGTCTTCGTTTCGTGATCGAGGACGATGACACCCGAGGCGTCCACGAACATCGCCGTGCGGACAGTGCCGACGACCTGCTTGAGGATCTGCTCGAGGTTCAGCATGGCCGCGAGCGCGTTGCTCACGACGCTGATCGTCTGCTTGTAGTCCGAGCCGCCGCGGAAGAACAGCCGGTCGACCATCTGCTGGACCTTGCGGCTCACGGGGTTGAACAGGAACACGACGAGCGCCGCGAACACGATCGGATAGACCGTGTCGGCATGCTGTCCCAGCACCGGCCGTGTGGCCCTGTTGATCAAGGTCTGGCTCGCGAAGTACGCGACGCCGACGACCGCGGTCATGGCGCCATAGCCCACCGCACGCTTGATGTACACGTCCGCGTCGAAGAGGTTGTGCTTGGCGATGGCGTAGGCGATGGCGGCGGGAAACACGACCAGCGGGATGGCGACGTAGTTCGGCGGAATCGCGGCGCCGCCGAACAGAGAAAACGCGTGCGCCGCCGCGGGCGCCGGCAAGGCCAGGGCCGCGCCGAACACGACCACCTTCGCGCGCTGACGGGCGAGGGGAGAGCTCTTGAAATACGCATGCGCGGCCGAGACGAACAGCGCAACGGCCCCCAGGACGACGTACACGAGGATCAGCCGGTGGAAGAGCACGAACCCCGGAGCGGGATAGAGGATCTGCAGCGGGATCGTCAGCACCGTCGACCCGATGTACGGGAGCAGCTGCACGGACGGCCGGCGCTCGACGAACCGGTACTGTTCGGGGAACACGAGGCTCAGGTGGATCAGCGCGCCTCCGAAGAACGCGAGCCCCGTGAGGTGGAGCCGCGCGAACCCCAGCAGCGTCGTGACGACATCGAACGCGGTGATCGAGTACACGCTCAGCGAGAACGCGACCAGCAGGAAGGCCCAGCTCGGGCGCGCCGACGGCTTCAGCAGGAACACGACCGTCCCCATCGAAAGATACATGAGCCCGGCGACGAGCATGAGGCCGAAGGTCAGGATCAAGTCGATCCAGGTGAAGCGCATCGTCGGGATGGTGAGCTGGAAACGCCTGTCTCCGCGCTCGACGAGGTACGTATGCGCTTCGCCGACGGGGCTACCGAGGATGATGTCGTTCAGCTCTTTCATCGAGTGAACCGGCTGACCATCCACGGCGACGATCTTGTCGGGATACTTGAAGCCGCGGACGAGACCGGTCCAGTTCAACCGGCCGATGTTCGCGACGGCCATCCGCTCGTTGATCGTCACCCCGGCGAACGGCCGGTCGATCCAGGTGCCGCTCGCGAAGATGCACACCAGGCTGATGAGCGCGCCGGCGACGAGGATGGACACGAACATCACGCGCGCCGTCCGCGACATGAGCGCCATCGCGGCGACGCGCCGATGGCCCTCGCGTGGCGCCCCCGCTCCTGCCGTCGTCGGAATTACGGTCGCCATAAAGACAGCCGCCCGTTACGTCGCCGGCCGCAGTGTGGTGAGTTTCGGAGACCGCCTCACGAATCGCACGCGCGCCCGAGCCGGCAATCCGGCAGCGATCAGCAGCAGGACCGCGAGCGCGGCCTGCGAACCGGCGAACACGTCGCCATAGCGCGTGTAGAACGTCCTCATCGTCGTCAGCGGCACATCGTCGAGCAGCACGCCATCGACGAACATATCCTTGCCGCCGGCCCCCGTGAGTCGCTGGGTGATCTTGCCCCGATCGTCTATGAAGACGGAGATCCCGGTGTTGGTCGCGCGTGCGATGGCAATGCGATGCTCGGCGGCCCTCATGGCGCTCATCGTGAGGAACTGCCGCGACGCCGCCGTCTCACCGAACCACGCCTCGTTCGTCGCGTTGATCATTAGATTCACACCGCGCTTGGCGAACTCGCGAAAGAGGTCCGGGAAGATGTTCTCCCAGCAAATCGTGACGCCGACCTTGGCCGGCCCCACGGCGAACACAGTATAGTCCTCACCCCCAACGAAGCCGCCGATCTTGGAGACGAGCGCTCGGGGCCAGTCGAACCAGTCTTGAAGCGGCGGATATTCCGCCCAGGGCACGAGGACCATCTTGCGGTACTCGCCGCGGGTCTGCCCGTCGGGACCGAAGAGCACCATGCTGTTGTAGTGCTTGCCGCGGAGCTCTTGTCTGGTGAACTTCGCGTACTCGGAGCTGCCGACGAGGAGATGGGTACCCGCTTCGCTCGCAATGGCGCTGACTGCGCGGCGGAGTCGGGCGTCGTGCCGGACGTCGCCGGGGACGGCCGTCTCCGGCCAGACGATGAGCGTCGGTCGATGCGCGGCGGCCTCCCGCGTCAGCGTGCCGTACTTTTCGAGCGTCGCCTGTCGGAACGCGGCGTCCCACTTGCGCTCCTGGGGAATGTTGCCCTGGACGACCGCGATCCTGGTGGTCTCAGGCGTCGGCCGGCGGGCGAGAACCACGACGCCGTGGACGAAGATTGCGATCAGCAGCGACGCGGCGATCAGGCTGGCCCGCGGAATTCCCAGCCACATCGAAGCGCGACGCCCTTGCAGGATCGCTTCGGTCATCGCGGCGTTGACGAAGACGATGAGGAACGACAAACCGTAGACCCCGGTCAGCGAGGCCATCTGAAGGAGCGCGAGCGACTCGTACTGGGAATCGCCGAGCTGGGCCCACGGCAAGCTCAGGAAGCCGATGTGACACCGCAGATATTCGACAGCGACCCAGAGCGGTGGCGCGACGAGCGTCAACGGTAGCTGCGTTCGTCCGCGGATGCAGTTGACGGCCAGACCCCAGACCGCGACGTACTGAGCGAGATAGAGAGAGATCAGCGCGCCGTCGACGATCTTGAACCCGGGAACTGCGTAGACCGCATACCACGTTCCGGGGAAGAATATGATTCCGGCGACGAGGGAATACATGTACGCCGGCGCGGGCCGCTTGCCCTCGATCGCGAGCAGGAGCGGGACGAGGGCCACCCACGCGAGGATGTGAAGGTCGAAGCTCGGGAAGGTGAGCACCAGCAGACTCCCGGACAGGACTGACATCAGGCCCGCCTGGACAACGGTACCGGGAATCATCGTCGTCTTCTCGGCGTTTGGCGCCAGGCTGCGGCGCGCGAGCCCGCAGCCTGGCGGCGTCGTATGTGTGGAGTCCTCCTACCGCAACCGATAGATCGTCAGATTGGGGATCGATCCGCTCGCGTCGAGCGTCCCCGGGATGGGGGAGAGGTCGCCGTTGAATCCGCCGATGGAATGGCACTGCACCTGCTGGTTTCCGTTAGGGAGGATCCTGACGATCAGGCACAGCTTCAACACATCGTGAATCGCCCCCGTCGGCGTGGGAAAGCCGAAGGCCTCGAAGATCGACTGGCCGCTCGACGTTACAGGATTCGCGTCGAGCACTTCGCACATCACCTCTTCTGCACTGACAATCTGTGGCTCCGGAACACTAGCCCTGAAAGTGGCGGTTGTACCATCGGCAGAGGTCAGCGTCAGTGTCGCGTCGGCGCTAGTCGCCGTGAAGGTCCCTTCATTGAAGTTCCTCAACACGATGACCGCCGATCCTCTGAGCTTGTCGGTGCCGTTGATATCGGTCTTCGAGGTCACCACGCACGCCTCGCCTCCGCCGGCGGCCCGGGCCTCGGTACTGAACCCGCAAAGCACTCCGACGACCACCACGGCCAGGATCATTTTCGCCAATCTCATAGACTCTCCTCGCAGTGCGCGTTCGGTGCGGCAACGCGTCACGGATTTCTCAGCTTGAAGTTCGACGTGAGCGTGGAGCTGGCTACGGTCGGGATGCGGAATGTGTTGTAGCCCGTCGTCTTGCTGTCGATGACCTGCGTGAAGTCCTTGTCGTTCGTGTAGCCGGTCCCGGCGCAGTCGTGATTCGCGCACGTGCCGAGCGCGGGATTCAGCTTGCCGCCATGGCCGTATTCCATGGTGATGTAGAACCGCATCACTTCGGCGATGACCCGGCGCTGAGCCTCGACCTGGTCGCAATTGCACGTGGCCTGATCGAAGAGGACGGTGGCGGCCGTGGAGCCCCACGTGCGGCCGCCGTCGGTCGACGTCACGACTTTCAGCAGTCGGCCTCCGCCTTTCGGGATGAGTCCCAGCGGCCCGAGGGCAGTGTTGGGATTCAACATCCGGAACTCGATCCGCTTCGAGAAGATGCTGCACTGGTGCGTATCGTCGGACGTCGTCCACGTGGACTTCGCGTAAATGGCCGTGGAGCTGTTGTCGTCGGACTCGGCGCATCTCAGCCCCTTCTGGTCGGCGCCGCTGATGCGCCAGGAGCCTGCCGCGATGGCGGTGTTGGCCACAAACGGCGCATTCGGGCTGATGTTCGCGATGACCTGATTCGACGCTACGACGTCGTTTCTGCCTACAACACCACCGATGGACTGGATGACGGCAGACGCGTTTCCGCTCGTCAGGCTCGCAAGGACGTGCGTCTGATTGAAGACCTTCGAACCGGCCGTGAACGTCACTCCGGTACCGCTTGCGGCCGACGGAGTGAGCGTCGTGAGTGGGCTCTCCGACACCTGATAAAGCGCGTTCCCCATCACGATACGGTCGAAGCCCCTGAGTCCCGCGAAGGTGAGGTCGCCGACAGTGGAGTCGAAGAGGCACGTCGTGAAATCGTCCGCCCACTCTGCGCTGTCGTTGCCATGGTTTCCGGCTGTCGCGGACCACCCCAGGACATGAACTCTCGGGCCCGGTGGGTCCGTACGGGGCGCCGGCACCAGCTTGTTGAGGGTCGAGAACAGCGAGAGCGCGTTGTTCGGAACCGGAAGGTAACTAGGACTGGTCGCCCCGAGGAGAGTCGTTACGCCGCATCCCGGATTGAGAAAACTCACGAACAGGTCGCGCTCGAGCGGATGGAGCCTTATGGGCTGGCCGCCAAGTAGGACGCCGCGATACTCGTCCATGTTCGACCAGCCGTCGCCGTCGTTATCCGCGCTCGCAGCGAGGCTACTACTGTATTGAGCCTCCCACGTGTCGGGCATGCCGTTAAAGTTGGAGTCCGGAGGGACGATGAAGTTGTAGACGACGTTGTTGACCGTGACACGGACGACCGCCATGCCGCCGCAGTCCTGCGACGTCAGCTGATTTCCGCTGATCGTGTAGTCGGCCGACAGATCAGTCGACAGGCCCGAATTCGTGCACGTCCCCGGGTAGGCGGATGTCGTCAACGCCTGCGCGACGATGGGATTCGACTGTGCCAACGTCGCAGCACTACACGCCCCTGTCGTCGGGCTGCCGGAGGGGCATACCAGACTGATCGGGGATTGCGGCTGGCCACCGGAGTTGACCGTGAGGGTTACGGTCCCGCCAGGCGTCGGGAGGAAGTTCGCCGGCGACAGCGTCAGGGTCACGGTCGACGCCGTGTTCGGAGGAAACGGGTACGTCGTGCTGACGGGATAAACGACCTGAGCATCCGCGGAGGCGACGCCGCCCGCCAGCCAGGCGACCAGGGCCAGAGCAGCTATCATGACTCGGAGGGTCATCGTCGTTACTCCCCTCATCGCTTGATATTCAGTTCTTTCGTGCCAACGACGGAATTGCGCGGGAAGTCGCTCGAGCTGCCCGGCGATCCGTCGTAGTCCGGGGTCGTGCTCGGCGGATTGGTGAACTTCACGAGGATGAGCACCGCATCTTTGATCGGTATCCCCGCCGTGCAGCGGCCGAACGTATCAGTGAGGCACGAGCCGATCCTGCCCTGATCGGCCTCGTAGATCTTGGGGTACAGCGTCGACGGCGGGTTCTTGTTGCCGCCGGTCACCTTCAGGAAATTCGGATCGCTGCGAAGGAAGATGCGAACCGCTACGTTCGCGAGCGCATGCTTGTTGAGTGTCACCAGGATCTGATAGGCGAACGGACAACCGGTGCCGCCGGCGTTGCCGCTCAGCGTCGGGCACTGATCGCCGGGGGAGATCGATCCGCCGGTCGCGCCGAAGGTGAACTCCTGCGCCGGCGCGATGTAGGTGCGGATCGGGGCGCCGAGGCATTCGTCCACATCATCGCACTGACCGGTCGTTGGATTGACCGTCGGATCGGTGACCGAGTTCTCGGCGGTGCACACGGCCTTGAAGTTGCCAGTGGTGATGTCGAAGACCTGGCACAGGTTGCCGCGGGCCTGGAACGTCGCGGTCTGGCCCGTCGGAATCAGCTGCAGGTCGCCGTGCGTCGGGTCGCCGTCGATCTGCAGCGTGATCCCGGGCGCGCCGTGGACGCTCTTCGGCGGCAGCTCCTGCCCGGTGGTCAGGTTGAACAGGTGGCAGTGCCAGGACTTGTGGAAGTCGGTCGGCCGGACGACGAACGTGTCGCTCGTGGAGGAATTGAACGTCAGGTTCAGCGTCACCTCGCAGGTGGAGCTGAAGTTCGGCACGCTCGCCGTCTGGTGATTCGGATCGTTCACCTTGATCGTCACGGATCCGACGGCGGAGTCCGGAAATTCCTCGGCTAAGGACCCGTCGTTCGCCAGGTACGTGAACGAATCCGTGCCGCTGAAACCGCCGCTCGGTGTGTACGTGAAGGAGCCGTCGGAATTCAGTGTGAACGAGCTGGCGTGCAACGGGCCCGACAGCACCCCCGCGGTCAGCGCATCGCCGTCGGGGTCGACATCGTTTGCCAGGACGCCGCCTGGTGCGCCGACCGTCAGCGTCTGTCCGACGTTGACGCCATACTGATCGGCGGACGCGACCGGCGTCTGGTTGGTGGTCGACGCGACGTCGACGACCGCCGCGACGAGAGACAGGCAGTCTGCGGGGGATGCGGCGGCGGTCAGCTCCAGCGTGTTCGGCTCAGGCCCCGCCGTCAGGAACGCCGTGATGTTAAAGTCGCGGATGTCCCACAGGTTGCCATTGTTGGCGGGGCCGTTGTTGGTCGAAGGCACGGTGTTACCGTCGAAGACGTGCCCAGTCGTTCCCTGCGGCTGCTCGTTCAGGCTAATGTCCTCTGTGGGAGATTCGAGCTCAGTGAAATTCTGACCGTCACTGACGTGAAGCTGAAGATTGGCGTCGCCGGACGAATAGTTGATACCGGAGAGCGTCGCGCTCCAGCCATCGCCGTCGAACGGGTTCGGTATGTTCGAGTCATTGCCGTCGAACAGATACACATCGCGCTTGCCGCTGAAACTGCCGCCACCGAAGAACACGATCAGCGACGCGCCGTTGAGGTTCGCGCCGCCTACCAGGGACGGGGGATTGATTCTGTAGTTGCTGATCGTATAGCTTCCGTTGCCGGTCACGATCGACGTGACATCCGCGCGATATCCCTGGCTGTTGTCGTACGACCAGCAATTGTCGTTGGAGTACCCGATATTCGTGCCCACGACCGTATTCCCGTTGAGCTTGATCGTGGCGTTGATGGTCGGCGACGACGACCTCGTCGGCCCCTGCCAGTAGAGATACGCCTTGGTGACGGTGCCCGATACCCCGCTGACCGTGATGACGCCACTCGGCTGATCGCGGAGGCCTCCGACGCCCGCGGACACGTAATTGGTGTGCGAGCGCTTTTCGACGAAGGTCAGTTCCGTCGCGACGGCCTCTGTCCCCACAAAGAGCGCGGTTGTGACGATCGCCAATGCCAACCGCAGCCGTGTTGGTCTCATCGTCGGAATCCTCGGCTTTCTTCTCTGGTGTTTCCGCTGATGCTCTCCGGGCTCGGACGGGAAGCTGCGTTCATCAGCGGACCGTCATGACACCGGTGACGGTGCCGCCGCCCGGCGCGATGGTCGTCGTGGTAATCGACATGTTCTGGTACTGGTAGTTGCAACACGCCGGAGGCAGGGGGTTTGACGGCAACGTTGCGAGCGTCCCGCCATGGGCGTACAGCCCGTACATCGGCCAGCCGTTCGCGGTCAGCCCCAAGTAGGTCGCCGTGTACTGGCCGACAGTGACGGATTGCCGCGGGGCCAGAGTGAAGGTCGTCTCCTCCGCGAAGCCAACGCCCGCGGTGAAGAGAAGGTAGCCGACGGCGATCAGCGCAATGGCAAGGCGCGCACTTCTCATCGTGTCATGCCCTCGTGTTCGCCGCGCTGCCGCGGCGGATGACGACTCGGCGTTCCATGTGCGGGAGGTCGAGTTGGTGCCGGGGCAAACCACCGGACAAAGCGGGAGTGCGGACCGCCGTACTGCACGCCACAGAGTGAGACGCGTCCCCGAGAATACCCCAGCACTTCAGCAGCTCCCTTCAAATGACATCCCCGTTGACGTCCCCGTCCGGCGAGGCCGGGCGTACGCCGGCAAACGTCTCGTTGTCCGCGCGATGCCTGTCGCGCGTGCGTTCCAGCCACAACAGCTGCCAGCAAATGGCACGAGGGCTCGGGGCGCGCCGAACTCGCACCAGCCGTCGGCAGTCAGACGACCACCAACAGGCGCGCGGACTATCGCACCGGCGTCGATGGGTGTCAAGCGGAAAAACCTGAAAACCTATGGGTTTGTGGAAACGCGGTCGACGCGATCGCGCGCGGCCTCACCACGCCGGCGCTCCGACGCAGCTTCCTCACCGCGGCGCGCGTGCGCGAGTTCTACGAGAAGGTCGGTCGGCAGGCGCCAGACCGCGACGCGTAGTCAAAAAGATGAACTGAAGCCCGACGCCGATGTAGCGCGTCTTGAGGACCTGGCTCGGCGACTCGACCGCTCGGGGTCCCGACCCGGCGAAGCGGTCGCGGTAGTTGACCCAGAGGTTGACCGGGAGCGGGAAGCGGCCCTGCAGGAACAGAGGAACCGTCGAGTAGTTCACCTGGGCGATGTAGACCTGTTCGGTCGAGTCGGTGTCGCGTTCGACGAAGTTGTCCGGAAAACCGTTCGGCCCCGAAACTCGATCCTCGAGCTTGAAGCCATACCTGCAGAGGCCCGATATCGAGAGACCTGACCAGATCGCGGCGTCGATCGCCGAGGTGATGTGGGTCACAATGGTCTCGCGCCAGCAGGGAAGTTCTTGGTCCGAGCTCATAGGCGCTCTCAGGTGGACGCGGCGACGGGCGCCCGTCAGTAACCGGCTCTCACTTTTCCCGAGCAGTGCTCAGGATGTGCGGTAGATCTCGCCGCCGTTCTGCCTGAACTCCTCCGCCTTCTCGCGAAGCCCCTGCGCGATCGCTGCAATGCGCGGCCGCCCGCTGGCGTCGCGCCGTCAGCGCCTGCGGCGCTTCCCCGATTTCCGCCGCGGGGCGTGGGCGTGGAGCCAGCGCGCCGCGTCCGGCGTCGCGCGCCAGGCCTCGCCGAGCTCCGCGTCGCAGATCACGGCCTCCTCACGGCTGCCCGGAGCGTAGGCGGCGGGCTCGGAGCCCGGCGATTCGCTTTCGGCCGCGAGGAGCCGCGGCACGTGGCGGTTCGTCCGGAGCGCCTCGCGCAGGCGCTCGCGCGCGGTGCGGCTTTCGCCCTCACGCCGGAAGACCGAGAGGGCGCGGCCATAGCGCCAGAGCGCGGTCGGCTCGTCGCCGTACTGGTCCAAGAGCGTGGCGGCATCGTCATCGCGCCCGGCGAGCAGGAGCGCGGCGAGGAGCGCGTAGCGGACCCCCTGGTTGTCGCCGGGGTTGAGCCGGACCAGCTCGCGATAGTGCTCGATTGCCTCGTCGCGCCGGTCGAGGGCCTCCAGGCACTGGGCGAGGCCGAACCGCGCGCGCATGTACGGCCGCGTCGTGACGATCCCCCAGAAGTGGCCCGCCTCCTCCGCGAACACCTGCGGCCCCAGCGCGCGCTCGCCGGCCGCTACAGCCTTTTCGTAGAGCGCGCGGGCCTCGTCCGGAGAGCGGCTCTCCTCGGCGAGCACGACGTAGGCGTCGGCGCAATCGGCAGACAGCTCGAGCGCCCGGCGGGCGAGCTGGACTCGGCGGCGGCCGCGCGCCTCGAACGCCGTGTAGATCAGGTCCTGCGCTTTCTCCAGCGGCGTGGCGGCCGTGGAGGGGATGTCGTCGATCGGCCCCGAGAACCGTTGCCGGAGGGCCGCGTTGACCTCGTCCAGGGACTCGAACATCGAGGCCTGGACGAAGCGCTCGGCCTCGCGCGTCAGGCGCTCCATGGCACGGCGGTCCGGCAGGCCGAGGCGTCGCGGGGGCGGCGCGTCGAGCGGCGCGAGCAGCTCGGGGATCGCGAGCGTGACCGCGCGCGGGCCGTCGTGAGTGCGCACCTCGTGGCTCCAGCGGCCGCGGTCGATCTCCGCCTCGGTGCTCTGCGCGAGCGCGAGGAGGAGGGCTTCCATGTCGGCGAGCTCAGCCGCCCGGGGTCGGCGATGCTGGCCGTCCGGGCCGAACCAGATCGCGACGGGATAAGCCGACGGGCCCGCCACGGGGAGGCGGTGCTCCTCCCAGAGATCGACGTCGCCGAACGGCATGTCCGGGAGAGGGCCGTAGAGCATGGCCCACTCGCCGTGGCGGCCGAGGAGCGTCTCGGGCTCGGGGTCGGCGTGGGCGGCCTCGAACTCTTTCGGGCTTGCGTAGAATCCGAGCCCGAAGGTGCGGCCGCCGGCGCCGAGGACGGTGGCGTGCGCGAGGCCGGGCGCAACGGCGGGCGCTTCGACGTGGATGAGATCCGCATCGCTGAGGTACCGCCACGGCGCGGCCTGGTAGAAGTCGCGCGCGGCCGCGGCGAACGCCCGCATCCGCTCGACGGTCACGCCCGGCGCGTCGAGCGCGTCGGGCGGCGGGGCGTCTTCGAGCTGCGCGGCCATCTGCCGGACCATCTGATGGACGGCCGGAAGCCCGTCGCGCACGGTCACCGCGAGCTCGGGATCGGCCAGCGCGGCGGCGAGCTGGGCGCCGAGGGCTTCGTCCGCCACCTCCAGGCGGGCGGGCCGACACCGCGCGAACTTGAATCCGAGGTCGGTCAGGGATTGCAGCGCGAGCGTCGAGTCTGGCGCGACGTCTCCCGCCTCGAGCTGGACGTTCACCATGCCGGTCGCGAGACTGACCCACACCGCTGCCCACGGGCGGCGCGCCGTGCCGTCCGGCGCTTCCACCCATGTCGGCACGCGGACCAGGCCGCCCTGCCAGGCTTCAGCGGAGCGGCGCGGGAGCCGCTTGAAGCGGGCGATGACGAGTGACGGGACCGGTGGCATCGATGCCCTTCTAAACGGAAGTCTGACCCGTCGTCAAGCCGAAGCAATTCCTGAACGGGCCCGGGACAGCGACTTCCAAGGCCCCACCTCGCTATAACTCGCTGGCGAATCCCGCTCCCAGAGCACGACGAGCGCGCGGGCCCGCCTCATGGGCTTCCGGAAGGGGAGTCAGGGGCGGGGTGGCGAAAAGCCGAGGACGTGGCGTCCTTGACCCCTCGTACGCGGTTCCGATAGCGTGAGCGCATGCCCGCCGCTGCCACTGCAGTTCATCCGACAGCGCCCAGACGAATCCAGTGCGCAAGGTCCATCGATCGCCTTCCGCGGGAGCTATAGGCCGGCCTTCGTGAGACGGGACTCGACGGCCTGGATTAATACTCCTCGGGAACCTCGCCGCCCAGCTCCGCGATGAGATGAGCGTTGACATCGAGGGCCGCCTCGACCGCTTCCTGCAACAGCCGCTCGGTCCCCCTTCGTTCGTCGAATCTGGCCCGGTACGCTTCGCGGCTTAGATCGCCGCATCGATGTGGCTCACGCCCGGCGCTCGCGCTCCAGGAGCGCGTGGATTGCCCGCCGCCGGGCGATTGTGGTCGGCGGCTTCGTCGCGATGGCGCGCATCTTGCGGAAGGACGAGGCCATCGACGCCGCGTCCGACCTCAATCGCTTAGACTTGGAGATCCAACGGCGGCGGCCGTTGCGGTGGACTTCGGCGGGAAGGGCTACTTGGATCGCTCGGCGCGAGTGCGCTGAAGCCACTCGCGCAGGTCGCGCAGAGCAAGAAACGTGGCGGCGTCGATCGCCTCGTCCTTCTCAGACCTCTTGAACATCACCCGGAATCCGAGGACCGGGATCACGATGCCGAGCATGATGCCGACGAGCAGCAGGCCGCCGAGCACCAGATGTGTAGAGTCCATCGCTCGCCTCAGCGGTATTGCACCAGCAGGACAGAATAATGTCAACGTCGACATCCCGATACGTCGGGGCGGTCAATGGGCTCGACGCCCTCCGCCTTCTCCTTGAGCTCCTGCACGAGCGCCGCGGTCTCCTCGGCGATGTCGTGCTTGGCCTCGTACTCGCGCGCGGTCTCCGGGTCGAGGGAGAGGTTGAACAGGGCCTCCCAGCGGAACTCGAGGCGCGCCTTCGAGAGCGCGTCGTCCCACTCGCGCGCGCGGGGGCTCGATCATAACCTGGCAGTCGTGCTCCCACGCGATCGTCGTCAGCTCGCCGAGCATCTCCAGCTCGGCGAACTGGGCCTCGCCGTTGGCTTCCGCGGTCGAGCCCGAGGCGTAGGCCGTCGCCCAGCGAGAAGGCCGCGTCGTAGGCGGCCATGATCCCGCAGATCTCGTAGAGCGCGAAGAACCGCCGCGCCTGGTAGTCGTAGCCGAAGGCGTCGTAGGTCGTCTGGGCGGCGGGATCGGTCACCACGACCGTGCCGGCCACCAGGGTCAGGAGGGTAACGAGGAGAGGCGCCAGCCTGCGAGCCGCTGGCGCTCATTTTCCGGAAGGAACCTTCCCGAGAGCCTATCGCTTCATCGGATAGCCACGCGCTGCCCACGCTGCCAATCCGCCAGCGAGCACGAGGACCTCGCGATACCCATAGAAGCGCAAGAACTGGTACGCGGGGTTGATTTCCTCCATCGGGCAATCGCAGTAAAGAACGATGAGCACGCCCCCCTGCGGAAGCTCGCGAAACTTCGCCGCCGGCTCGTCGAGCGAGAGCGAGCGCGCCCCGGGGATGTGTCCCTTCTGATATTCCTCTGGTGACCGGACATCCACGAGAACGAGCCTCAGGCCCTGATCGAGCAGAGTCTTCAGCCGGTCGGCTTCGATGGTCAGGACTGGAAACGATGGCGGCGTGCCGTGGCCCCCCTCGGCATGAGGAGCGCCTGAAGAAAAATTCAGGAGCAAGAGCCCGGCGAGAACCCCTCTCGATGCCCTCACGACGGCTAGAGTTCTCGCACAACCCAAGACCTGAAGGGGAGAAGAATCGTGAGCCAGCGCCACTGTATCTCGAGCGGGACGTTGACGGCCACTCGGCCGTCTGCTCCAATAACGTCCGGTGGGCCAGTTCAGGGTGATCGTCACGCTGCATCCGCGTGCGGAGGGCCAGGCGCGCCGGCTCGAGACACTGGTGGATACGGGCGCCGGCTACACGGTGGTGCCGCGCCCGATTCTCGAAGAGCTAGGCTGTGTCCCGCATCGCATGCAGCCCGTGCGCTTCGCCGACGGCCGCGTCGAGGAGTGGTCGGTCGCCGAGGTCGAAGTGGAGTGCGAAGGGCGCCGGGCCACGACCACGGTGCTCATGGGCGCCGCGACGGGCCCCGTCCTCCTCGGCGCGACGACGCTCGAGGAGTTGGGGCTTGGCATCGACCCGCTCAACCGCCGGCTCGTACCGGTGGAAATCTTCCTCGCCGCAGCTAGCTACTTTCCGGTGCGGAAATGACCGCGGGTGCCCCGTATTTTCGCGGGGCGCTGTGTTCGGAAGCCACCCGAACGCGCAATTTTGTTGACGGACGCGACGGTGCGACTCCACCGTGATCAGTGATGTTCTGGACGGCGAGTCCACGGAGCACGCACCGAGGCTGGCTCACCTCGTGGGAGGTGCCATGGTCCGTCGCGCCCATCGGCAGCGCAGCGTGTTTGAAGTGCTGTTGCCCGACGGCGACAAACTCTGGGACCCCGTGCTTGAGCGGATCGATGCCGCGCTCGATGACGAAGCCCTCGTC
>Ga0209378_1001343_pt1 | contig 17564 bp, 21 predicted proteins | sample GraSoiAngelo_156_FD_186170 | JGI IMG/M metagenome (GOLD analysis project Ga0209378, IMG submission 186170) | Grasslands soil microbial communities from the Angelo Coastal Reserve, California, USA - 14_1009_13_40cm (SPAdes) (version 2) | ecosystem: Environmental > Terrestrial > Soil > Grasslands ... | reverse complement strand
GGAGCCGGCGCTCGATCCGGCATACGATCGTTAGCGCTTGGGCTTGGCGTCGAAGAGCCAGAGCCACTCGTCGCCGCGGGCGGCGTACTCGACGCGCTTGGAGATCGCCAGCGTGTCGTACTGCGTGAACAGGTAGATCGCCGGCGCCTCCTCGCGGATCAGCTTCTGGATCTGCGAGTACGTCCGCTTGCGGGCCGCCTGGTTCAGCGTCGAGCGGCCCTCGTCGATCAGCTTGTCGAGCCCCTCGACCCGCGTGTAGTGCTTGCCGATCCAGCCGCCCGGCTCCGTGTGGAAGAGCGGGTGGAGCACGGCGTCGGCGTCGAAGACCGAGTAGTTGCCCCACGAGCCGTAGGCGCCGTTGGTGGCCTTGCCCTCGGCCTGTAGAAACTTGTTCCACGCCGGGCCCGGGTCCCACATCCGCGCGTTCGTGCGGATGCCGACCTCGGTCAGCATCTGGGTGAGCGCCTCGAAGACCGGCCGGAACTCGACGAACGCGCTGTGCAGCGTGATGTCGACGCCGCTGGGATAACCGGCCTGGGCCAGCAGCTCTTTGGCCTTCTTGGGATCGAACGGGAACGGCTGGACCTCCGGATCGTGGCCAAAGGCCGGCGGCTGCACGACGGTGGCCACCTGTCTGCCGAGCCCGCCCATCAGCCTCTGGATGATGGCCTGCTTGTCGATCGCGAGGTTCGCGGCCTGCCGCACGAGCTTCTTGTCGAACGGCGCCGACCGCATGTCGAGCTCGACGTAGTGCACGCGGAGAATGGGCGCGGACGACACGTACGTCTGCGCGTGCGCCTTGAGCTCGGGCGCGATGTCGGCCGACACGTTGCGGATCAAATCCACCCCGCCCGTCTTGATCTCGGCGATCTGGGTGGCCACCTCCGGGATGGCGCGGATGACGAGGTGCTTGAACGCGGGCTTGCCGCGCCAGTGGCCGTCGAAGGCCTCCAGGCGGATGTACTGGTCGCGCTTCCACTCGACGAACTTCCACGGGTCTTGATCTCGGCGATCTGGGTGGCCACCTCCGGGATGGCGCGGATGACGAGGTGCTTGAACGCCGGCCTGCCGCGCCAGTGGCCGTCGAAGGCCTCCAGGCGGATGTACTGGTCGCGCTTCCACTCGACGAACTTCCACGGACCCGTCCCGACGGCGGCCGTGGTGCCGAACGCGTCGTCGCCGACCTTCTCGAGGTGCTTCTTGGGGACGATGGGAAAGAAGACCAGCCGCTCGAGCAGGAGCGGGAACGGCTTGTCGGTGACGAGGTGAATCGTGTCGGCGTCGACGATGCGGACGTCCTTGATGGCGCGGACGTTGCCGTACTGGGGCGACTTCTTCTTCTCCTTGCCGGGCTCGGTCACCCGCTCGATCGAGAACTTCACGTCCTCGGCGGTCAGCGTGTCGCCGTTGTGGAACTTCACGCCCTTGCGGAGCTTGAACTCCCAGGTCGTGTCGTTGAGCGCCTTCCACGAGGTCGCCAGCGACGGCTCGTACTCCAGCCTGGCGTTCTTGTGCAGCAGCGAGTCGAACATGTTGATGTTGACCAGGATGCCGACCCGCTCGAAGTGCATGTGGGGATCGAGGGTCGGCGCGTGGGAGATCAAGGCGACGGTCAGCGTGTCCTTGGGCTGGGCGTCGGCGCCCGGCGCGAGCGCGAGCAACAGGGCGAGGGCGAGCAGCGGCAGCGACCAGTGCCTCATGAAGTGCCTCCTTGCGTGACGCGGAAGGCAGGATATATCACGGCCTCGTCGCCTGCGAGCCACTCCTTCTGCGGCTTGTCGTGCAGGACGAACTTCGTCCCGTCCTTCGCGGGATCGGTGTTGGGCGCCTCGGGGGTGGCGAACGAGATCCCGCCGGCCACGAGCGAGCGCAGCGAAGCGCAGCGCGCGCACTCGGCCACCGTGCCCGCGGGAGCGACTTGACGTTTTGTGCTACATGTAGCACACTCCGGCCATGCGCACCGCCGGCGTCCGCGAAGCCCGCCAGAACCTCTCCGCGCTCCTCGACGAGGTCAAGAAAGGCCGCGAGGTGGTGATCACGGAGCACGGGCGCCCCGTGGCGAAGCTGGTGCCGCCGGATCGTCCGCGTGGCAAAGGGGTTCCTGACCTCGCGGCGTTCCGCCGGACGATGCCGGTCCTCGATCCACCCCTGTCCACGACGATAGAAGAGGATCGCGAGGATCGCATCTAGCCGGCGCGCTCCGGCGCGGCTTCGAGAGCAGCGCGCCGCATATCGCGCCGCGCTGCCTGGGCCGCTGTACTGCGACGCCAGCGCACTGGTCAAGCTCTACATGCCCGAGCCCGGCAGCGCCGAGTTCAACCAGAGTGTCGATCGCCGGAACGACCTTGTCGTGTCCGATCTGGGAGTGACCGAGGTTGTTTCTGCGCTCGCGCGACGCGTGCGCCACGCCGAGGTCACGCCGGAGGCTGCGCGTCGCGTGCAACACGCGCTGGTCGTCGGCCTCGACGATGGCGTATACCAGCGCGTCGAGCTGACACCCGGCGTGCACCGCCAGGCCGAGCACTTTCTCTCGAGCTTGACCGAGACTCCGCTCCGGGCGGCGGACGCGCTTCACCTTGCTCTGGCGACGTCGGCCCGGGCGGCGTCGCTCGCGTCGTTCGACAGGCGGCTGAGCGCGGCGGCCCGGGCGCTCGGCCTCGCCACGTACCCGGCCCGAGTCGGCTCGCCGCCTTGACAAAACCGCGCGGACAGCCAACAGTCTCGCCTCATGACACCGCTCCGACGCGCGCGCCCCGAATTCTACATGTCGCTCTACGAGGACCTGAGGCTGAAGCGGCCATGACCCTGCATTTCGGGCTCTTCTTCCTGATGCAGCGGGACGAGCGGTGGAGCGAGCAGGCCGTCTATGACTCCGACGTCGAGCAGATGCTGGCCGCGGAGTCGCTCGGCTATGATTCCGTCTGGATCGCCGAGCACCACTTCAACGACTACGGTCTCTGCCCGGCGCCGCAGGTGCTGGCGGCGTTTCTCGCCGCGCGCACGCGGACGCTGCGGCTGGGCATGGGCGTGAGCCTGCTGCCGCTGCACCACCCGGTGGACCTCGCCGAGCAGCTCGCCGTGCTCGACGTGGCGAGCGGCGGGCGGCTGGACGTGGGCATCGGGCGCGGCGGCACGCTCCAGGACTATCAGACCTTCCGGTCCGAGCGGGCGGACGCGCGGCTGCGCATCGAGGAAGGCATCGCCCTGATGCAGCAATGCTGGACCGGCGCGCCGTTCGACTTCGGCGGCCAGTTCCACTCCGCGGAGCGGCTGCACGTCCGGCCGCGCCCCGTGCAGCGACCGCACCCGCCCCTGTTCATCGCCGCCAACAGCGAGGACAGCGTCTTGTCGGCCGCGCGCCTGGGACTGCCCACGCTGTCGTCTTTCTTCGTGCCCGTCCCCGAGCTGCAGCGGCGCCGTCAGGTCTATCGTGAGACGGCGCGGGCGGCCGGCCGCTCGGAGGCGGAGATCGACGAGCTCGAGCGCCGGTGCGGCGGCATGCGCGTGGTGCACGTCGCGCCCGACCGCGACGCGGCCCTGCGCGCGACCGAGCCGCCCTTCATGAGCTACCAGCGCAAGATGGCGGTCCTCCGCTCCGACGCCACGGGCGGCAACGTGCCCAACTCCTTCGATCGCTCGCTGCTGCGCCTGCGCAGCTTCCACGAATACCTGGCCGACGGCTGGGCGCTGATCGGCTCGCCGGGCGAGGTGAGAGACGGGCTGCAGCAGTATCTCGAGGCGACCGGGTACCAGCGCGTCCTGCTGTTGATGGCGCTGCCGGGGATCGAGACAAAGCTGGCCCTGCGCTCGATGCGGATGTTCGCCGAAGACGTCGCGCCGGCCATGGCGGCGCCGGCAGCGGCGACGAGGACGGCGGAGTAAATTCCCCCCAGGAGGACCGGCATGCCGGACAAGAGCGACCTGTTCGAGATCATGCAGACGACGCGCGCCATGCGACGGCTGAAGCCCGATCCCGTCCCCGACGCGCTCATCCGCAAGATCATCCAGGCCGGTGTGTGCGCGCCGAACGGCGGCAACTCGCAACGGTGGCGGTTCCTGGTCGTCAAGGACGCGCGGATCAAGCGGCAGGTGCAGGTCTACTACAAGCGCGCGTTCGACGAGGTGATCGGCCCGCGCTATCTCAAGAGCGCACCGCCCCCCGGCGTCACGCGCGAGGCGTACGTGCGGCAGCACGCGGCCGTGGAGTACCTCACGGACCACTTCCACGAAGCGCCGGTGTGGATCGTCGCCTGCATCGAGGAAGCGACGGCGCCCACGCGCTGGTCGGGCGCATCCGTGTATCCGGCCGTCCAGAACATGCTGCTGGCGGCGCGCGCTCTCGGGCTGGGAGCCACCCTGACGACGCGCCACCTCCTCTTCGAGAAGGAGACCGAGGCCGCGCTGGGCCTGCCGCCCGGCGTGCACTCGTACGCCATCCTTCCGATCGGCTATCCGATGGGACGCTTCGGTCCCGTCGGCCGCGGGCCGCTGAAGGAGGTCGTGTACGAGGACCAGTGGGGACGCCCGTATCTGTCCGGAGAGGATGGCGCGTGAAGCGCTAAGAGCCTGGCGGAATATCGAGGGGTGCCACGGCTTCGCCGGGGCGCCCCGAGCGTGTGGGGCTGGGGGATAGAGGAGCGCCCGGGTTCATCCCGGGCGCTCCGAACGTTTGGGGGGTTTGGGGGGCCATATCGGGGCCCCCCATCTTCCTAGTGCATCGCCGACCCGCGCGCCCGCGGGCGCGCGAGCCAGAAGCACACCGAGCCCAGCACGCAGAAGCCGACGGCGATCAGGAACGCGACGCGATAGCTTCCGGTCAGGTCGTGCACGACGCCGCCGAACCACGGCGCGACGCCGCCACCGATGCCGTTGCCCACGCTGAGGATCCCGTAGAGGACGCCGAAGCGCCGTCCCGGGAAGAGCTGGGACGCCATCGCGGTGATGATGGGGCCGCGCGCGCCGAAGCCGAGGCCGAAGAGGAGCGCGTAGGCGTACAGGGCCGCCGCGTGCGGCCAGATCTCGAGTCCGAGCAGACAGAGCGTTCCCGCCGCCGTGCAGCCGTAGGAGATCGTGGCCGACGCCGCGCGTCCGATGCGGTCGGCGGCCATGCCGAACAGAATCCGACCCGCGACCGAGAGCAGACCGGTGAGCCCGAAGATGCCCGCCACGAACAGGCGCGGGAAGCCGTGGTCCACCGCGAAGGCCACCGAATGGGTGACGACCGAGAAGACGGCGAGCGGCGTGCAGAGGTAGGCGAAGAAGAGCGCCCAGAACGTCCCCGTCCGCAGCGCGTCGCCGACGTCGCGGCGCGCCGGCGCCGGGGTCGGCTCGGCCGCGGCTCGGGCCGGCGCCGTCACGATCGGCGCCTCGCGCACGCCGAACCAGATGAGGGGAACGAGGACGACGAGCGTGCCCACGCCGAGAACGACGTAGGCGGCGCGCCAGCCGTGCCCCGTGATCAGCCACTGGGCGAGCGGGCCCATGACCAGCACGCCCGCCCCCATGCCCGAGAAGGCCAGGCCCAGCATGCTGCTCCGCCGCTCGGTGAACCACCGCGCGATCAGCGTCCCGCTCGGCACCCAGCTCACCGCGCACAGCCCGGTCGCGGCCAGCACGCCCACGATCAGGTAGAGGGACCACAACGAGCCGATCCGGCTCGACAGCACACACGCGGCGCCGAGCAGGCACGCCCCGCCGAGCATGACGCGGCGCGGGCCCAGGCGGTCCACGAGGATCCCGATCATGGGCGAGAGCGCGCCCTGCACGACCGACGAGATCGAGAACGCCGCCGCGGTGGCCCCGCGCGACCAGCCGAACTCCTCGAGCAGGGCCACGAAGAAGACCGGGAACGAGAAGTAGAGGCCGGAGGCGATGGCCAGGGTGACCCAGACCGTGCCGACGACCAACCATGGCCGGCGTGAGCGGGAGGAGGTCGGCATCGCGCCATCATAAAGGCGAAGGGGCGACGCCCCCCTCGCGCTGCCCAGGTCGGTGGTACGATGCCGACACGCTTCGACCTCCTCGCGACCGGGGGATGGACCGATGATCAGGGTGCAGCGCCTGGGACCGCAGATCGGCGCCGAGATCCGGGGCGTCGACGTCAAGACCCTCGACGACGCGAGCTTCGCCGTGATCTATCGCGCGTGGCTCGAGTACAACGTGGTGGTGGTGCCCGGCCAGGAGCTCGCGATCGAGGACTTCCTGCGCTACAGCCGCCGCTTCGGCGTCATCCACCCGCATCCCTCGAAGTCCACGCGCCACCCGGACCATCCCGAGATCACCCTGCTCGGCGTGAACAAGTTCGGGCCGGACGGGCGCCTGGATGCGGCGATCTATCGGCGCGGCGCCGAGGGCTGGCACACCGACGGCGCCTACGACGCCGAGCCCTTCAAGGCGACCCAGCTCTACGCGCTGGCCGTCCCGAGCCGGGGTGGCGACACGCTGTTCGCGAGCATGTACGCGGCGTACGAGGCGCTGCCGCAGCACCTCAAGAACAGGCTCGACGGACGCAAGGGCGTCTTCACCTACGGCGGCCGGCGGAAGGCGACGGCGCTGCTCAACGCCGAGGATCGCGACTGGGTTCCCGTCCGGCATCCCATCATTCGCACTCATCCCGAGACCGGGCGCAAGGCGCTCTATTTCGACCCCGGCAAAATTCTCGAGATCGAGGGCCTCGAGGAGGAGGAGAGCGACGCGCTGATCGACGAGCTGACCGGCCGGATGATCCAGCCCGAGGGCGAGTACCGCCACCGGTGGCGCAAGGGGGACATCGTCATCTGGGACAACCGGTGCTCGTATCACAAGGCCGCGGGCGACTATCCCCCCGAGGAAGACCGCGTCCACTGGCGCGTCTCGATCAAGGAGCGTCAGCCATGATCCGTCTCACGGGAATCGGCCACGTCCTGCTGCGCGTGCTCGATCTGGAGGCCTCCAAGAAATTCTACGCCGAGGTCCTCGGGTTCTCGGTCCTGGAGGAAGACCCCGAGCACGGCGGCGTCTTCATGGCGCTCGCGGGGCAGAGCCACGCGATCGACCTGTTCGCCGTCAAGGATCCCGAGGCCGCCGGGCGGCAGACGCCCGGGGTGCGGGGGCTCGGTCACGTCGCGTTTCGGGTGGAGAGCGAAGAGGCGCTCAGGGACGCGTACGCCACGCTCGGCAGGCACGGCGTGGAGGTGACGCGCTCCATCGATCACGTCAGCCAGAAGAGCATCTACTTCCAGGACCCCGACGGCAACACCCTCGAGATCTACTACGAGCGTCCGGACGCTCTGGCGATCTTCGCCCGGGGCCGCAACGACCGGGACGTGCCGCTCGTCTTCGACCGATAGGCTCTGGGAGGAATCACGGACATGACGATCACCGCGCGCATGCTCACGCAGGACAAGGACGGCATCGGCGGCTACCTGGCGCATCCGGACGGCGCCGGCGCCCGGCCAGGCATCATGATGGTGCACCACGCCCACGGCGTCACCGCCGACTACAAGATCGACGCGTACCGACTGGCCGGCCTCGGCTTCAACGTGTTCGTGCCGAGCCTGTTCAACATGTTCGGCATTCTCGGCACGAATCACATCGGCCAGGGCGCCGATCTGCAACAGAAGCACTCCGACCCGGAGTTCCTCGGCAAGATGGACGAGGCCTGGCACTACCTCATCGGGCCCATGAAGTCGGACCCCGCGCGCACCGCGTGCATCGGGCACTGCCTGGGCGGCCGGCTGCTGATTCCCTTCGCGGCCGACCATCCTCAGGTGAAAGCCATCGTCCTCTACTATCCGTCCATCCGCGACGAGCCCGAGACGTCGCACCGGCCGCGCCACGCCTTCAAGGTGGCCAGGACGCTCACGTGCGCCTCGCTCGTGTTCTGCGCCGGCAAAGACCACATCGCGACGCCCGCCATCCAGGGTCCGCTGTGGCAGAGCTTCGTCGCCAACGGCCAGCCCGTCGAGTGGCACTTCTTCTCCGACGCCAACCACGGCTTCCGCCACCCCGACAACGAGGGCTTCCAGCCGCACTACGCGGACCTCGCCTGGCCGCTCGTCACCGACTTCCTGCAGCGCCGGGTGTGATGCCATGACCATCACGACGCGTCAGATCGGCCCGTGCTTCGCCGCCGAAGTCGAGGGGCTCGACCTCCGCAAGCCGCTCTCGCCGGACGAGGTGGCGGCGGTCCACGCCGGGATGGACGAGCACGCGGTGCTCGTGTTCCGCGACCAGCGCATCGACGACGCCGAGCAGCTGGCCTTCAGCCGCAGCCTGGGCGAGCTCGAGCACGCGATCGGCACGAGCCTGCGGGCGCCGGACGAGTACCGCCTGCCGACCACGTTCGCCGACGTGTCGAACCTCGACCAGCATCATCAGGTGTTCGCGCGCGACGACCGGCGCCGGCTCTTCGCCATCGGCAACCGCCTCTGGCACTCCGACAGCTCGTTCAAGGCGATCCCGGCGAAGTACTCGCTGCTGCACGCGCGCAGCATCCCGTCCAGGGGCGGCAACACGGAGTTCGCCGACATGCGCGCGGCCTACGACGCGCTGGACGACGAGACGAAGACCGAGGTCGAGGACCTGATCTGCGAGCACTCGCAGATCTTCTCGCGCCAGCAGCTCGGCTTCACCGACTTCACCGACGAGGAGCGCGCGCGCTTCGCGCCGGTGCGCCAGCGCCTGGTGCGCACGCACCCGTCGACGGGACGCAAGTCGCTCTACCTGTCGTCGCACGCGGGCGGCATCCTGGGCTGGCCGGTGCCGGAGGCGCGCGCCGACGGGACGCAAGTCGCTCTACCTGTCGTCGCACGCGGGCGGCATCCTGGGCTGGCCGGTGCCGGAGGCGCGCGCCTTCCTGCGCGACCTCGTCGAGCACGCCACACAGCGGCAGTTCGTCTACGCGCACCGCTGGCGCGTCGGCGACCTCGTGATGTGGGACAACCGCCGCACCATGCATCGGGCGCGGCCGTTCCCCGTGCACGAGCCGCGCGACATGCGCCGCACCACGCTCGTCGGCACGCCGACGGTGGCGCAGGTGACCGCTACGTCTTGATCCCGAGCAGCTTCACCGCGTTGCCGCCGAGGATGGCGACGCGATCGGCGTCGCTCAGGCCCGGCGTGCCGAGGACGTGGTCGACGGCAGTCTTCGTCCACGGATACGGGAAGTCGGTGCCGATCATGAGCCGACTGACGCCGACCTCGGCCGCGAGGTGGCGCAGGCCTTCGGGCGTGAAGACCATCGTGTCGTAGTACATCTGCTTGAGATACTCCGTCGGCTTCTTCTTGATCGGCCCATGCGGTCCGCCCGGGCATTGCGTGGGCTGGGTCGAGCAGCCCAGATCGGAGCGCGCCGCGTAGGACGGCAGATAGCCGCCCCCGTGGGCCCCGCAGATCTTCAGGCCGGGGAATTTGTCGAGGGTGCCGTCGAAGATCAGGTGCGAGAGCGCGATGGTCGTCTCCAGCGGGTTGCCGATGATGTTGCCCAGCAGCCCGTTGCCCTTGAGCCGCTTCGGGATCTCGGAGGCGACGCCCGAGCCCTGCGGATGGATGAAGACGAGCACGCCGAGCTGCTCGGCCTTGGCCCAGAACGGATCGAACTTCGGATCGCTGATCTCCTCGCCGTTGACGCTGCCGCCGATGCCGGCGCCGCGCAGCCCGTACTTCTTCACGCCGTCCTCGAGCTGCTCGGCGGCCAGATCGGGATACTGCAGCGCCACCGTCGCGAAGGCGACGAAGCGGTCGGGATGGGCGGCGCAGGCCTCGCCGAGCTTCGAATTCTGGATCTGACAGATCTGCCTGGCGAGATCGCGCTCGGTCTTGTACCAGTACGGGTTGATGCTGAGCGCCTCGACGTCGATGCCCTGCTCGTCCATCGCGCGAAGCCGCTCGGACACGTGCGTCACCATGCTGAGCTCCGGCCGCGTCGGCGGCGCCGGCGCGCCGAGCGTCATCCCCACCAGGGCCATCGCCTCGGCCACCGCGCAGTGCGCGTGGACGTCGACGGTCTTGACGCGCCGGCCGCTCACCACGACCTCGCGGCGGCGCGTCTGCGCGCGGACGGGCGCGGCGGCCAGGAGATCGCAGCCGACGAACGCGAGGCCGGCCAGCGCGCCCGTGGTCGTCCCGAGGAATTCCCTGCGCGTGGTCATGGTGGGTCCTCCTTTTCGACGGGGCAGGGTATCATGCCGGGTCATGGGACGCTTCCTGTGGCCCCTCGCCGTCGTGGCCGCGCTCGCCATCGGCTGGGCGGCCGCCGGCGTCGCCGGCAAGACGTCCGCCGCGCGCGAAACCGAGCAGCTGAAGCAGCAGGTGTCGACGCTGCAGGCCCGGCTCCACGCGCGAGAGGAGATCGCCGCCGCGCGGTCGTCCGACGCGGGCGGTCGGCCGGGGACGCCATCGGCGTCCCCTGCCTCGACGCCGGGTGAGCGCGGCCTCGTGGCGGCCGTCACGGAAGACCGCGTCCTTCGCGATCTGCGCGCGCGCGGCGGCGGGCCGGCCGATCGCGCGGCGTCCCGCCCCGGATCGTCCGGATCGTCGCCGAGCATCGAGGCCGCGCTCGACCGCTTCTACCGGTATCTGGAGGCGACGAAGGGCACCCAGGGGCGCGAGCGCTGGCAGCGGGCGCGCGAGCTGGTCGAAGAGCTGCGGGGCATGGGCGACGTCGCCGGCGTGGCGCTGATGAAAGTGCTCAGCGCCGGCAACGACAGCGACGAGCGGCGCGCGGCGGCGCGGCTCCTGGGCACGCTGCAAGTGCCGCAATCGCTGCCGCTGCTGAAGGACATCGTCGAGAAGGACAGCGACGTGCTCCTGCGCCGCGCCGCCGCCGTCGGGCTGCGCCAGCTGCAGACACCCGAGTCGCTACCCGTGCTGGAGAACATCCTGGCCAACGGCGGCGACGATCGCTTCGTCCGCCTGAGCGCCGCGTACGGCCTGGCCGAGTCGGGCCGACCGGGCGGCGTCACCGGGTTGGCGCAGATCTTCCAGGAATCGAGCGCCGACGGGCGCGGGCGCGAGATGGCGTTCCGCGCGCTCGTCTCGCTGAACGACGAGCGCTCGCTCCCGTTCATGCGCCAGGTCGTGGCGTCGGAGGCCGAGCCGTCGTATCGGCTGCGCGCGATCCAGTACCTGACCGCGCAGGGCGATCGGCAATCCGTGGCGACGCTGCAGGTCCTCATGCAGTCTCCCACCGAGCAGGCGTCGATTCGCGACGCCGCCGCGCAGGCGTACCGGACCCTCGGCGGCAGGTGATCGTCTCCGCCGACGTCGTCGTCGTCGGCTCGGGCGCCTTCGGGGCGAGCGCGGCCTATCACCTCGTGCGGCGCGGCCTCCGCGTGGCGGTGCTCGAGCGCGCCGCGCTCGCGTCGCAGACCTCTCCGCGCGCGGCCGGGCTGACCAGCCAGGTGCGGGCCACGCCGGCGCTCACGACGCTCGCCCGGCGCGCGGTCACGAAGCTCGCCGCCTTCAGCGACGAGACCGGCCAGCCGCTGCGCTTCACCCAGAGCGGCGCGCTGAAGATCGCGCGCACCGAGCGCGACGCCGAGCAGCTCGCTCTCGAGGTGACGCGCGGCGTCGCCGCGGGCATCCCGATCGACTTCGTCTCGGTGGCGGAGGCGCGGCGGCGGCTGCCGATCCTCGGCGAGCGCGGCATCGTCGCCATCACGTGGAGCCCGACCGACTGCAACGTCGAGCCGTCCGAGCTGCCGCTCGGCTACTGCCGGGCGGCGGAAAAGCTCGGCGCCGTGCTGCTCCCGCACACGCCGGCCACGGGCTTCGAGATCGGCCCGCGGGGCGTGGAGGGCGTGCGGACGCCGCGCGGCACCATCGCGACGCGCGCGGTGGTGGACGCCGCCGGCGCGTGGGCGCGCCTCGTCGCCGCGGGGCTGGGCGCGCCGCTGCCGGTGGTGCCGACGCGCCATCAGCTGCTGATCACCGAGCCGATCCCCGGCGTCGGACCCGAGTTCCCGATCGCGCGCGTGATCGACGTCAACGTCTACGTGCGCCACGAGCGCGGCGGGCTGATGCTCGGTGGCTACGAGCCCGATCCCGTGCAGGTCGACGCGGCCACGCTGCCGCCGGCCTTCGACGTCGCCGACCTCCCGCTCGACCTCGAGGTGCTGTGGCGCCTGGCCCGCAGCGTGCGCGAGCAGTTTCCGATCTTTCAGGAGCCGACGATCCGCGTCGCCGAGCACCGCGGCGGGCTGCCCACGCTCACGATGGACGACCGCTACCTCGTGGGACCGCTGCCCGGCGTGGCCGGCGCGTGGGTGATGAGCGGCTGCTGCGTGGGCGGCCTCAGCGTGTCGCCCGCGCTCGGCGAGGCGATCGCCGAGTGGATCGTGGACGGCGCGCCGGCCCTCGACTGCTCCGACATCTCCCCCGCGCGCTTCGCGGGGCCCATCGACGAGGCCGCGTTGCGCGAGCGCTGCCGGCACGCGTACGCGACCCACTACCGCGCGAGCGGCGGCGCGCCCGCTCGGTGAACCAGGGAGAGAGCATGGACGATCAGCGGCTGGCGACTTCCGACCCCGCACGTCTCGCGAGCACGCTGGAGCGCGTCCACGACGCCGACGTCGCGGAAGCGCTCAACGCCATCGACCCTCCGGCCGCGGCCCGCGTGCTGGCCGCGCTGCCGTTCGATCTGGCGGTGCGCGCGCTCAACCAGCCGGAGCTCGATCACCGGGCGCGTCTGTTCGAGCACCTGCCCATCGAGAGAGCGGTCGCGCTGATGGGGGCGATGTCGGCCGACCAGCGCGCGGAGGTCTTCCGCGACCTGCCCCAGCGCACCGCGGCGCGGCTGCTCGCCGCCGTCGACACGAGCACCCAGGAATCGCTGCGCTCGCTCCTGAACTACCCGCCCACCACGGCGGGCGGCATCATGACCACGGAGCACGTCGAGGCGCCGGCGACGTGGACGGTGGAGCGTACGCTCGTCCAGATTCGCAGCGGCGGCCATCCGCGCCGCCCCGTCTATGCGGTGTACGTCCTCGACCCCGTGGATCGCCGCCTCGTCCACACGGTGACGCTGCGCGAGCTGGTGCTCGCGGATCCGACGCGCACGCTGCTCGAGGTCGGCGACCGGCACCCGCCCGTCACCGTGCACGTGTGGACGGATCGCGAGGAGACGGCGCGGCTCATCGCCAAGTACGATCTCCTGGCGGTGCCGGTCATCGACGAAGGCGGCCACCTGCTCGGCATCGTCACCGTGGACGACGTCATCGACGCGCTGATCAAGGAGCAGACGGAGGACGTCCACAAGCTCGGCGGCATGCAGGAGCTCGACGAGCCGTACACGAAAGTCGGCTTCGGGACCATGATCCGCAAGCGCGGCGGCTGGCTGTGCGCGCTGTTCGTCAGCGAGATGCTCACGGCGACGGCCATGCAGCACTTCGAGGGCCAGCTGAGCCGCGCCATCGTGCTGACGCTCTTCATCCCGCTCATCATGAGCTCCGGCGGCAACTCCGGATCGCAGGCGACCTCGCTCATCATCCGCGCGCTCGCGCTGCGCGAGGTGCGGCTGCGCGACTGGTGGTGGGTCGCCATGCGCGAGCTCCCGACGGGCGTCACGCTCGGCGTGATCCTCGGCGCCATCGGCATCGCGCGCATCGTCTCGTGGCAGCTCTTCGGTTTCTACAACTATGGCCCGCACTGGGTCCTGGTGGCGCTCGCCGTCGGCTTCGCGCTGGTCGGCGTCGTGACGTTCGGCTCGCTGGCGGGGTCGATGCTGCCGTTCGTCCTGCGCCGCCTCGGGTTCGATCCCGCCAGCGCCTCGGCGCCGTTCGTCGCCACGCTGGTCGACGTCACCGGGCTGGTGATCTACTTCAGCGTCGCCTACCTGGTGCTACGCGGGACGCTGCTGTAGCGGCAGCTCCACCCGCCGGCCCGTCGCGCTCGAGCGCTGCCCGGCGGCGATGACCTCCTGGACGTCGCACCCGACGTCGGCGGCGCAGAAGCCGGTCACGTCGCGGCCCGCGCTCACGCAGGCGAGGAAATGCGTGGGGCCGTCGCACTCGTCGGGACCGAGCGGCGGCGGATCGAGGAAGCGGCTGCCCTCCGGCGAGACGACCTGCACGCGCCCGGCCCCGGCGCGCTCGCCCTCGCGCGTCGGGCGCGGCTGGTGGACGAGCAGCGTCCCGCGCTCGCCGTAGACGATCATCGCGAAGGCCGGCTCGCCGCCGATCTGGGTCCAGCTCGCTTCGAGCAGCCCCAGCGCGCCGGGGTAGGAGAGGACGACCACCGCGTTGTCTTCGGCGACGAGGCCCGCCTTGCGCGGCGCCGGTGTCACCGCGGTGACCGCCTGCGGCCGGCCGAGCACGAGGCGACAGAGCACCGCGCCGTACCCGCAGTAGTCGACGAGCGCGCCGCCGCCGTTTCGCCGCGGGTCGTAGAGCCAGTCGCAGAACTGCGGCGAGCAGCCGAACTCACGCGGCCCCGCGTGGCCGCCGCGGTGGCTCAGCTGGACCGGCGCGCCGACGGCGCCCTCGAGCGCCAGCGTCAGGCCATGACGGAGCGCGGGCCGCCACGCCGTCGGCCAGTTCACCATGAGCGGGACGCCGGCGGTCCGGGCCGCCGCGAGCAGCGCACGCGCGCCGGCCAGGTCGGCGGCCATCGGCTTTTCGAGCATCACCGGGAGCCGGCGGCCCAGCGCGCGCACGCCGAGCTCGGCCGACGTCCGGTTGTCGGAGAAGACGAGGACGGCGTCGAGGTCGCGGCGCTCGAGCACGGCGTCGAACGTGTCGTGAGTGGCCACGGCGCCGTGCAGCGCACGGAGCCGGTCGCGCAGGCCCGCGTCGGGATCGGCGGCCGCCACGAGGCGGCCGTGATGGCCGGCCGACAGCGCGGCGAGGTTGCCCCACACGTGATCGTGGCTCAGCCCGAGGACCCCGACGTTCAGGCGCGCCATCGAGCCGACATTGTCGCAGCCGCCGGGTGAGTTGGCACCCGCCCGCTGTAATTGTCACGATCCCCGCGCCGTGACGGACGGCACCGGCCATGCACCGGGCGCTTCACCACGGCGGCGTCTGACACGCCGCCGCCGGGTGTCCGGCGTCCCCGCCGCCCGTTGTATGATCCACCCCCGTGAAGGTGACCCGGCTCGACACCTACTTCCTCTCCGCGCCGCTGCCACAGCCGGTCAGCACCTCGACCCATCGGATCACGAGCGTCAGCGAGGTCGTCGTCAAGCTCACGACCGATGCCGGGCCCGTGGGCATCGGCGAGGCCCACGGCCCGTTCCTGTTCCAGCAGGGACCGGACGGCCTGCGCACCGTGAGCGACATCATCAAGGCGATCACGCCGCTCGTGGTCGGCCAGGATCCGTTCGACGCCGAGCGGATCTGGCAGGACCTGTTCGCGCTGACCTACACCAGCGTGCGCGGCATTCCCACGCTGGCGCGGCAGCAGCGTCCGCTCGTGACGGCGATGAGCGCGATCGACATCGCGCTGTGGGACCTCAAGGGCAAGGCGATCGGCCGGCCGGTGTGGGCGCTGCTCGGCGGCGCTCTTCGCCGGCGCGTGCCCGCCTACGTGACGGGCTTCTACTACCGGGGATCGGCCGGCCGGTGTGGGCGCTGCTCGGCGGCGCTCTCCGCCGGTGCGTGCCCGCCTACGTGACGGGCTTCTACTACCGGGCCGGCGAGCGGCCGGACGATCTCGTGCGCGAGGCGGCGATGTACGTGGCGCAGGGGTATCGCACGCTGAAGGTGAAAGTCGGCGGCCTCACGCCCGAGGCGGATGCCGAGCGCGTGGGCGTGATCCGCAAGGCCGTGGGCAAGGACGTCGCGATCATGCTCGACGCCAATCAGGGCTGGAACCTGCCGACCGCGGTGCGCGCGGCGACGCTGTGCGCGCCGCACGACATCTTCTGGCTCGAGGACCCGATGCCCTGGTACGACGAGCGGCGCACACTGGAGCGGCTGAAGGCCGAGGTCGACATCCCGATCGCGGCCGGCGAGACGGAATACAGCCCGTTCGGGCTGCGCACGATGCTGGCCGAGGGCCTGGTCGACTACCTGATCATCGACTCGACGTGGGCCGGCGGGCTCACGACGTGGCGCAAGGCGGCCGTCATGGCCGAGCTCTACCAGATCCCGCTCGCCGCGCACCACGATCCGCAGATCCACGTCCACGCCATCGCGGCCAGTCCGACGGGGTTCATCCTGGAATCGTTCGCGGACCCGACCCGCGATCCCCTCTGGTTCGAGCTGTTTCGCGAGCGTCCGTCGATCGTCGACGGCTTCATGGCGCTGCCGGACGCGCCGGGGCTGGGGCTCGAGCTGCGCGACGACACGCTGCAGAAGTACGGCGTCAAGATCGGCTGAGAGGACGGCGAGCATGCCGAAGATGTGGCGCGTGTACAGCGGCGCGGACGGCCAGTCGCACCTCGCGGAGGTGCCGCTGGCGATGAAGCCGTTCAGGGACGTCGAGGGCGCCCACGGCGAGGGCACGCCGATGCAGGCGGCCACCGGCATCGCGTTTCGCGCGGCGCCGCCGGGCTACGTGCTCGACTGGCACTGCGCGCCCCGGCGGCAGTACTCGATCTCGTTGTCGGGAACCGCGGAGATCGAGGTCGGCGACGGCACCATCGCGCGCGTCGAGGCGGGCGACGTGGTGCTGGCCGAAGACCTCACCGGACGCGGCCACGTCACACGCGTGATCGGCGACCGGCCACGGCTGTACGCGATCGTGCCCCTCACGGACACGTAGGCGAGCGGACCCGAGCATGGACGTCGGCGCGGCGATCTTCTTCACGGACTACTCGATGGGGCCGGCCGAGCTCGGCCGGGCGCTGGAGGAGCGCGGGTTCGGATCCGCGGGTTCGGATCGCTGTGGGCGCCGGAGCATTCGCACATCCCGCTCTCACGCCGCACGCCGTTTCCGCAGGGCGGCGAGCTCCCGAAGAAGTATTACGACGTGATGGACCCCTTCGTGACGCTGGCGGCCGCCGCCGCCGCGACCACGCGCCTGCGCGTGGCCACCGGCGTGTGCCTCGTCGTCCAACGCGATCCCATCCAGACCGCCAAGCAGGTCGCGAGCCTGGATCAGATCTCGGGCGGGCGGTTCCTCTTCGGCATCGGCGCCGGCTGGAACGCCGAGGAGATGGCCGACCACGGCACGGAGTTCGGGTCGCGCTTCGAGGTGATGCGGGAACGCGTCGAGGCGATGAAGGCGATCTGGACCAGGTCGAAGCCGGAGTACGATGGCAAGTTCGTCAAGTTTCCGCCGATGATGACGTGGCCGAAGCCCGTGCAGAAGCCGCACCCGCCGGTGCTCGTGGGCGGCGCCTTCCCGTATGGCGCGCGGCGGGCGATCGCCTTCGGCGACGGCTGGGTGCCGCACGCGCGCCGCCCGACCTACGGCGACGTGCTGGGCCTGCTGCCGGAGTTTCGCAAGCTGGCCGTGGAGGCCGGGCGCGACCCGGCCGCGCTGCCGATCACGATCTTCGGCGTGCCGGAAGACCGCGACCTCATCGAGCGCTATCGCGCCGCCGGCGTCGCCCGTCTCGTCTTCAACCTGCCGCCGGCGAAGGCCGACGAAGTGCTGCCCGTGCTCGACCGGTGCGCGCGGCTGGTCCGCTAGCGAGAACG